>ERZ1026862.1413-NODE-1413-length-14184-cov-7.735225_pt1 | contig 14184 bp, 14 predicted proteins | sample MGYA00380161_ERZ1026862 | MGnify/ENA primary metagenome ERZ1026862 (study PRJEB33269, sample SAMEA4719797) | human gut metagenome | biome: human-associated habitat; feature: organic feature; material: feces | place: Cameroon | collected 2013-10 ... | reverse complement strand
GCGCGGGCTGAAAGCCCAGCAAGTCCGTAGCCCAGGGCAACGCCCTGGGTGCCATATCCCCATTCCCTACGCCCTGTAAGGGCAAAAGTAAAAGTCAACCATTCGCGCATACTTTTGCCCTTACAGGGCGTAGGCGTTTATACACTGATACCCAGGGCGTTGCCCTGGGCTGTAAACTGGCTGCCCTTTCAGGGCGCTCCTTTTCGCGCTTTGTTCGTTTCGCATGTAGGTTACGACACCCCCCAAAAAAAGCGCAGGAGACAAAGGTTTCGCCCTCTGTCTCCTGCGTAATTTATTTTCTATGAATGTCTATGGCCTTACGTATTAGACGCATCCACCTTGCAGTTGATGCTGCCACTCTTATAAGTGTAAATGCCGTCAACGCTGATGGCCTTGCTCTTCTTGCCCGTTGCGGAGATGTTGATGTTTCCGCCGTTGAACGTGAAGTTGCCTTTCACCTTGATACCGCGACACTTCGATTCCAGTGTGGCATCGCCCGGCATATAGGTCGTTCCCGTCACGGCCATCTTGATGCTGGGTGCCGCAGCGGTGCCCGTTTGCACGAGCAGGTCGGTGCCCGTGCTGATACCCTTCGTTCCGAGTCCCGACACGGTGAGGTCAATTGAACCGCCACTGATGGTCATCATGCTGTCGCATTTGATGCCCTTCACGTCGTCGGCCGCCACGTTGAGCGCGATGCTACCACCTTCGATAAAGACCTGTCCGTTGTGTTCATCGGTGGCGTCCTTGGTGGCTTCCACGTCTATGCCGTCGCCCATGATGTTGGCGGCGGTGAACTTGCCGCCCTTCATCTTGAAATATTGGCCGATGTGCATCGCGTCGGACTTCGCGCCAGCCACATGAAGTCCGCCGAAGTCGGTCTTGAAGAGCGTGTATTCGTCAGAGGCGAAGGCGTGCTTGGTGTTGCCCGTCAGCGTCAGCGAACCGCCGCCCGAAAATTCGGGATGCCCCTTGACGAAGAAGCAGGCTTTCTGGATTCCCGCCACACCGTCGACGAGCGTTGACGACGTGCCGTTGGGGAGAATGACGTTGATGCGCTTGCCGTTTTGAATATCTATGACTGCACCGCGCTGGTTGGTCAGCACCAGATTGTTGAGGGTGAGCGTTGATTTGTAGCTGCCCGTGAGCGTGAACGAACCGTCGGACGAAGTGCCGCCCAACGTGTAGCTCACTTCCTTGTCTAACGACGGAGCAGCCACGATGCTGACGTCGGCCTTGTCCACCGCAATGGTGAGCAGGGGATAGACATCGGCGGAAACGAGCAGGTGTGCTCCAGAGGTGCCGTAGGTGATGCCTACGCTTTGTGGGGCAACGACGGAATTGTCGACCGTGATGCTGTCAACGGTGCTCAGGTCATAGGTGTGTCCCATCACGCTCAGCGCATTGCCAGCGATGAAATCCATCGTGCCAGCCTCAGCGGCAGGAACGGCGATGGTGGTGTTTCCCGTATGGATTTTTAGTGTCTGGGCAGAAGCCGCGCAGGTGGTGGCTAAAATGATGCCTGTAAGTAAAATCTTTCTCATTTCGACCACGCTTTAAATGTTTGACTTCCCACGCGCACCAGATAGATGCCACGCGGCAGATTGGTCAGTCCGTAGGTGCGGCCGTCAAGCCCCGTGACGCTGACGGCGGCGTTGCGGCTGTTTTTCACCACGACATTTCCGTTTTCAATTGTCACGGCAACGGCGCTTTCCCCACTGAGCGAGGAGATGGAAGTGGCGGTGGCGGCAAACTGCATGCTGGCAAGGTCGGCCAATGCCAACGAGGTGGTCTTGCCCTGGCTGGTGAAGTGTGCCTGTCCGCCGGAGAAAGTGATTTTCAATCCGTTGGCGGCAAAACTCTGTTCGCTGCCCGTTGCGGTGCGCAGCGTCAGAAAGTCGTATTGCTGGGCCTGGGCCGTGAGGAACAGACCAGAAGCAAACAACATGCCCATTAATAACCGTTTCATATCAGTTGGAATTTGGTAATGAACTATCAACTGGGGCTGGTTTCCCTTGCCCCTTTTTTTATTCGGGTATGCGCGAAGCATCATATTTTTGAGAAGGGAAGAAGGAGAAGTGTATTATATATAATGTACCCTCCTCCTCTCTTGTTCATCTTGTTCAGAACGTGAACTTATAGCCCACGCTGATGACGTGGATATCGTCGTTGCCGTCATCGTCTGCCCCATCTTGGTAGATGTAAGCGGCAGAGATTTTGTGCTTTTTCGAGAGTTTCCAGTCGCCACCGACGGTGAGGCGCGTTTTGTCGAGCACGAGATCGTTGCTCAGATTGTTGCTCCATTCGAAGGAGACGTAAGGCGTGAGCGGGCACTGGCTGATGTTGTAGTCGGCCTCGATGCGCGAGCGGAGATAGTGGGCGGTTTTGGCCTTCTTGTCGTTCTCCACCACTTCGCAGGTCATAAACTCATAGCCGTCCCAGGGATACACTTCGCCAGTATATCCCCCTTGCGCGAGGTCGCGAAAGCGGGTGCGCTTGCAGGAGGTGGCCAAACTGCGTGTCATTTGGTAGCGCTCACGCAGACTCAGCGTGAGACGGCCAATGGCGAGCTTTCCCGTCAGGTCGGCATAGAAGCGGTGTTTCGAACGCCAGAAGCCGTGGTCAACGTTGTAGCCGTTGAATCTGCCACTGTTGCTGCCATAGTTTTTCTTGCTCTCCTGCAGATTGCGGTCGTAGATGTAGGCATAGCCGGCAGAGGCTTTGAGGAACTTGGCGGGCTTATAGGAAAAGCCCAGCGAACCGGCCCAGCGCGAGATGCTTTTCAATTGCTGCTCGGCGCGGAAATCGATGCCGGCGTCGATGCTAAACTGCCGCGTGAGTTTCTTTTCGGCGGATATTTCGGTCCAGAGACCGAAGTCGTCGCCGGCCACGCCCGAGAGCGGGAAGGCAGCCAGGGCGGCAAGGGCCAGGAGGCGGGTTGTCTTGAAGATGCTCATAGGATGGAAGGAGGATTAGTAATTATCTGCTGGTATCTTAAAAATGCGGTCGACCGATTTGATGGACTTGTTGGGGTCGTCGTAATAAACGCGAAGCATGGTCATATCGGTCAGGAAGTCGACAGCGCCCACTTCCACGCGCACGATTTTCAGTCCGAGGCGCTTCTCAAGGTCGGCCTTGAGTTCTTCATAACGCTCGGGAACGATGAGGTCTATATTGTCGTAGCGCACGAATTTGCATCCAACGCGACTCACGAGCAAATAGTTCTCTGCGCCCCAAACGGTTGTCAGCAACAGGAGGTTGGCCGCAAGGCGTTCCACCAAGCTGAGGTCGGCCTTCGTGCCGTTGAGCACAGAAAGGGCAACGAGGAAGAAGAGGTAGGTCATCTCACGGATGGGCACGCTCTCTGTTCGATAACGAATGATGCCGAAAACGGCAAACAAGCCCAAAGCCGCTCCGATTTGCAGGTTGGAACCGTCCATCAGGTAAATCAACATGAAGATGCTGATGGAGAGCAGTATGAAGGTGAAATAATAATCGCGGCGGCGTCCCTTGGGATAATAGAAGAAATGGACAATGGCCCACACGATGGCGAGGTTGAACAAAAAGCGGATACACATTTCAAGCAATCCGTCGAGGTTGCAGAAATTGTCACGTAGTAAACTTTCGAGGTAGTGCATTAGGGTGTAGAGATTGATGGTTGAGGTATTGTAGATAGTCTGTATTCTTTTAATATCGCTGACGGGGCTGGCGGTTCATGATTTTCCCGATTTTCCGCAAGCGTGGCTTAAAGCGGTTGCGTTGCAGCGTGTCGTTGGTCACCGCCGTTCCGATGCAATATTTGCTAAAGCCAGAGGGCTTGATGCGCAGCGTCCGTAGCATCGGCAAGATGGGCGAAGACACACGTCCGTCGCGCTTAAGCTCGATGATGACGGCGTTGTCCATTTCCGATTCCTGTCCCGTTTCGTAATTATAGAAAGAGAGGTCGAAATCAATCGTCAGGCGCTCTGTCTTGTCGAAATTGACCAATGTGATGCGCTTGAAGCGGTTGCCAAGCGTGGGCTTGATGTCGGCAAAGGAATAGCCCGACACTTCCTCGAGAAACTCCTCCCCCGCCCCGTCTTTGATGACAGCGTCGAGCGATGGCACCGGCACACGCTTCTTTCGCGTCTTCCCGTGGTTGTCTTTGTGCTTGATTTCAAGAAACGTCTGCTGCGTGTCGACATACGTGCGCACCCTTACCTTCGTTCGCGGCGAATGGCCACACTGATGCGAACGAAACATTTCGTGGCTGTCGGGGGCATCCCAATAGGTCGTCTTATAGGGGCTAATGCGGTGGCCGCATATTTCCTGCGCGTAATATTGTCCTTCAGCCATACCCAAAAGATGCTCCAACGTCGCGATGTTGGTCACAAACTTGGTGTCGGTGCGGTTCATCAGACGGATGGACGACATCTCCTCCAAGGTGATTGGGGGCAGATGGCTGAGCAATTGCAGGATTTCCTTGTCCGTATTTTCTGTATTCATGGAAGTTTAAGAATTAATATTGCTGTCCCCGATGGCGAATTACCCATGCCCCATATATTATAATATATAGACACTAACGACAATGGTGGGTCTTCCGCATACACTCCGGACAAAGGCCTTTGAGCACATAGTTGGCCGAATGGAGGTGGAAGCCTTCGGGAAGCTCCACTTGCGGAACGGGCAGACCGCGGAGACAGAAGGTACGGTGGCATTTCTCGCAATAAAAATGCGTGTGCAGGTCGGTCAGCCCAGCATGGACATCCTCTCCACAATGGCAACGTTCAGCACAGAGGGCATATTTAACCTGCCCCGTGCCATCTTCAACGTCATGGATGAGGTGGTGTTGCAAGAAAAGGGCGAGCGTTCGGAAGATGCTCGACTTGTCAACCGTTCCGATACGCCCCTCCAAATCCGTCAGCGAAAGGGCGCACTCGGCATTAGCAAGGGCGCGAACCACCAAGAGGCGAACTGCCGTCGGCTTGATGCCGCGATGAATCAACTGACGTTCATAGTCTTCCGTTGCATCCGCCTGTTTTTTTCCAGATTTTTCAAAAGTGTCCATACAGATGGCAAAGGTAATGTTTTTCTCTAAAAAACGGGGCGAAAAACGGGGCGAAAAGACACGCGAGTTTTACATTTTAATGAAAGTCCCGTAAAAATACCCTATCACAGGGATTTTAAAAGTCCCGAAAGCAACGCGAGTCATACGTTCTTCTATACCCCATTTCCGCGCCGCCTTCCTATCATTTTGCGGCTAAATAAGCCATAACGCTTTCAAATTGCAAGAAAAGGCGGGCGACACTACAGGCGTTCAATAAGTTTTTTGTAATTTTGCACCAAACAAACCATTCATTTAGAAAATAATATGAACGTAGCAATTGTTGGCGCCAGCGGTGCCGTAGGCCAAGAATTTCTTCGCGTATTGGCCGAACGCGATTTCCCCATCGACAACTTGCTGCTCTTCGGTTCTCAGCGAAGCGCAGGAAAAACATACACTTTCAAGGGCAAAGAATACACCGTTCAGCTGCTCCGTCACGGCGACGATTTCAAAGGCGTTGACATCGCCTTCACCTCAGCTGGTGCTGGCGTGTCGAAGGAATATGCCGAAGACATCACCAAGTTTGGCGCTGTCATGATCGACAACTCGTCGGCCTTCCGCATGGACGAAGACGTTCCCTTGGTGGTGCCTGAATGCAACGCCGAAGATGCCCTGACGCGTCCTCGCGGCATCATTGCCAACCCCAACTGCACCACCATCATGATGGTGGTTGCCTTGAAAGCCTTCGAAAAGTTGAGCCACATCAAGCGCGTACACGTCAGCTCCTACCAGGCCGCCAGCGGTGCTGGACAGGCTGCCATGGACGAACTCTACGAGCAATACCGCCAGGTGCTCGCCGGCGAACCTGTCACAGTGAAGAAGTTCGCCTATCAGCTGGCCTTCAATGTCATCCCTCAAATCGACGTGTTCCAAGACAACGGATACACGAAGGAAGAGATGAAGATGTACAACGAGACCAAGAAAATCATGCACTCCGACGTTGAGACATCGGCCATGTGTGTCCGCGTCCCTTCTCTGCGTTCACACTCAGAGAGCATCTGGATTGAAACGGAGCGCCCCATCAGCGTTGAAGAAGCCCGCGAAGCTGTCAAAAACGGCGAAGGCCTCGTGCTCATGGACGAACCGGAAAAGAAGGAATACCCCATGCCGCTCTTCCTCGCAGGAAAAGACGATGTCTACGTGGGCCGCATCCGCAAAGACCTCGCCAACCCCAACGGCCTGACCTTCTGGATTGTCAGCGACCAGATTCGCAAGGGTGCCGCCCTCAACGCCGTGCAGATTGCCGAATATCTCGTCAAGGTGGGCAACGTGAAATAAGTATTGGAAACATATTTATAAAGGATTTATAAGGGGTGAGCTGAAAGCAATATACTAAAAGCTCATCCCAGATACAACGAAAAGGCATGCGTCTACTGGCGCATGCCTTTTCGTTCAAGAAAATATAGCACCCATCGCCAAAGCTCTCTCCGAAGAGCCCTGCGAAGTATTTTCAAAACATTTCTCCAACCTGTCTTTATGTCAAACAATCTTCTGCCCTTCTTTCTCATCTCGGCCTTCGTCGCCCTATTGGATATTCTGCCGTTCATCTACAAGAGATGTCCTTGGCGCTATAAAGCGGCCGTTTATTTCCAAGTGTTTGCCACCGGCATGGTGGTGTTCTGCATCTCCCCCGGCCTGCTGCCCTGGTGGGCCACAGGCCTTGCCGTCGGCGCCCTGCTTGTTCTTCCGCGCCTCATTCTGCCGCCCGTCCGCGGTGCATACGCCTGGTATGCCACGCTTCTCAACAGCCTCGGCATGGGCCTCCTCTTCGCCTTCATACGCCATTCGCTGACGAAGATTGCTTTGCTGTTTGTTTAGCTGACATTCTCCTTGATAAGGATGAAAGTATAAGTTGGGCAAGTTATTTTTCCCTCTCCTTACTCCTCCTCTATTTTTTTGCGTGCAACGCCCTTCGAATCGACATACAATATGCCGGAGGGCTTTTCATTCTTTGCGGCAGACGGGGCTTTCGGCGACGGCTGTCGGCGGGGCTGCGTCTCCGGTGCTGCGCTCGACTTTTTGTCCTCCCGTTTTTCTTCAGGCTTCCGCGCCGCCTCCTGCCTGCGCTGCGCCTCCTTCTCTTTTTCGGTGCTTCTACAGCATCCGTAAGTGTACACGCCAAGGATAACGATGACGGCAACTAAAAGCCAGCCCCAAGGCGGCATGTCGTTTTTGAGCAGGGAAACGGTTTTCCTTTCCTTGGGAGGATTGACGGACGAGGTGGCGGGTGGGATGGCGTACAAGACACTGGAGGTGTCGACAGCAACGGTCGAGGTGTCATCTCCTGCCTCTGCGCCGGCTTCCTTTATCAGCGATTTTGGATCTACCCATTTTACAGAAGGGATGACATAAGAATATTCCACTGTGTCTAACACCACACCGCCGGTAACGGAGTCTACACGGGGATAGAGCCACTTCCTTATTATGGTGTCGTACACCGTTACAGGAACAGGAACAGAAACTGACGGGATTTTCTGAGGAACAAGCGCTGGTCTCGGAGGAATAGACGGCACATAATGTGTCACATTATATGGCACATTAGGTGGCACGATAGGCGGCTCATAGTTCAATGCTGCATTCACACCCTTAGCAGCCATATAAACAGCGCCCGCAGCTTTTCCAGATACACCTTGCGAATATGATCCAGCGGCAAATGTCCAAAACATGAGGCAGAAGATGAAAATAGTTTTTTTCATAAGGAGGTTTTTAGGTTATATAAGTTATAGGGTTAGGTTATATGAGGTTTTCCATCGCCGAGAAGTTGCCTGACGAAGCTTCTGTCTCGGTGTTTTGTCACTTCGTAAATTTATTAATTTCCAGCCGTTCCACCAAGAGAAATGCGCTAAAAAACACGGCCATTGCCAGTTTTCCACGGAAACTCGCCTGACGGGCTGACGGGAGCGTCTGAATATTCAAACGGAGGTGGCATTTCCTGCCAAACGTCCGTCCGTGGAAATGCTGCTAAATCGTTGGTCGGACCTCTGAGAGAAAAAGGACGACCAGGCTTACGCAACCATGCCACCACCACCAGCGACTACTATTTTCATCGCATCCCTATGCTTCACCTCCACAAAAGCCTGCGTTTACCGAACTTTTTCGTACCTTTGCATATCGGGCTTCTGGCTGGCACGCAACTGTCTGCAGAAGACCTAAAAACAATAAAAACGGAAATGGGCGGCGCATGCGTCACCTATTTCCGACCACTTATCCAACCAAGTATATCTACTTATGTCTGAAAACTATAGCTTGAGCCATCTCAAGGAACTTGAGGCTGAGTCCATCTACATCATCCGCGAAGTGGCTGCGGAATTTGAAAACCCCGTGATGCTCTATAGCATCGGTAAAGACAGCAGCGTCATGGTGCGTCTGGCCGAAAAGGCTTTCGCACCGGGGAAACCGCCCTTCCCCTTGATGCACATCGACTCAAAATGGAAATTCAAGGAGATGCTGCAATTCCGCGACTGGTATGCCAAGGAACACGGATGGAAGCTCATCGTTGAAAGCAACGAAGAGGCTTTCAAGGCGGGCGTGGGACCGTTTACGCACGGCTCGAAGGTACACACCGACCTGATGAAGACGCAGGCGCTGCTTCACGGACTTGACAAGCACCATTTCGACGCGGCCTTCGGCGGTGCCCGACGCGACGAGGAAAAGAGCCGCGCAAAGGAGCGCATCTTCTCCTTCCGTGACCAATTTCACCAGTGGGACCCGAAAAACCAGCGCCCGGAGCTTTGGGACATCTATAACGCACGTGTCCACAAGGGCGAAAGCATCCGCGTGTTCCCACTCTCCAACTGGACGGAGCTCGACATCTGGCAGTATATCCGACTTGAGAACATCCCCATCGTGCCGCTCTATTTTGCCAAGGAACGTCCCTGTGTGGAAATCGATGGACAGCTCATCATGCCCGATGACGACCGCCTGCCGGAAAAATATCGCGACCAGATACAGATGCGCAAAATCCGCTTCCGCACGCTTGGATGCTGGCCGCTGACGGGTGCCGTGGAAAGTGAGGCCGACACGATTGAGAAAATCGTGGAGGAAATGATGACGACCACGAAGAGCGAACGCACCACGCGTGTGATTGACTTCGATCAGGATGCTTCCATGGAACAGAAGAAGCGCGAGGGATATTTCTAACATCTCCAACACACACTGCCATGAAATATTATTTCATCAACACCGCCAACCAGCAGGAAGGCCCCATCGACGTGCATGAATTTGCTTCACACGGCGTGACCGACCAGAGTTTCGTTTGGCGGGAAGGCATGGCCGACTGGAAACGCGCCGGCGACTGCGACGAGCTGAAAAGCTTCTTTGAAGCCCCTGCCACGCAGATTCATCCAGTTGCCGAAGAGCCCCCTGCCGCAACCGACTGCAACGACGGCGTGCCGGCTCCTCCCTGCCACCTGACGGCGGCCATCACGGGCCTCGTGCTCATGACCATCCCCATCCCATACGTGGCGCTCCTCGGCGGTGCGGCACTCGGCATCACGGCCATCGTGCTCAACGTGTGTGCCTACAACTTCTGGAAGAAAGGCAACTACGCCGTCATGCAGCGCCTTGACGACAAAGCACGCAAGCTCTCAAAGGCAGCCCTATGGGTGGGCATCGGCACCTGGATTTTCTTCATCGTGCTGGTCATCATCATGGTCTGCGCCGCCAGACCATGCCCGCCACTTCAGTAATGGGAATCATTGCTATTAATGGGCCATTACCTACCAAACTTCGAACTCCAAACAACACCGAATAAATGGGCTTATTAGAATTTAACAAACTCCCCATCAATACGCTCGTCGGCGCCGACTGGAAGACTTTCAAGGCGCTCACCGACGGACGCGAAGTTGACGCCGCATGGCGCGGCAAATACCGCCTAACGAAGGCCGTGTGCCGACTGCTCTCAACGTTGGCGCCCATCCAGGAACGCCGCTACCAGAAGCGTTTGGCCGACAAACCGCTGGAGCACGCCCCCGTGTTCATCCTCGGACACTGGCGCTCGGGAACAACGTTCGTTCACAACGTGCTCTCGTGCGACAAGCACTTCGGCTACAACACCACCTATCAAACGGTGTTTCCACACCTCATGATGTTCGGACAGCCGTTCTTCAAGAAAAACATGTCGTGGCTTATGCCCGATAAGCGCCCAACCGACAATATGGAACTGGCCGTTGATCTCCCGCAGGAAGAGGAGTTCGCGCTGGCCAACATGTGCCCGTACACGTATTACAACTTCTGGTTTTTCCCAAAATACCAGTTGGAATATTGCGACAAATACATGCTCTTCAACGACATCACGCCTGAGGAATTGAAGGTGTGGGAGAAGACGTTTACGAAGCTCATCAAGATTTCGCTCTGGAACACGGGCGGCACACAGTTCCTCTCGAAGAACCCGCCCCACACGGGCCGCGTGCGCGAACTGGTCAAGATGTTCCCCAACGCGAAGTTCATCTATCTCATGCGCAACCCCTACACCGTGTTTGAGAGCACGCGCTCGTTCTTCACCAACACCATCCAGCCGCTGAAGCTGGAGGAGTTTTCCGACGAGCAAATCGAGAAGAACATCCTCACCGTCTACGAGCGCCTCTACCACAAATATGAGGCCGACAAGGCGTGCATCCCCGAAGGCAACCTCATCGAGGTGCGCTTTGAGGACTTCGAAGCCGATGCGCTCGGCATGACGAAGAAAATCTACGACACACTTTCTCTGCCGGGATGGGAAGAGGCCCGCACGGCCATCGAGCAATATGTCGGGGCGAAGAAGGGATACAAGAAAAACAAATACGACTATGCCCAGCGCACGCGCGACCTCGTGGAAACGAACTGGAAATTTGCGCTCGACGACTGGGGCTATCATTTATAAACCGCTTTCTCACGAAACTGGCTGGCACGAAATGCTGCAACGCATCTATTGACACGCATCTGCCAACCTGTTTTGAGATAACAATCAAAGAGGCAACAGCGCCTTCCGTCAAGGAAGCGTCTGTTGCCTCTTTTTTTATCTGCATTATTCGCACCGTTGCCATTCCCTGAATTTCCAATCGGCAGCCCCAAAATCTGGGGTATTCAAAATTGAAATATCAAAGGTTAGCGGTAGCGCCCTCGCAGCGGAGATTAGCACTGGCCCGCACAATCGTCTGTTGCAGCGCTAGCATTGTAGCTCACTTTGCTCGCAAAGTGAGGGCCACGAACACGTAGCGAACATGACCAACGCTCTGGGGCATAACTTTGTTGGAATTTTAGCCCGTGCTTGGCCGCCGCAATATTCGTCCCCCTCACTTTGCAAGCAAAGTGAGCTACAGTGCTGGCGCCTCAGGACTTCGTCGCACCTTATTATTTAGCAAAAAAGCGCAGATTTTTTTGAGACTTTGAACGCCCTACCCCAAACCTCCTTTGCCCAACCGCCGACGCGGGAACACGGTTTCCCGACTTGTCAGCGAACGCGGGAGCAGACGCAACCATTTCTCGTCCCAGACGCGGTTGCATCTCGGCCCTGATTCGGTCGTGTCTCCTCCCAGATTCGGTCGTACCACGTCCCAGAGGCGGATGCCTCTCGCCCCAGAGGCGCTGAGAGGCATAGGCCCAGGATTGGGAAGTTTAAGTAGGTGTTCAAAATTAGTTTATTGTATGCATGCTGGGAAAACCAGTCTGATATTGCCTTGCCGTATTCTTTTGCCCCTACAGTTGCCTTTCATCTGTCACGTAGCCCGCTACGCTCCTTCTTCAAGACAACTGTAGGAACAAAATAATACGACAATTCAATATAAACTAATTCTGAACACCTACTTAGTTGCTGACGTTCTTATATTTGGTAAACGTTTTCAGTTCTCCCGTTCCGTCCTTCATCGTCATGACTTTGTTTGTGAGCGACGAGATGGTGTATTTCACGGTTCTTGACTGCTTGTTGGAGAAGCCCTTGAAATAGCTGCCGCCATTTTCCACGTAGACAGAAACGTTGGTGTATTGAACTGTCAAAACATTGCCAGAAAGGGAGTAAGTGCCTGAGGCCAACACATAGTCTTCGCCCTCCACCCACTCCAGAACGACACTCTTGGAGCCTTTCGAGTCGAAAGAGATGTTGTACATTTCTTCGGCATCATCGTCGACATCTTCACAAGCCCAATGGCCCGGAAGGAGTTGGGCATAGTTGGTCTGCGAACCCTGGTCGTTGTTGGTGACGGGCGGCTGAAGGTTGTCGTTGTCGTCGTCACTGCTGCACGAAGCAGTTCCAGCAAGGCCTGCTGCAAGCACCATGCTGAGGTAAATGAATTTCAGTTTCATTTTTCTGATTGTTTTTGGGAGTTAATAATGTATTGTCAATGTTTCTTCTGCGAAGCGAGACATGATGCCGTGCCGTATGCAACCTAAAAGTGCATAGGACATAGCTTCGGCATATACATCAGTACGCGAAGGAGACACCAGCCACGAAGCCGAAAGTAGCATCCTTCTTGAAATTTGTACTCATTTTCGGCCCAGCGAAAACGCCGAACTTAGGGGTGATCCAGGCGTTGAGCGTTGGGGAAACGGTGAGCCCCCATTCCGTGTGAGTGCTTGTGGAGCCCTTGGGGAAAGTCGCGAAACACAGGGCATTAACGGGAAGGTTCACGAAGAAACGGTTGCCAAGGTCGTAGCGCACAGAGGGGCCAAATTCAAACTGGCAACCCCAATCGTCCACAAGTCCTGCATTCACTCCGAAACTGCAGTTGCCACCGACATGGAATTTGTCCCATTGTCCGATGGAAGTGATGTAGAGCGCGGCTCCATAGCTGCCAGACTCCTTCACGTGGTCGAAATCATACGAGGAGAACTGCGCCGAAGCGTGACGCTCTGGAAGAGTGACGGAATCATCGGCCAAAGCCGTCTGAGAGATACTGAGTCCTGCGAGGAGGAGCAGAGCGCTTGAGAAAAAATGTTTCATGTGTTTGTTTTTTAAAAGTGTTAAGTATTATTCTGTATGACGCGTTTCTCCCGTCCTTTCCGCCTTTCCCCTTGCTGGAAAAGGCGAAGCGAGCGCGGCAGAGAACTTGCTTATCTGTTTATGAACGTTGGAGGAAAAAGTAACCCCTGGGCAGAAATAAAATCATATTTTCGCGGCATTTTTTTTGAACATACGAAAAGGACTGACTTCCGAATGTGGAAGCCAGTCCTTTTGCTTGCTTACGGTTGATGGGTGGAAAGATTAGAATGAGCCAAAATGGTCGTGGCTACACGCTACCCTTTCTTTCTTACGCTCTGCAAATGAACGACGCAGAACGTGAGGGTCAATCTTTCGGGCGATAAGTCTTCGTACCTTTACTGCCGGTTATCGTCAACGATGAACCGTCACAGGAATACTCGTACTTAGTTCCGTTGATGTAGAGATACTTGCCGTTGACCGTGTACCATTTGAAATCTTCGTCCACGGAGGACTCGTCGATAGAAACATCATACGAACCATGTTCTCCTGTACCATCGGAGGAGAAATAGTAGTAGTCCTTGTAGTAATAGCCTGATGTGCCAAGCCATTCACCATAGAGGGTGCCGTCGTGCTGCTTGTTGACATCATCATCATCATCCGAACTACAAGCTGCAAATAGGCAACCGCAAAGTGCCATCAACGTGAATAATACGGAAATCTTAATCTTGTTCATTGTGTAAAGAAGCACTGGTTCGTGTCGTGCGCAACGCTAATGATTATTGATAAGGAATTAACTCTAACGCTGTCTTACAACGTTTGTCATATATCCCTTTATGAGGAACTTCCTTAAAAGTAACCCTTGTGCCCAAAAAAATAACGCTCAAAAAACAACTTACCAAAGTTGGGGCTCATCTTTTGGCCGTACAGCAATGCATAACCCCAAAAGGTCTTTTACCAAGACGATGTTTTGTAAGCATAAAAAAAGTAGGGTGTTCAAAATTCAGGAAAATCAAGGTTGGTAAAGAGGTGACAGCGCCCCTGAAAGGTAGGGTGTTCAAAATTCAGGAAAAATCAAGATTGGCAAAGAGGCGCCAGCGCCCCTGAAAGGGGCTCATATTTAGGGTAGAGGCTTGCCCCTACCTCCTGGGGCCTATTAATGAACCTCGCCCCTGTAAGGGGCTCATATCTCGAATCTTATTGCGGGGCA
>ERZ1026862.1412-NODE-1412-length-14189-cov-5.083982_pt1 | contig 14189 bp, 12 predicted proteins | sample MGYA00380161_ERZ1026862 | MGnify/ENA primary metagenome ERZ1026862 (study PRJEB33269, sample SAMEA4719797) | human gut metagenome | biome: human-associated habitat; feature: organic feature; material: feces | place: Cameroon | collected 2013-10 ... | reverse complement strand
TTCTTAAACGGTTTTATATAAATCATAAATCAATAATCGGCTCTACGCCTCTTCCTTCTTCCAGAAATCAACAGGCTCATAATCCTGCAGCTTTGCAAGAAATCCCTGCTTTCCTAGTTCCTCCTGAATGATATCAAGTATCTCCTCACTGTCAGCAAGTATTGTATGATAATGAAATCCTGATGTAACATTCTTGAGAAGGCTTGATTTTCCAGTGGCTATTTCTTCCATATATCGACGTATATCCATTCTGGACTTAATATTCATATCCGCCCGAAGAACACCATATACTTTGTGATAAACAAACACATCCTCTATGATTCCGCCTAGATCCACGATCGTTGTGAGCTCCTTCTCCACATCATCATCCGAATGATAGACTTTAAACACACGGCTTGCAACGGAATCCTTCTGAATCAGATAGCCACGATTGGTCGAGAATATGTTCATTCCGTTCGCACGAAGCAAAGCGATATCCTGCACAATCACCTGTCTGCTTACGTCAAACTGTTTTGCAAGCGCCACCCCCGGAATCGGTTTCGTCCCTGTTGTCAACATCTTTACAATTTTTTTGCGTCGTTCTTCCCCATTCATAACAGAGAACTTTACCACCTTTCCATCAATCTACAGGATGCAGATTTTTAAGTGAAATATCCATAATCGGAGCAGAATGTGTGAGTGCCCCGCTTGATATAAAGTCTACACCAAGATCGACCAGTCTTGCAATATTTTCTTTTGTCACATTTCCGGATACTTCAATTTCCGCACGTCCATTGATGAAAGCGATCGCTTTTTTCAAAGCATCTGTATCCATATTATCAAGCATGATAATGTCAGCCCCTGCTTCCACCGCTTCCTCAACCATATGCTGGTTTTCAACCTCTACCTCGATTTTTCTGACAAAAGGCGCATATTCTTTTGCCGCTGCGATCGCCTGCTTCACGCCGCCGGCAGCTCCGATATGATTATCTTTGAGTAACACTCCGTCCGAAAGATTGTAGCGATGGTTGTTGCCACCGCCCGTGCGAACCGCATATTTCTCGAAAATGCGGTTGTTCGGCGTTGTCTTTCTTGTGTCAAGAAGCTTCGTCTTGCTCCCCGTAAGAAGTGACGCCACCTCATGCGTATAAGTAGCAATTCCGCTCATTCTCTGCAGATAATTAAGTGCGGTGCGCTCTCCGCACAAAAGTGTGCGAATATCTCCATGCACCTTCGCCATAAGCTGACCAGCCTTCACCTCTTCTCCATCCTGCACAAAGAACTCAACCTTCGTGTCTTCGTCTAACAGGGTAAAAACGCGTTCAAACACCTGCAGCCCGCAGATGATTCCATCCTGCTTGCAGATGAGATCCACCTCGCCGGCCTGCGGATGCGGCATCACACTATTCGTTGATACATCCTCGCTTGTGATATCTTCTTTTAATGCTCCGAGAATGAACGGATCCACGTTTAATTTCATTGTTACCTGATCGTACATAATTGTCTCCTTATATGTGTCGATGACAGAATAAAGTCTTTTATTTTTCTATCATCTGTATTTTTTATCACCATTTGCACAGTCCTTATCACCGGACTGCATCAAGCTTTTCTGAAGCCGCAGATGGAAATTGATACAAGTTATTGGTCCGGTTGTTTGTAGAACGATGTACTTGGTTATGCATTCCACGCCATAATAATCTATGCAGTCCTGATTTCGTTCATCTTGCGGTCAGCCTCTCTGATCGCGCTCCGAACGGCATCCTGATATTGCTTCTGCAGCTTAGCCGCATCCTCATAATCGGCCATATGGATCCGTGCAAAAGCTTCTGCTTTTTCCGTCAGCGGAGCCTCTTCCTGTCCTGCCATCTTCTTTGCTGCCCGTTTTGCAAACACAAGACTCTCCAACAGCGAGTTGCTCGCCAGTCGGTTTCTTCCATGCACACCGTTGCAGGCCGTCTCTCCGACTGCATACAGATGTGCCATCGAAGTGTGACTCTCATGGTCCACCCATACACCGCCCATAAAATAATGTTGTGCCGGAACAACCGGGATGCATTCTTTTGTAACATCATAGCCCATCTGTCGGCAATGTTCCACAATATTCGGAAAATGCGTGTGCAATTCCGCTTCCGGAATCGTTCTTAAATCTTCCCATACATAATCCGTGTGATCTTTCTCCATCTGCTCATAGATTGCTTCCGTCAGCAGATCACGCGGTAAAAGCTCGTTTACAAAACGCTCGCCTTTTTTGTTATAAAGCTTAGCACCCTCGCCACGTACCGACTCCGAAATCAGAAAACTTCGATCCTCCTCATGCTCCGAATACAAAGTTGTCGGATGAATCTGCACATAATTGATGTCCTTCAGTTTCACTCCATGCATCAGAGACAGCGCAAGCGCATCGCCTGTCAGATGACGGAAATTTGTTGAATGTCGATATAATCCTCCGATTCCCCCGCATGCCCACACGGTTTCATCCGCTTCCACGGTCTCAACACTGCCGTCCGCTTTGCGAATGACCGCACCGTAACAGACATTGTTCTTCTCCACAATATCAAGCATCGTTGTATATTCCAGGATCGTCACATTTTCAAGCTTCTGCACAGCCGCCCAAAGTTTGCTTGTGATCTCCTCTCCCGTAATATCTTCATGAAAAAGAATTCTCTTATCCGAATGAGCGCCCTCTCTGGTGAACGCAAGCGCGCCTTTTTCGTCTCTTGCAAAATCGACATCATAAGAGAGAAGATCCTTAACCACATCCTGTGAGGAACGGATCATAATATCGACCGACTCCTTATCATTTTCATAATGACCGGCTTTCATCGTGTCTTCAAAATAACTGTCGTAGTCCGCATCATTTTTCAGCATACAGATGCCGCCCTGCGCCAGATAAGAATCGCTGCTCGGCACGTCCGCTTTCGTGATGATCGTAATCTGTTTGTCTCTCGGGAGCTGCAATGCACAGTACAAACCGGAACATCCGCTTCCCACAATTAATACCTCTGTCTTCATAATTCGCCATACTTTCCTGTCATGCAGTTTTTGTTGCATGCATTTTGATAATTTGAGTAACCGAATGAACCTCTGTTACTCTTTACTGCATTTGAATTTTCCTATTATTCTATTCTTTCTGCAAATATTCAAATCACATGACAGTGAGTATAGCACATATCTTTACATGTGACAAGACAGTAAATTGTATATTAAAACAAAAAAAGACTTCCGGACCCCTGTTTCAAGTGTCCAAAAGTCTTCTTTTTCTTATCCTCTCGATGCAATCAGCTTTTCAATTTCTTCTGTCTTCGGCATCACCCGCAATGCGCCTTTACGTGTTGTTATGATTGAAGCTGCCGCATTCGCATAAGTAAGCATTTCTGTAATATCTTTTTCATCCAAATTCTTCAAACCATGCTCTAAAATGTAATGCAATACACATGCACAAAAGGTATCCCCGGCTCCGGTAGTCTCAATTGTATTCTTCTGGATGAAAGATGCCGCCTCAACCACCCTATCTTGATAGTAAGCTCTGCTTCCATCCCTTCCCATCGACACAAGAATCAAAGGAATAGAATATCGCTTATTAATCCATCGAACACCATCTGTAAAATCCGTTTCTCCAGTCAACCATTGAATTTCATTATCGGAAATTTTTAAAATATCGCATTGCTGTATACCATACAGCACCTGCTCTCTTGCTTCTTCTAATGAACTCCAAAGCGGTTCACGTATATTAGGATCAAATGAAATAATCGCACCAGACTCTTTTGCAAGCGCAATCGCTTTTTTCGTTGCTTTTCGCACCATCTCATGGGTCATCGACAACGTTCCAAAATGAAAAATCCCTGCATCTCTAATGACAGCTTCCGGTATTTCATTTTCCGTCAGCATCATATCTGCTCCAGGATTTCTGTAAAATGAGAAGTCTCTATCACCATTTGCCTGAGTATGAACCAAAGCCAAAGTTGTATGTACTTCATCATCTTTCAGAAGTCCGGCTGCATCAATTCCAACCTCTTTGATTGCATCCTCAAGCTGTTTCCCGAAGAAATCATTTCCCACTTTTCCTATAAATGCAGTCTTATGACCTAATCGGGACAGCATAGCCAATACATTGCATGGCGCTCCTCCCGGATTTGCCTCAAACAAAGGATTTCCCTGATTGCTTACTCCATTTTCCGTAAAATCAATCAATAATTCTCCTAATGCCACTACGTCCATGTACCCTTCCTCCTATTTATAACACGATGTCATATTTTTCGATTCTGATCTGCATTTTCTTATCACTGAAGAAACGCACTTCCTTCGCTTCCATAGGAGTACATATTGCAGTTGTCGCCACTTGTTGTCCATCATTGATAAAAAGCTCAATCGACTGACGATCCAATACGAAACGCATCTTTTCAAGTCCCATTGGCTTTTCAATCCTGATTTTGCGTACACAAACAACATCTTTTTTCACACCACAATATGTTCGATCAATCTCCAATATTCTACTTGCCTTATAGTAAATAAAACTTGTTTCATACTCATCATTTGCAGCGAGTTTCATCTCAAAAACTGTATATTCGCCGCCTTTTAATGTAATCATCAGATCGATTGTTCGTCCTTCCACTCCCGGAAGGACTGCATCGCCATCAATTTCGACATTCTCATACACATACGCATTTTGATGATATTTTTCAAGTTCCCGTACCGGTCTCTGACGAATGGTTCCATCTTTTAATATCAACTCACGAGGAAGTGTCATCATGCCCTGCCACTCTTGTGAATTTGTAATTACACATGCATCCCACGACTTCATCCATGCAATCATAATCCTTCTTCCATCCGGAAGGACGGTTGTCTGCGGTGCATAGAAATCCATCCCGTAATCAAGTGTATGCGGGGACTCTTTACTAAATTTGTGCAAATCCGCATCATAATTCCCAAGAAAATAAACAGAATTATGTCCATTATGAAACTCATATTTCTCAGCTTTCATGTCCTGCGGAGAACAGATCAATACATGTTTGTTTTCCAAAGCAAAGAAATCCGGACACTCCCACATCGTACCAATCGTTCCGCTTTCATTGGATGCCAAAACAGTTTCATATTTCCACTCCGTAAGATTTTTACTTGAAAAAAGATCAACTTGTCCCATTTGGCGATCATTCTTATTTCCGACAATCAAATAGTATGTATCTTGCTCTTTCCAGATTTTCGGGTCTCTAAAATCAGTTCGACTACAGGCTTCTGGAAGCATCTCTCCAGTCACCACCGGATTATTTTCATACTTTACATAGTCTGTTCCATCCCCAAATGCGATACATTGATTCTGCCGTTCCTGTCCGGTCGATGCATCTTTCATCACTCCGGTATATACCAATACATGCTTTCCATCCACCTCGATCGCACTTCCGGAAAAACATCCATTCTTATCATAATCCTCATCTGGCGCAAGCGCTGCCGGAAGCTGTTCCCAACGGATCATATCGCCCGATACGCTATGCCCCCAGTGCATCGGTCCCCACTCTTTCCTATACGGATAATACTGATAAAACAAATGTATTTTTCCTTCATATACGGAAAATCCATTTGGATCATTAATCCATCCGGTCGGTGCCGAAACATGAAACAACGGTTTCTTTTCTGTATCGGTACTCGCGATCTGTTTTGCCTCATATTTTCTCGCCTGCTCTAACATATCACTCATACATATTCCCCACATCCCGATTCTTTACTTGACGTATATTCTCGCCTCATACGGTTGCAATGATTCTATCTTCTTTTCACTATAATTGCATAGGACACACTCTTGGTCAATATGTGAAATTTTCATCTTCTCATTCGTAAAATTCACAATTACCATTAATCTTTGATCATTCCATCGCCTTTCATATGCAATTACCCCCGGTTGATCCTCATAGAGTGGATGAAACGATGCATTTCTAACAATATCCGCATTGTCATGGTAACACTGAATCAGGCGCTTATAATAATTGTACAAAGAATCCGGATCATTCACCTGATTTTGCGCATTGATTTTCCTATAATTATCATTACACTTAATCCACGGCTTTCCATTTGTAAACCCACCATTTTCTGAGCTATCCCACTGCATCGGTGTTCTAGCGTTATCTCTTCCCAACTCGGAAAAATATGCAAGAACTTTGTCAGGGTCTTCCCCCTGTCCGACCGCTTCCTCATAGGTTCTTTTCGCCCTTATATCATCCATATCATTAATATTCTTCCACTTAACATTGGTCATGCCAATTTCCTGTCCCTGATATATAAAAGGCGTTCCATATAAAAAGAAATAGATACTCGCCAGTGCCGATGCACTATAGAAACTAATATTTTCTCTTTCCAGAAATTTGTTCAGGCATCTGGACTGATCATGATTTTCTAAAAAGATAGCACTCCAACCGATTCCGCTATTATGCGCTACATGTGTAAACATTTTTTTCTTCCACCGTTCTACCGCATGAATGCTTGATTTATCATTTTCCCCTTCCATATTTTCCCATCCAAAATCGAAAATCATGGAAAAGTAACCATTCTTTCCGGCATACCGTTCAAAAGCAGCATCGTCAACCCCCGGTGCTTCGGCAACTGTCATACAGTTATATTTATCAAAGCACTGTTCTTTCATCTCATCAAGGAATGTTCCGATTCCCTTATAATCCGTAAGTTTTTCAACCGGATATCGTTCCCCATCATTCGTAGGACGACTGACAAAACTTAAGTCTTTTTTGATAAAAGTAATTGCATCGATACGAAAACCGGCGATTCCTTTTTCCAACCACCAGTTTATCATCTCATAAATTTTTTGACGCAGCTCTTTGCATTCCCAGTTCAGATCCGGCTGTTCCTTCGCAAACGTATGATAATACCATCTGCCATCTGGTAATCTCGACCATACGGATCCGCCAAAATTGGATCGCCAGTTATTCGGTTCTTTATCATTCTCCGTTGTTCGGAAGTAAAAATAAGACGCTTCCTCACAATTAGGATCCTTCATTGCCTTCTGGAACCATTCATGCTGATCCGAGCAATGATTGACCACCAGATCCAATATGATTTTAATCTTTCTTTTTTGGGTCTCCTCTATTAAATGCTCCATATCCTCGTTTGTTCCAAAGATTGGATTTACCTTGTAATAATCCGATATATCATATCCATTATCCACAAGTGGAGAAGCGTACATCGGGCATATCCATAATACATCTACGCCTAGATTTTGGAGATAATCAAGCTTCTGGATAATTCCGTTAAAATCTCCGATTCCATCTCCGTTGCTATCCATAAAACTTTGCGGATAAATCTGATACACTACGGACTCTTTCCACCAATTGTTTTTCATTCACAAATTCCTCACCTTACTTTATTGCCCCTTCTGTAATACCTTTTACAATGTATTTTTGACTAAACAAATAAAAGATAATAATAGGAGCCATGCACATAACCAATCCGGCAGAAGCCAAATCCCAACGTTTTGCAAATTGTCCAAAGAACAGATATGTTTTTAAAGGCAACGTCTGTAAGCCCTGTTTATTAATAATCAGCGATGGTAATAAGAAGTCATTCCATGTTCCCATAACATTAATAACTGCAACCGTGACTATAATCGTTCTCATCAAAGGAAGCACGATCGAAATAAACAGACGTATTGAACCACACCCGTCAATTGTAGCTGCTTCCTCCAATTCCTCCGGAATATTTTTTATGAACCCATGAAACATTATGATTGCCATACTTGTTTGAAAGCCCATATACATAAAGATCAAGCCACCACGAGACAGTAAACCGATTTTGCTTGCAAATCCAACCAATGGAAGCATGACACACTGAAATGGAATCAACATAGAACCGGCAAATATCAAAAAAATAATCTTACTTGCTTTGGTTTTATAACGTACAAGTACCCAGGCCGCCATAGCCGATATCAACAGCACCAGAACCGCTGTCACTACCGTGATAAGCAGCGAATTCATAAAAGATCTTATGTAATCCAGTTCTTGAAACGCATTCTTATAGTTTTCAAGTGTGAATGTTCCTTTCGCCGGGAATCCCAACACATCTGTAAAAATCCCCTTGGTCGTCTTAAACGAATTCATAATCAAAATATAAATCGGAAACAAAAAAATGCATCCAAGAATAAGTCCTGTTACTCCATAAACGATTTTTTTCTTCATTACATTTCAACCTCCTTGCGCTTTGTTATAACCAACTGCGTAATTCCGATTCCTGCCACAATAATCAGAAAAACGATTGCCTTTGCCTGTGCAAAACCAAATTCATTTGCTCCAAAGGCAGAATTGTAAATGTTTAACGCAATCATTTCTGTTGATTTGTATGGTCCACCTTGTGTCAAAGCTAAATTTTGATCAAACATTTTAAATGAACCCGAAATAGATAAGAATAATCCGATTGTAAACGCAGGCATCATCAACGGAAGGATGATATATCTCATGAGCTGCCATGAGTTTGCTCCATCAATTCTTGCTGCCTCCTTAACCGATTCCGGTATCTGCTGAATCTGCGCAATATATACGATCATCATATATCCCGACATCTGCCACACAGTCAAAATCAACAATCCTATAAATCCGGTTTCCGGATTCGACAGCCATCCGCTAAAGGCTGCAATTCCCGTCTTTTTTGAAAAAGCTTCAAAAATCGATATAAAAATAAACTGCCAAGTAAATCCAAGCAATAATCCGCCTATCATATTTGGCATAAAGAAAATTCCACGTAACAGCGTTGCGCCTCTAAATTTCTGTGTCACTAACAACGCCAGAGCAAAGCCAACAAGGTTTACCAATACAACTGCGCACACCGAAAAAAGCGCAGTAAATAAAAAAGCATGTACAAATGAGTCATCTCTCGTAAAAATGTCAATAAAATTTTGAAAACCTACAAACTTAACGTCCGAGCCTACAATTCCATTCCAGTTTGTAAGGGAATAGAAAAATCCAATACATGTAGGTATGATTACAACAATACAAAATGCAATTAATGACGGTGCCAAAAAGCCCCAAAACCGTAATTTACTTTTTCTCATACTTCTTCTATCCGTCCTTTCCAAACAAAGGATTTTACCCTTATTTGAATTTCCGGGATAGAAGCTCTATCCCGGAACCCTCTTTAACTCTTACTAGTTGTTCTGTTGTTTTCTTAAATCACTCCACTGCTCGATACAGGTCTTTGTAACCTCATCCCAATCAGCTTCTCCGGCAAGATATTTCTGTACTTCTACACCAGCCACCTGCTGACCCCATGTATTTGGAGCTCCACTGTATACCCATCCGTTCATGGTATTTCCGGAATTATTTGCATCCATAATTCTCTGTGAAAGTGGATCGGATGCTTTTATTCCATCAAAATTATCATATGGAGGAATAAACTTACAATCATTCACAACAATTTTCTGTGCTTCCGGATCGGTGAACATCCAATTGATGAAGTCTTTTGCAGCAGCTTTCTGTGCATCGGTTGCCTTGCTATGAATTGCCCAATATCCTGATACACCTACAAAATACTTGCCATCTGAATATCCCGGAACAGAATATGGTAACATATCCAATTTTTGAAGGACTTCCGGATCCGTTGTCTCTACTGCTGGAGCTACCCAGTTTCCCTGCTTGATACATGCAACACGTTCAATGGCAAGTCCACCCTCTAATGATGTTGTGTAGTCTACAGAATTAAGATTTGCCGTATTGTTGGCATTGGTTGTATAACTGGCCTGAAAATCAACCATTTTCTTATAGTCTTCAAAGCCGGTTCCCGGAAGCGAATCTGCCGCATATGCTTCATTCGGAGTCTTAAAGTCATGTGTTAAAGCAACATTAGCGTCATGGTCTCCTGCAATCCATAACTCCTTTGTCGGGTATTCCATAACAGCTTCCAGATTCGGATATTTATCCTTCATCTCACCATTATCGATTTTCTCTTTCAAAGTATCAAAACCGGCCTTCATGCCTTCGAAATTCATCATAGAATCTACAGAAACTCCAGCATCCTCAAACATCTGCTTATTAATAACGAATCCATAACCTTCCATGTATAACGGAACGGCATATACTTTTCCGTCTTTTGTAAAAGTATCCGTTGTTCCTTCTAATGCGTGCTGCATAATATCCAGATCAGAAACATCTTCAATAACATCTCCGTAATCTTTCATGTCCGAAAAACCACCTACAGAAAAGATTGTTGGTGGATCCGACTGCATCTTTGCTTTCATTGATGCGCCAAAATCATTTCCTGTGACAGCTTCAAGATTAATTTCTACATTTGGATGATCCTTTTCATATGCTGCAATTAATTTCTTGTATCCTTCATTTGCCTCAATCTTACTCTGGAAAATTGAAATCTTTACATTTTCTCCACTGTTTGCTTCTGTCGAGGTATCTGCAGAATTTCCGCATCCCACAAATAATCCCCCAAGCATGAGCACTGTCATTCCAACTGCTACTAACTTCTTTGCTTTCATATGTATTCCTCCCTTTTATGAAACTGTTCCATATCTGATCAAAAAAAATTTTTCATCTATGGATGCCTCGTTTTGTGCCACGGAACTGTCCACATTGTTTGTGGAACTGTTCCATATCTGTAATATACTCTATGCGTAACTATATTGCAACATAAAAATGCAGTTTATTCACAGATTCGTTACTATATCCAAAAATCATCTTGAATTTTTATTAAAAAGCACTAGCAAAAAGAATTTTCCCCTTTGTGCCAATGCTCTCCATTCTACAAAGTATCGCCCTTTTTATATTTTACTGGAACCAATACTTCCCTTTTCTTAAGCGGTTGATCATTGATCAGTTTAATAAGCATATTCACACTTTCCTTTGCAACCTTCTTCGCATCCTGTACAATGGAATCAATCGAATGGTAATTGAAGTCCGTGGCATAAGTTCCATCATAAGCCAATATTTTTTTGTTTTTTTCTGTCTTGAGGAAGGCGGCTGCACACAAGTCCAAAGCCATAATTCCATCAACGTCCGGATATTGATCCAACAATGTTCTGGTACGTTTCATACACAATTGATAGTTTACAACTTCCTCCCATTGAAAAGATTCAATGATAACCTCCCTATTATGCTTCTCCATCACATCGATAAGGGCTCGCGCGCTATTGGCAGAGGAAAGTTCCATCCTAGTCGGATCACTAAAGCACATCACTTTTTTACAGCCATTTTCCAAAAACAATTCGCCCGCTAAAATTCCTCCCTGATGATGATCCGATGTCACCAGCGGGATTCCCGGTATAATCCGATCCAGTGAGATAATTGGTTTCTCAATATTCATATAATATTCATCAGGAAGAAACGCAGATCCTACAATCAGTCCATCGAACAGATTACGTTCCAATGTATCAAGATATTCTCTTTCCTTGTCCTGATTTCCTCTGGTATTACAAATGACCACATTATATCCATATTGATCTAATTCTGCCTCAAGATAATTCCACAGAGTTGAGAAATACGGATGGATAATATCCGGTGTCATAACACCGATAATGCCCGTTCTTTTCTTATACAGATTTCTGATCCACTGATTAGGAATATAATCTAACTCCTCTACCGCCTTCTTAATTTTGCTTTTGCTTTCCTCCGATACATATCCGCTACCATTTAACGCTCTGGATACCGTGCTGGGTGCTACATGTGCCAGCTTTGCAACTTCTCGAATGCTTGCCATAACCTCTTCTCCTCACTTGTGTAATTGCAAACGAATTGCCCTTATATTCCCCTTTATCCTCTTAATTAAATCCGACAACCTTCTGCGACAATCGATAAGCCGCAACCGAAATCTTGCGGCCTCCCTTACCCGGAAGATTCATGGTCTGTCCCATGATGCCATGGCGGAGTTTATGGAAGATCGTAATATCTTTATCCTTAATATACTTCCAAAGTTCACGCTTTTTCTCAAGGTTTTCTTCTGTGCCGGAACGGATCAGCATGATTGTTGTGACAACAGTAATGATTTCAAGATAATTAAGCATGTACTTACGGCACTTTAAGTTCATAACCTTGTGCAGATCCACATCATCTAACATAATCTTGTTCACACGGATCTGCTGGTCAATACGACTGATCATAACCTTCTCATTGACTGACTGATCATCACGTCCGATGAAGTAACGGTAGAAATCCACATCCATATAATACATCTTGCGTACATACGGAAGTGGCTTATAGACATAAATGTTGTCCACATAAAAGGTATGCTTCGGCAGCTCCAGTCCACACTCGCGAAGCAGCTTGGTACGATAGATTACCGAATGCATCAGTATATAATGTCCCTTATAGAAATGGTGAATATCGCTCCATGTAAACACCTGATCCTGAGGGAAACCCATCTGGCGCATTACCTTCTTGTGCTTTGCGCCTTCCTTCTCATAGACATAGTTTGCAAGCAGCATATCGATGGTTGTCGGACCGCCTGCAAACTCTCTGAGCTTCTCCAGAATTTTCTTATATGCATCCGCATCAACCCAGTCATCACTGTCTACAACCTTAAAATACAATCCGGTCGCGTTGCGGATTCCGGCATTGACTGCCTCTCCATGTCCACCGTTCTCCTGATGGATGGCGCGCACAATGCCCGGATATCTTCGTTCATAATCATCCGCAATCTCCGCTGTACGATCTTTCGAGCCGTCATCAATGATCAGAATCTCGATGTCCTCTCCTCCCGGCAGAATTGAATCGATACAATGCTCCATGTAATCTTGTGAATTATAGCAAGGTATTGCAAAAGTCAGTAATTTCATCCTATTTCCTCCGCGAGTTCCATCGCCTTACGGCACATGGCGTCAATATTGTAGTATTTATATTCCGCAAGTCTTCCAAGCAAATGGAACTTATCAAAATCTTCAGTCAAAAGGCGATATTTCTCATATAAAGCCTCATTCTCTGCATTCAGGATCGCATAATAAGGGATCTCTCCCTCCGCACCGGTGTATGCAAACGGATACTCCCGCACGATCGTCGTGCCATCGGTATCTTTTTGTCCGGTCAGGAACTTAAATTCCGTAATTCTGGTAAAATCTTCACTGACCGTGTAATTGACCACACTGTGATCCTGGAATGAATCCTGATCCAAATGCTCAAATTGAAAGTTCAATGAACGGTAAGGAAGTCTGCCGAATTTGCAATCAAACAGTTCATCAAGTGCTCCGGTGTAAACCAGATCACCGGTAAACTCTGCCTTTTCAAAATATATCTTACCATCCTCAAAATCCAATACATCGCTGCAGTCAACACCTGTGCGCACCTCGATATTCGGATGATCCAACATTGCTGCAAACATCGGTGTAAAGCCGTCAACCGGGACACTCTGGTACTTGTCCTTAAAGTAACGGTTGTCATAAGAAATCACAACCGGAACACGTCCCGTCACTTCCGGGCTGATCTCCTCCGGTGTCTGTCCCCACTGCTTCATTGTGTAATATAAGAATACATTCTTGTACACATAATCTGCAATCTCGCGCACATCCGCATCCGTGCTCTCACGCAGCTTCATAATCGGGACGCGGCTATCCAGCCCGTACTCCTCGATCAGCTTCTTCTCGAGGCGTTCTGCCTTCTCCTTGTCATATACCATGTGCAGTGTATTCAGATTAAACGGAACCGGGATCAGCTGGTCTCCCACCTTCGCCACAACTTCGTGTCCAAAATCATACCACTTAGTAAAACGCGACAGGAATTCTCTGACGCCCTCATCTCCCGTATGGAAGATATGTGGACCGTATTCGTGGATCAGGATACCGTGATCATCCGGTTTATCGTAACAATTACCTCCAATATGGTTTCTACGTTCCAGAACCAAAACCTTCTTATTACTCTCCTCTGCCAGTTTGCGGGCAACGGTTGCCCCTGCAATTCCGGCACCTACAATAATGCAATCATACATATGTATTTTCCCCTTTGCATAGTATTCTGAAATTCTATCTCATTATACACTTTTTCATCCCGGAGTCGAACTATTTTTGATTAATATTATCTTAACATTCTCTTGCAGATTCATTTTATGTTCACATTTTATTTACAAACTTCTCATAATCTCCACATACCATTTTCACATTGCACAACAGGTTGTGTCGACAGAGATGAATCACAAGAATATCCATCTATTTCAATTTGTGCAGCGCTGTAATTTGCCTTACAATTTCTTTGAATAACTGAATTTGTTGCACCTCTAACAGAAAAAATACC
>ERZ1026862.1411-NODE-1411-length-14197-cov-12.835384_pt1 | contig 14197 bp, 11 predicted proteins | sample MGYA00380161_ERZ1026862 | MGnify/ENA primary metagenome ERZ1026862 (study PRJEB33269, sample SAMEA4719797) | human gut metagenome | biome: human-associated habitat; feature: organic feature; material: feces | place: Cameroon | collected 2013-10 ... | reverse complement strand
ACGAGATGCTCAGGAGTCTCGTGGGCTCGGAGATGTGTATAAGAGACAGGTCTTGGCGCTCACCTCTATTTACTTTTAATTCAGTGTCAATTATAGATCCAAAAAAATCTGACTTATATCCTCGAGCGATAGAATTACCAAAGACTACATAATCATTATCAATAGCAGAGCTAATTTCTTCAACAAATAAAAACGTGCGAGTATCAATTAATGCTGAGACATCATCCCCATCTTTACCTGAAGACATGGAATACTTTCCTTCAAACCCCAACTCTTCATCAATATTAAAAATATTAAAAGTATTAGAAGCGCCTAAAATAAAGAAGACGAAAGGAATTACCAAAAATATCAACCTTGCAAATTTAATTGACTTAAACAAAAGATTACCAATTTTCTTATAATAGAAACAGATAGCAAAGAAAACACATAAACTAAATTTTAGGACATCACTTCTTGATTCCGATCCAAAAATTAATGTAAAAATAAATGCTCCTATTACCAATATTCTATTCTTCCCATTTAATTCCTTGAAGAACAAGGCCATAAACGAATATGGAACTAAAAAGCGGCCAAAAGCATCTGAATCTATAAACGGAACCAATAGTAACAAAAGCCATGGAGAAAAAGCCAAATAAGATTTCAACGTGGTTGTTAATAACGATGGTTTCATATATGCATAAGCAGCTAAAGGAAGCAAAAAAACCATCAAGTTATTATATAGTAATTTATAATCCCAATATATTTCTGCCTGTATGATGAGACCATAAATAGCAGAGCATAATACAAGAATTAAAAATATATTAATAATTTTGATATTAAACTGCTTTCTGTCCCATAGTACATAAAAGAAGACCAGAATAAGTGTATCAATAAACCACCATGTCGCAACATTACCTATAGGTATTTTACACCAAGCTAACACTGAGGACACACTTATCAACACAACAAGAAATGCTATTAACTTTTGATATTTCATATTTACCAATAACAAGCTCCTTCTACTTGTTCTGCATTTTTTGGTTTGTCCTTAACTGAAGGTTTAACCCAAAACTCGTTTATTAAATTACTATAACTTCCATAAGGTATACCCCACTCTTTTACTCCATAATTAGGGTCTTCCCAGCGATTTCCCTTTATTCCAAATAATAATTGTAAGGCTCCACCTAAATGCACAGCTTGCTTCCCCATCCTTTTAACATGAGCTGCTAAAGGGAAGCCGTATGCTCCACAACCGGTAAGACAGATGTCATAATCTTCTTTATCTATTTCATTTTTCATGTAAGACAAAGCATCAAACCAATTATTAAAGGAGCTAGTACCACTAAAACTCTGAACAGCCTTTATTACGCGCAAAGATGCAAATTCAGGTAATACCATTCCTTTTTTAAACAACTTGTCTTTATAGTTTTCATATTGTTCTTTTATAGTATCAGAAAAAGGATGCACAACAAGAACCTTTTTACCTTCAAGATAACGACTCCATGGATTATTTCCCCAAAACGGTTCGAGATTTCTTAAGGCAACAGTTCTGTATTTTAAGTCATAAATTGTCTTTAACTTTTCCTCATCGGATAACCAAGATCCGAGAATATCAAGCTGTTTACTATCCTCAATCATCAACTCCCCGAACCTAATCAAGTTTTCTTCTGTTGCAGGGAAAAAACCGGCATTTGACTGCATGTATTCCATCAAGTGTTTATTCCACCACCATTGCGGAGATTTACCTGAAATATATTTCAAATATGAATGACGAGAATTTCTAACACCTAAATAATTAATGACAGATGCCAATTCAAATGCACCATACCTTGCTATCATACAAGGCTTACCAGAAGCCAAAAGGTTATATATCAGCTCCGAGGCTTTATCAGGATCCGTAATGCCTCTATCATACTCTACTGAATTATCAGAAAACAATTTACAATATATTTTCTTTAGGGTCTTTAAGGCTATTATTTCTAATTTATTCATCTTGTTGATTTAAAATATGTTTTACAAGCCATTTTCGTGAATAATCTACTTTTTCGGTTATTGTTTTTTCACAACCGCTATAATTTACATGAAGGTTATACTTTACCAAATCATCAAGAGTATCAATATTATGGACAAGTCTGTTTTTCAAATTGAAATTGGACAATAAAGACTCCATACGTGACATTCTTGTACCATGTTGCAATACTATAAAGTCTTTTCTGAAATTAAGAGAAAGAGCCATTCCATGGAAACTGCTTGTTAATATCAAAGTGGCATTCTTTATAAGATTCAAAAATTCACGAGGTCCTGCCTGCTGATAAAAACAATCAAAACTATAAGGAGAATGCAAAGAAACTGAAACACCTACTACAGGCATACCCAATTTCTTTTTCAATAACCTAATAGCGTCAGCACAAAATTCACTCGTATCAAATCCATAATACAATATATATTTTCCTTTGAAAATAGCTTGTTTTTCTGTTATTTGTTCCCAGTCATTTGCATCTAATAGGAATGTTGGATCAAGAACATTCTCTGTTGGCAAGTTACATTCTGAAGTCAAGAAATGAGCAGCATCTGTTTCTCTTACACTTCGATATTTAAACTTTCCAAGATATTTTACAATCTCTGCACGTTGACTTCTTGCAGCTTTGAGATTGCCAAAACTAGAAGCAAAGGACATACAATTATCAGAATTATCAAGAAATGGTAAAAAGAAAAAAGCATTTTTAACCCCACCTTCTACGTTCCAAACTTGATCACTTCCAACAAGATGAACATCATACTTTATCGGATTATCTATATATTCCTGCTGAGACAAAAAGCGTTCTGAGAGAGGAAGTAATTTACGAAATGCCATAAGATTCTTCTTTTTTGCCAATACCGCAGGAGTATAAGAAAATATATTAAGAAGAACATTTTTCAATCCATTCCAAGGATGTTTATATCGCATTCCGTTTTCTTCTGCCTTAGACTCAACATTTACAATCTCTGCATCTATATTATGCGAATTCAAAAAATGAGCCGTAGCATAAGCCTGTAATAAAGCTCCAAAATTATTACAGGCATGTATAGTATATATACCGACTTTCATTTAATCATGTTTTTAAGTTTTAGAACTGTTTTATCCCCTACTACTTCACGTACAAAATCCTTCACTTTCTCTTTCATGGAAGATGATGAAGAAGATTTAAGATTAGATAAAACATTCAAGGCATCACTCTCATTTTCTCCATTAATAAAAACTTCAAAGATGATAGAATAGTGATTATCAAGACTAAAGAATTCATCTATTTGGTTTAAATACTCCTCTTTTGAAGACGCTGTGATGTACTTATATCCCAAATCTTCAGCATAATGTCTAATCAAATTCGGGGATTTTTGTCCGTAATGCCCTGCAGCAGCAATATAAGGATCAGCTTCTGTTCCAAGCTTATAAGCCGGATGAATGCAATTTCTGAACTCATTACCCTTGCCGTTATTAATCAATAGTATACGCAAATTATCACCAATGTGTCGATTACCCAAGCTATTCATATCATAAAAAAATGCCAGGTCCCCAAAAACACCAACATGCATTTTTTGTGGTTCGACTAAAGAAGCTCCTATTAACGTAGACATACCTCCATCAATTCCAAAACCACCAAAATTACAACTTGTTTCAATAGAAGCATCATACATATAATAGTTCCATACTCTGAAACTATTAAGTATTCCGAAATGCATAACTATATTTTTGGGTATTCTATTGACCGTATTGTTTGCAAGCCATGCGTTAGAAAATGGTAATTCGGGGATTTTTGAAATAACACTTTCTATTTCTTCCTTACATTCATCAAAGAAAGTATTGCAACATGTATCTGAAATATAGTGTTTGAAAAAAGTAGATTCATCCATATCAAAAAGGTAAGTAAGATTATGATAAGGATCTCTAATCTCACCATCCTCATTTATTCGCCATGTCTCCTTGGCATTTGCACTACTCCATCCTACTTCTCCAAGACTAATAACCAAGTCAACATTAAAGATAGGAGATTTATATGTCTTCTGGGCTTGCAACAAAGAACAGTTAACTCTATACTTACCATAATAGCCACTAATTACATCTGAAAAAACAACAGCATTATTACAAGCACAAAATTCATCAATTAAGTCTGTCTCCTCTTGCGTGTATTTTTTATGTGAGCCAATTACAATAGCAATCTTTCCATGAGGAATTGTAGGCATTTGGTTCTTGACATTTAAACGGCGAATAACCCTTACTGCAGGAAGTTTATCTACATAAAAATCCCATCGTTCACCTATCTGCATATTTATATGAACAGGACCTCCGCCATTACGAGTTAATTCAAGAATAGCCTTATTTATTTCCAAATTTACATGCCATTCATCTTCCTCTGATTTACAATGTTCTATGGTAGTACTGTATCTTATTGTGTCTTTAGGAGCCCGTGAACGATCTATTGCTTGTGTACACAAATTCCCAATATTATAGGTACTATGCAAACCAGTTATAGCAAGAATTGGTAACTTACGATAGTAAGCCTCCGTCAATCCAGGAAAATAATTACGTGAAGCAGTAGCTTCAGTACAAGTTATCACAACTGGCTCTCCAGATTCTCCTGCTAATCCACAAGCTATATAAGCTGCTGATCGTTCGTCAACGGAAGAATAAACCTGAAAATCCGGATCATTCTGAATACTTGCAACAAAAATAGCATTTGTAGTACCGGGAGATGCAACAACTTTACGTATTTTATGAGCTTTCAACAAAGCTATGAGTATCTGCGTACTCTTATCATTAGTATATTTTATTTCCATTTTTATTTGTATGTATTAGCAGAATCACCATTATTACAAACTAAAATCTGTCCAGACAGGCAAGAAGAAACATCGCTGAGTAAGAAGCATGCAACTTCAGCAACCTCTTCTGGTTGATATGTTCTTCCAGTTGCATATTGTGGCGCATACATGCTTCCTCCTACAACACGGCCTGTCATATCTGAAGCAGTTACCCCAGGTGCAATAGCATTAATTCTAATACTATCTTTTATCAATAATTTTGCTAAACTTTGTGTAAGACTATTAATTGCAGCTTTAGTTAAACCATAAGGAATATCATCAACATACGAGCCGCGCTCAGAAGAAACGAAAAGAACGCTGCCATTAGTACGCTTATCTTTCTTATACAAAGAAATAAACTGTTGTGCTAAAAAGTAAGAAGCCTTCAAGTTAGTATTAAATTGCTGGTCATATTGGCTCAACGATACATTAAAGATATTACCTTCATGCAGAGATATACCAGCATTATTAACCAATACATTTGCACCTTGTAAAGCTTGGTCTGCTTCTTTCAAGAAATCTTGTATCTCGCCAAAGTTAGACACATCGAATACAATATACTTACAATGCAGACGATCAGAAACTTCTTTAAGAGACTTCTCATTGCGACCGGTTATCAATACTTCTGCTCCTTCAGAAATAAATTTCTCAGCCATTGTTGCACCAAGTCCACGGCCTCCTCCAGTTATAATTATCTTTTTACCCTTAAGTCGATTATAGGGACTCAAATATGTTATATTTGCACTCAGATTAACAGTTGGTCTTATCAATGAAAGGAACCTTTTAATTTTATTTTTCATCATCTTTTGAATATTTTATTTCTAATTTTTGTAACTAGATTATCAATCAAAATCTTCTCTTTTGTATCAAAACCACAATAGTAAGCTATTATTGGATAAGAAAAGATTGTACTTATTGCACTAATAATTAATCTTTGCCAAGACGAATTCTGAAATGATACGATAAAGAACAATAACGTAAACAACAATGAAGATAATAATATACAAGGCCATAAAGTATTTCTTATATAGCTCCAAATATTTAATCCACAAAGTACATTACAGTAATAAACAGCATTAATTATTCTCACAAATGCAGTTGCTATAAGCAACCAATATATTGTAGAAATTGGCGCCCCCATTTTATACATTACATAACCTACGAATAATGGAACTAACCAAATAAATATTGTCGTAATAGTAAAGTTTCGTATTTGTCCTGTAGCATTAATACAAGTTTCTAATGTAACCATCAACTGTGATACCATCTGACGAATCAATACTAATCTTACAAAAAGAACAGCATATTCCGGTACATTTTTAAGCCAAATTGATAGGATAAATGGACATTCAATAATAAAAGGTATTGCAAAGAAAGTATAAATGATAAATGAAAGTTTATTTCCTGTAGCAGCTGCTTCAATCATTTTCTCTGTATCACCTGCCCCTCTACTTTTTACTAGAACAGGATTTAGTGCCTTAAGCATATTATTAGAAAAGACCATTAACTGACCTGCTAATTGATTTGCTATACCATGAGCCGCATTGGCTATGACACCACCAAACATATTTAAGAGAATAGAGACTCCTTGCATACAAAGTAATGAAGATGTAGATCCAAGAAATCCCCATCCTGCAAATCCTGTCATGTCTTTAGCTATTTCCTTATCCCAATTTTTTCTTATTCTATAACAACATTCACTATATCTTTTATGACAATAAATTGCCATAATAAACAATGAAACAAATGGAATTGTAGCCATTAACAATCCATACACTATCAACTTATCCTCTGATGTATATACACACGCAAATGCTACGACCAACTTAAGTAAAGATTCAAAAACACCCACTATAGAATAATATTTCATATTCTCATGAGAATTAAGAACTGCATCATAAGGGACTGTCAAGATGGTAACCATAGTACTGATAATAAGAGAGGCATATACAATTTTAGCCGCAAATATTCGTGCATCGGGAATGTTTAGAATTCCATTGAAAAACAAAACACCAGATATTAATAACATGACACCTACAATAGCTGCCACTAATACATGCAAGACAATGCTTATATTGAAAATCACAATTTTCTTATCATTGTTACCTTCACCTTCAGCATAATTCATGAACCTTTGAGTAGATGAAGCCATTGCGGCATTAAGAAAGCCCAACATACTGATAACGCCTCCAACGATATTATAAATACCAAAGTCGGAAGCCCCCAGAGAATTCAATATCAGACGGGTGGTATATAACGATACGAACATCGTTATCGCCATCTTCATATAAAGATAGCCAGTATTCTTAATTACTCTATTTGCTGTTTGAGACATTTATATGTTTTTATTATTTTATATGTATTGCGTTATGCTTGCACAAAGCTACGAACTTAAAATTGTGTTTACTGCTGACAGAAATGTATTCCCAAACCCTCCACTCCCAAAACATTCAAGATCATACGGCTCGTATACAACGACACCACCATCATAAAGAGCATTCGGAAGTAAAGAAGCAAAGTATTCTTAGCTATCCGCTTATTATTATCTGATGTTCGGGTTGACATTAATTTATAGATTTCTTTTCCAAATCAAACCAAGAAGCCACTTCTGAAAAAGGGCATTGTACTTCTGAACTCCAAGGTTCGTTCTTACACCGATAATCATTGTAAAGCCCACCTTGGCACATATAAGCCAACTGGCATTTGCATTCTTCACCCTTTGGAATCATGAAATAGCTATATATTGTTTGAAGTCCAAGCAATTCTATCAAATCAGAAGAAGCGTTATCTTTACCGATACCATTAGGAAAGCTATATTGATGATTTGAAGTGTACAAATAAGGCATACCTATCTGCTCTATAATTATCTTGAAATGTTCCACACTAAAAGGTTTTTCATCATATAGGGCAGTCACAACTGGTACCCATTTAGATGATAATTTGAGAGGTTCGAATATATGCTCCAAGTAATCTAACTTAGAATGGAGTATTGTACCTAAATTATCCTTGAAGCCAGCAATCATTCCATCCACGAAGTCAACAAGATTGGATGTTTTCCCTTCTTTTGTCTTCACGGTATAGTTGTCTACAAATCGTTGGAAAATCTCATAACCATCAAACTCGTCATTTCCATGCTGTTTGATTAAGTCTATCAATTGTGTGCCAGGAACAAGCGTGAACAAACTAGCATAGCATATACATATCAATTTTCTTGTATCTGTGGCCAAATTCGGATAGTATTGTTGGCAATACTTCACAATGATATTGTATGGAACATCGGGATGACTTGCTGTAGGATCAATCAGACTTTGATAAAGTGCAGACATAGTTTCCATAACAATCAAACCACCTATTTCAATATCTTCTTTTTCCCCATTATCCAACGTCACAGTCATTATAGGAATCTCGTAAATCCGCCCCTCACATTTCTCATCCTTAATTTCCATTATAACCGGAACGCTCCAATCTATCTTTGCATTTTTGTTTTTTAGAGTTCTTGTTCCAAATGTAAGATTTAGCTTATTATACGTAGCCTTTGTTTGCGCACTCAACACAATGTCTATTGGTCTGGTTATTTTTTGTTGTACGGTCAACGTATGCAACGTTTGATACATCACATTATATCTGTACATACTAAAATACATTCCCCATACAGTAGATACATTTTGAATGAAATGTATATATTCATGCAAAAGTGTACCTTGATCTTTCCGGGTCATCTGTAATATGTCAGGATTGTACGTACCATTAAGGTAAATACTATAGAATGAGGTAGAATAAGCCCCTCTTAATGCAAATAAATCTTCAATATTATTTTTTTTCTCATCCATTGTCTTCACATTCGCTTTTTATTTCATATAAGATTAGTACTCAATTTAGGGCATAGCCCTTTGTATAGGCACTTTTGCAAGTGCCTATATATTGAGTTGTTAAAAATTTCACTTGTTTGTTAACTATTGGCATGTTGCCAATCCGATATTGCCTGGCCGCAGACTGAAAAAATCTCTGCAACCGTTAAATACATTAGATAAAGTCTTCACGCATCACACATCGAAGGTATAGTCTGAATCAGATAAATTACGTTCGTGATGAATGTAGAAGATTTTTTGTAAGTCATTGTTCGAAATCCTTTCGATAAAATGCTTATGTTCAAGCTCCAATATTAGGTATTCCACAAGACTACGGCGAATAGTGTTGTATGCTCCCAAAAACAAAATAGGCAGATAACCTTTTTGCAATTGTTTATCGACAAGAGATACGACATCTGATTCTGTAAAATAATAATACGGATAGCTTCCCCTTGTTTTTATTAAATGTAACTTAACCTTTAGGTCAGGATCCATCAACGTCTTGTCTATTATAGAGTTGGCGAAACTCTTCACGATAATATTTCGTCCCAAACGCATAAGCCATACTACTGTAATGATTATCAGGATTAGATTTCCTATTTTTCCTGTGACACCCAGACTTGATATCAAGCTCTGACACTTATCATTAAAAGTAGATATTGTTAACAATGTAGCGGAGAGACCTATAAAATTCCCAAACTTTTTGGGTTTGTAGATATCCGTCAAGTTCTCCTTTGCTATGCCTGCCGACTGCGCTATCAAATCATCATATTGCTTCCGGACTTTTTCAAGAGAAATGTTTTTCTCCTTAAGCTCCACTTCCAACCTCTTGATTTTATCCTTCAGCTTCAGTATCTCTATTTCCTGCGAAGTGCTTTTAATGATTGATTCATATTTCGAAGCTTCACCTGAGTCGTTCGTCTTCACCAGTTGGTTTGACGCTCTTTGCATTTCCAGATAAGAAAAGAATTCATCTCGCAACGGGCTTAACACTTTGAAGCGCTCTTCTGCAATCTTTTGTGCCTCTCTATCAGAGAACTTGTCAGGATGATTTTCTATAAGGGTTTTACATAAAAACTCATACAGCGCTAAATCATCTACAGCATCGCTTATCCCGAGCTCCTTTTTGACTCTTGTAACAATATTTTCCTTTATCTCGTTTCCCATAATAGTCAATATTCTCAATTAGCATCCACAGTAAAGAAATAGTTACCTATATATTTGAAGCGCGACTTATTCTGCCAAAATTCTTTCTTGATACGTATTGAAGAGAATGGCGCATAGTAAAACTGATGGTTGTCATACGGCTTCAGCGCTGGATATAAATGTTGTGAAAACTGATTAGCATTCTGCTTATACATTATTCCTGTCATGAAAACAAGGTCGTAATGCTGCTTCAGTATATCTTTATCAAAGCGTTGCTCTTCCTGCCAACGAGTTATGTAACGCTTATAATTGTCGTATGTATCAAACAAAGCCTTCAAAGCGTCATGTCTTGCAACAATGAACTGTTCTTTTTCACCATGGTTGAACGCCAATGTCATCGGCAACAAATCCAAGAAATGATTATCGAGGAAATCTTTCAAGAAATCATCATATAAGTTGGGCGCTACACAATCGCTACATATCCAAACAATATCTTCATAGTTAACATCTGGTTTCGAAGCTACAGCACTCAATTTCTTTACGAAGAGTTTGTCAACTCCTGCATAAGATTCTACATCCTTAAACTTCATCACATCAGCCATAACAGCCAAGACAGCATAAGAATGTGTAGTAGAATCAACATATACGGAAGCCGGTTCATGGGGTATATAATCTGGATCGTTAACATCCAATTCATAATCCAATATTCTATCTGACAATCCTCCTAAATACAGATGCTTATTTAGTATTTTTCCATATCGAAGGTATTCAGTACTCTTAAACATTTCGTCAAAACGCCGCCCTTTTAAACATGTAACGTAAGCTTCAAGCATATCAACAACCAAGCTCAATGCTTTACTGTTATCTCTTTCCGTATAGATAATTTCTGTCACCAATTGTTTTACATAGCTTTCATCATCTTTCAACATAATACTTAATGTACGGATTCTATCATCGGTCTGTACATAGATTTTATCCTTATAGAGTTTGTTTGTCAAATAGGAGCATGGAATATCAGTTGAAAAGTAAAATGGAAGTATCTCAGGTACCCGGATATCATACATATATGTTTCCAAAAGCATTTCATCCAAAATCGCATTTATCAGATCAGATACGTCATCCGAGAGTCCGCTATCCTTTTTAAGAACATAAGATTCGTCTATCATCTCACGTTTCGTATTAATATCAAGCAAACTTTGTGGATTATCCTTCAAACGTTGATACGTATAGCGATCTGTAAATTTCAAAAGTTCTAACAACAACCATTTGCTCCACACCAAAAACTCCACTATAGCATTATCCTTATAATGCATATAGTCTTTTTGCACCATATTCAGATATGCCTTACAGTCACGGAGTGTAGGAAGGAAACGTGTCACATCTATCCGTTCAAAAAGCAATTCATTACTACTAACTGGTAGTTTATGGTTTCCTCGAATGTTATCTGTGAGATATTCTTTTGCCACCTGTTCAGACAATCTTGTTAAAGGATGAGTAAGATTGAACATCTTATTCAAGAAATACTTTCCTCCATAATCCTTTAGAAGATTATCCACTCTTACGGGGTCATAAGCCGCAATGATAACAAGATTTGGTAAATCCGCCGTCGTTCTTATCAACGAGAAGATATCTTTTAACGATTCTGAATATAGTCTATCACAATCATCTATAAAGACAACAATCGGATTCTTCCTTTGCTTCATAACATCCCTGAGATGCAATCGTCGCTCTGAAACAGTACTTGCTTTAATGGAAAATAGATACCTGATTGTCATTAAAACAAGAGAAAACCAGTTGTTGGCTGTAGATATCTTTAGAGAATCCATATAATCCTCAAGAGCAGATGTCAACTCAAAGTTCTTTTCTTTTTTTGTCTCTTTTATCAATAGTTTAAAGAAATCAGCTTGTACATCAGTACTCTTATCCATCCACGGGTCGAATGATATAGGACTTATATTCCAGTTTAGAAACCCCTTACGAAGATAATTTAAGAAAACGGTCTTTCCGGTTCCCCACTCACCTGTAACAGCAACACCAATAGTTCCTGTAGTATTGATGTTTTCCATAATGTACGACACCAACACCCCTGCCTCTTTTTTTCTACCCAACAGATCCTCTACTTCTGTTTCATCAATATGTAAAAGTTCTTTGCCTGAAGATTGTTGTTCCTCATTTTTGGCAACTTTGTTTCTATTGAGGGCGCTCTTCAATAACTTAAGGGCATCAAGCCCTAATAATGTAGAGAGCATCAAGCTCCAAATATGCTTATAACTAAAGCTTGGTAAGAAAAAGTCTGCAAACAAGTAATCATCACAATGAATGACTAAAGAGAATAATGCGACCCAAAAGGCAAGTCTTATCCATGACGCTTTCTTAAAGTACAACCAACGGTATGACGCACAAAAACACAAGACTGCAAATAAGAGAAACAGTATGTTTGTTAATGTTCCTTCTGCAATTATCTCTCCTATTGTATATATAGCTCCATAAATATTTGTTGAATATAACCAGTCAAGTATTTTATCACTTGACTCTATACACATACAAGCAGCTAAAAAGGAAAGAAGTAAAGAGTATCTCATATTCTTGTTATGTTATGGTATATATAGTGCCCATTAATGTCTTCTTGTCTTTATATCAAAGACATACTTAGCTATACGTGACTGAGTGAGGGTGTATCAAAACTAATAAGATGAGAAGAAAAGGCAAATCGTAGGAGCTGCGGGCATTCCTGCCCGCAGCACTGCAAGCAGCCGTAACTTGCTGAGTATCTTGCTGCAATGCCGCAGGCAGGAATGCCCGCGGCTCCTACAGTTTGCTTTGTCAATCATTGACTTTAGCTCAAATTCTTACTTTTGACACATCCACTTTACTTTATATGTTTGTCCCGCTTCGCGGAACAAAAAAAAGGGAGAGTAGCGGAGCTGCTTCGCTGCTTGCAGTGGGTTTCGGATGTTTGTGCTCAACATGCATCTTATCCTCGCCATGACAAAGACCTTACTAAATTATGCCGAATCTCTTCTTTTCCTTATTAGTAAGAGTCTCTGTTGTTTTGAGAATATCAAAAAGACCTTGAAGGTCAGAGTCTATAAGCGTACCGAAGTACTCTCCTTCCATGAGTTTCTCCAACGGAATAGAGAAGAGCATACCACAATCTACATAGCTGTCATACTTCAAGAATTCATGGTAATCGGTCTGATGAAGTAGATACTGGGCAGAGAGGAATGAGGCAGAATAGGCTGATTTAGGACTCATCTTGGTATTTACCAATACCGACCCATAGCAAACCTTCTTTACCTTATCGACTCCTATGATTACCAACTTCTTTGGCTTCTGATTTCTTCCATCCTTAAACACCAAGCCCTCATCTATAGAAATAATGGTTCTGATTAATGAACCTATCTCCAACTTCTCTTCTGTAACTTTACGGAGATTGTCAAGATAAGCCTTTTGTAGTTCCCTTAAATCCATGCCAAAGCCTTTTGGAAAGACTGGCGCTCACGGATAACTGTCAACATAGCCTTGCTGGCACCTGCTGCTTCTGCCATGTCATACATTGTAATCTTAGTGTCCTCACCTGTCTTGTCAGCTTGACGCTTTGCTCGCTTCCAAGCTTTATCCTCGTGGGACTTATCAGACAGGTCAAATGGATCTACATTTTTGCATTTGTCAATCCACTTATCAAGCATTTTGACATCTGCAACAGAGAGTTCATCCATATCACATTTTGCATTCTTTGAAGCAAGGATAACCTGATGTCCATCTTGAGATAACTGAACATCCAAAGAATCTGCAAAGTCTTTCAATTCAGGAGAAGAAATATCAGTCTTTCCTTCTACCCCACGTAAAACCTTATAGGTTAACGTTGGAACAGGTCCATGCTTTCTTGCCACAAAAGTATCATAGACGATTGGCAAGCCGTACTCTTTTAACTGATTCTGCTGGGCAAAATACATCACCTTGAAGAGGTGGATGTAATCCACTCCTTCAGGAAATGCCTTAAGAATGTAAAGCACCACTGCCTTAATCTTTAATATTTGATCTATTGTCTTCATTATCTTATTCTTCTTGAATTTGACAAAGATACAACTTTATCACTAAACCACCAAGTTTTTTTCAGATTCCTTTAACTTTATACGTTTGTCCCGCTTCGCGGAACAAAATAAAAAGAGAGGGTTACTTGCCCACAGCGGCGCTGCTTCGCAGCTTGCAGTGGGTTTCGGATTGTAGGTCCCGCTTTGCGGAACCCTGCTGCTCATACTCAATCTGCTTGTATTCGTGGGTGCGAGGCCTTATATAATTATTAGTGAGTATTTGGTAATTATTATCTGGGATGCAAATATCGTACAAAGAGTAAAAACATGTTACAAAATAAAAATCAATTCTAG
>ERZ1026862.1410-NODE-1410-length-14200-cov-71.732838_pt1 | contig 14200 bp, 7 predicted proteins | sample MGYA00380161_ERZ1026862 | MGnify/ENA primary metagenome ERZ1026862 (study PRJEB33269, sample SAMEA4719797) | human gut metagenome | biome: human-associated habitat; feature: organic feature; material: feces | place: Cameroon | collected 2013-10 ... | reverse complement strand
ACCTTCCGTGTGTCTTACAGTTTGACAGGTACTCCTCCTGATGCATCTTACTGCAGTGCGCTCACCAAGCTCTCTATGAATACCCCTTACCGTCCTACTACTACCGACAAGGAGTTGGGATTCGTAGTGGCAGCACTCGGAAATGATGAGCTTACCTACGAGAAGAAGAACGAGTTCAACTTTGGTGTGGATGCAGGTTTCTTCAACAACCGTCTGAACGTGACATTCGATGTATATCAGCGTCGCAACTTCGATGAGATTGCTCCTGCCGTTCACCAGCTTTATGGCAAAGCCTATGCCAATGTGGGTTCCATGAAGTCATGGGGTGAGGAGTTGAGTATCTCTTCTACCAACGTGAAGACCAACGATTTCAGCTGGCAGACCAGCCTGATCTACTCTCACAACCGCACGGAGATTACCGAACTATTCAATCAGGGTCGCGTCATCGATTTGGTACAGGGCAATGGTTTTGCCAAGCAGGGTTATCCAGCCCGTGCCTTGTTCTCAATCCCATTCGTGGGCATCAATGAGAAGGGTTATCCAGTATGCATCAATGAGAAGGGCCAGGCTACCGTGGGTAACCTCAACTTCCAGGAGCGTGACAATACAGATTATCTGATTTACGAGGGTTCTACAGACCCAGTCTACAATGGTTCTTTGGGTAACACCTTTAATTATAAGGGCTTCCACCTGAACGTATTCCTTACATACGCCTTCGGCAACGTGGTGCGTCTTGACCCGGCTTTCAGTGCCAAGTATAACGACTTGACCTCTATGACCCACGATTTCAAGAACCGCTGGATGCAGCCTGGTGATGAGAATGTTACCAATGTGCCTGGTGTAGTGAGCCGTTATGAGTATGAGCAGAACAGCACATTGCTTGCTACTGCCTACAATGCTTACAACTATACATCTGTTCGCACAGCCAAGGGTGACTTCATCCGCCTGAAGGAAATTTCATTGGCATACGACTTCCCACACCGCTGGTTTGAAAAATCACCGGTGAACAACATTTCATTGAAGCTTCAGGCTACCAACCTCATGCTGCTCTATGCAGACAAGAAGCTGAACGGTCAGGATCCTGAGTTCATGAATGCGGGTGGTGTGGCTTCACCAATGCCAAAGCAGTTTACTCTTACATTGAAACTTGGACTTTAATTATTGTAGAAAATAAAAATGAAAATAAAGAAATTATATATCGCCATTGTAGCGTTGGCATTGTCGGCTGGCTTGTCTTCCTGCAACGATTATCTGGACAAGCAGCCAGATAGCCGTCTGGACTTGCAGAGCCCTTCCGATGTGTCCAAGCTCCTGGTTAATGCTTACCCACAGGTACATCCAGCTTATTTGCTGGAAATGTATTCTGACAATACCGATTGTAACCTGAATACCGGTTGGGATGCTGCCGACCGTTTCCAGCAGCAGGCATACGAATGGGACGACATCACAGAGACCAGTTCTTATGAGACACCTTCTACTTATTGGTCAACTTACTATGATGCCGTGACAACAGCCAATATCGCTTTGCAACACATCAACAGTCAGTCAGACCAGAGCTCTTATGCAGCCCAGAAGGGTGAGGCTCTCCTGTGCCGTGCCTATGCCATGTTCCAGTTGGCAAACGTATTCTGCATGGCTTATGATGAGACCACAGCAGCCAGCGACCTGGGTCTTCCTTATCCGGAAACCGTTGAAACCAATGTGCACGTGAAGTACGACCGTGGTACTCTGGCAGACCTCTATGCCAAAATAGACAAGGACTTGCAGGAAGGATTGAAGTTGGTAGGCTCAACTTATGACAAACCAAAGTTCCATTTCACTTCTACCTCTGCATCCGCTTTCGCAGCCCGTTTCTACCTCTATTATCAGAAGTATGACAAGGCTGTGGAGTATGCCAACAATGTGTTGGGCAGCAATGCCAAGAGTATGTTGAGAGACTGGGCAGCCTGGGCTTCTCTTTCTCCTAACAAGCAGGTTCAGCCTAATGCTTACATCAGTTCATCTGTAAAGGCAAACCTCCTGTTGCAGGTAGTTGCTTCTGAATGGGGAGCCATCGGTGGTCCGTTCCAGTATGGTGACAAGTATGCACATAGTGCTATTGTTTCAAGCAAGGAGACCATTCAGTCTGAGGGTCCTTGGGGAATTAGCGACAAGGTGTTCAATTATACCGTGTTCAACTCAGGTTCTCTTTCTAAGTACATCCTCCGTAAGGTTCCTTACGATTTCGAATATGCTGATATCCAGGCAGGTATCGGTACCCCTCACGCAGTATATGCAGAGTTTACTGCCGATGAAACTTTGCTCGTAAGAGCTGAGGCTCAGGCTTTGCTCGGTCATTATGCAGAGGCTTTGGACGACCTGAACACCGAGTTGGCTGCCTTCTCTAAGGATGGCGTGCAGCTTACACTGGATGATGTCAAGAAGTTCTACAGCGATGATGTTACCGCTTATTACACTCCTGAGAAGCCAACTCCACGCAAGGCGTTCCATACAACCTTCGCCATCAGCAAGGATACAGAGGAGCCTATGTTGCAGTGCATCCTTCACCTCCGTCGAATCATGACCATTCATGAGGGCTTGCGCATGCAGGATGTGAAGCGCTACGGCATCACTATCTACCGCCGTGATGTGAAGAGCAACTACAAGATTACAGGCGTCACCGACACCATGGAGGCTCGTGACCCACGTCTCGCTATCCAGTTGCCACAGGATGTTATCACAGCAGGTGTTACACCAAACCCTCGCAATAAGTAAAAAACATAAAGTAATAGAAAGAAATGAAACATAATATATATATGTTGATGTTGGCATTGGTGATGGGCTTGGGCTTCGTGGCCTGCTCAGACAATGACCCGGACGGACCAACCATCTTCCCTGTTACCTCTCCAGAGAGAGACCAGTTGGATATGTGGTTGCAGAAGAACTACACCAGTCCTTACAACATCGATTTCAAGTATAAGATGGAGGACATCGAGTCTGACTATCAATATACCCTGACACCAGCCGATTCAGCCAAGTCAGCTAAGTTGGCTATCATCATCAAGTATCTCTGGCTCGATTCATATGCCGAGGTGTTGGGACCTGATTTCGTGAAGCACAATGTGCCAAGAGTTATCCACCTGATTGGTAGCCCAGCCTACAACAGCAACGGAACCATGGTTCTGGGTACTGCCGAGGGCGGTCTGAAGGTTACACTCTATATGGTGAACAGTCTGACCGATGCCATGCTGGAAAGCTATGCTTCTATGACAGAGTATTACTTCCACACCATGCACCACGAGTTCACCCACATTCTGAACCAGAAGAAGCCTTACGACACATCTTATAATAAGATTACCGAGTCGGGCTATGTAAGTGGTAACTGGTATCAGGTTCAGGATTCTGTGGCTCATGGTAAGGGCTTTGTTACTCCATACGCCATGTCAGAGGGTCTGGAGGACTTTGCTGAGATGCTGTCAACCTATATCACTTATACTCCAGATCAGTGGCAGGCTATCATCAAAGATGCCCAGAAGGTAGGTGGCGACGAGGCTGTATCTGCATTGAACCAGAAGCTTAACATCGTAAGAAACTACATGCAGGATTCATGGAATGTGGATATCGATGTGCTGCGTGCAGCCATCCTGCGCAGAGGCAGTGAGTTGAGTTCTTTGGATTTGGAACATTTAAAATAGAATAGATTTATGAAACATATATTTATAGCTATCGTTTGCTTGTTGGGCAGCATGAGCTTGCAGTCGTGTCTGCACGATGACAAGGAATTCTTCGACGAGTCGGCTGCCAACCGCATCGAGAGCACCGTTGAGAATACCCAGAAGATTCTGGAATCTTCAGAGAACGGATGGCAGCTTCATTATTTCACAGGCAAGGGCATGACCGGTGGCGGTTACACCTTCCTCATGAAGTTTGCCAATGGTAAGGTGACCGTGGCTGGTGATGCAGCCATTGCTGAGCCTACAGAGCGTGTAACATCCAGTTATACCGTAGACCGCAGCATGGGACCAGTGCTCTCCTTCAACACTTACAACAATATCTTCCATTTCCTGGGAGAACCTACTTATGGTGAGATTGAAGGTGACCAGGGCGACTGGGAGTTTGTTGTTACCAAGCTTACTGAAGACAGTATCTTCGTAAGAGGAAAGAAGTGGGAGAACGAGATGGTATTCACCCGTATTCCTGCTGATCAGGACTGGACTTCTTATCTGAACAGCATCGCTGATGTACAGAAGCGCTTGGGTGTGAACTATCGCGTAGGCAATTCTACTGATGCCAGCAAGATGATTGAGATTAATTCCAGCAAACGCCGCATCCTTTCGCGTAAAGCCAACGGCCAGATTGTAGAGCAGCCATTCTATGTTACTACCACCGGTATCCATGCCGTAAATGAGCCTGTGGTTCTGGATGGCAACGAGGTACAGGACTTCCTGGTCAGCAAGTCTGGCGTGTTGACAGCCAAAGACAACGAGGCTCTTACCTTGAAAACTTATGCTCCAAGCATCGATACCTGGATAGGCAACTGGACCCTCTCAGCTATGCAGGGTTCCTGCGATATAACCATCTCTAAGGTAGAAGATGAGGAGAACATGCTGAAGGGTACATTCACCACTGGAGGATATACTTATAATATAGGATTGGACTTCGATCCAGAGACGGGTAACCTTAACCTGCCATCTCAGTTGATTGATGATCCTAGCGGTAGGTATCCTGCCCTGTGGCTGATGAATGCTGACATAAGTAAGAGTATATTGCTCGGAAAGGGTGGTGCGAATATCGTATGGCACGGTGTTGCTCAGGAAGCTGATTTCGAGGATGATGGAACCATGGCTGATGAGGGCTATGCCACCGATACTTTTATTGCCTTGGCTTGTACAACCAAAGGAGAGCCTATCAAGGAGAACAAGAAGTATGTATTTGTCATCGAATGGTATTTTCTTTCTAATTTGACTCCAAACAAATAAACAATGAAGATGAAGAAATCTATATATATAATAGGTATAGCTGCCATGGGGCTGATGGCCTCATGCAGCAGCGATAGCGATTATCAGGCTGTGGCTGAGAGCACCATCAATGTGCTTTCTGCCCAGACTATGCTCGGACCTAACGACAGCGAGGGCGCTGTCACCGTTGACTGTACCCCTATGAAGGCTTATACCGATGAGCCTTCATGGCTCAGTACCAGCATTGAGGGGAGCACCGTGAAACTGGCTGCTATTGCCAACGACTCCCGCCAGTCGCGTAACGCCAAGTTGGTTATCAAGAAGACAGAGACCGATTCTGTGGTTATCAATGTATCTCAGTATGGCTTGGTGCTTGAGATGAACAATGCTAATATGATTTATAGCAACAATCAGCCTGTTGAGTTCACGAAGACATACCGTTCTAACACCGATATGAAGGTTATCTATGCTCCTGAGTGGGCGAAAGCTTCGGTTGATACCAATAGCAAGGAATTGAAGGTATCGCTCAGCGAGAATACAACCGGTCATCTCCGTGCTGATTATATCAAGTATCAGGTAGCTGCCGTTACCGATTCATTCATCGTGAAGCAGTTTGATTTCGACAAGGATATTGCCGGAGAATACGTGTTTGCTTATTACGATTTTAATGAGGAGGATACAAAGCTGGAACTCCAGACGGTTCGTGCCAAATTGAGCCGTACCGAACTTGCAATTCCTGAATTGGGACTGGTATTCCCTGTTTCTATCAACGAGGAAACAGGTAGTGTGGAGACCCGCAGCAGCCAGTTTCTGGGTAAGTTTGGTAAGTACTATATCTATGATACCTTCCTCGATACGGATCTTCTTGGCTATGTGGGTTCAGAGTCTGGTCTTCTTTCTGCTACCTTGAAGTTTAGCGAGGAGTATGGAACTTACGGATTCTTTGGCGGAACCGCTTATACCATCAATAACAAGACGGGCGAATTCCTTGCCATGCTCTTGCAGACATTCAAGGCGAAGAGTGCTTCAGAGGCTAATTATTACAACGACTTCTGCTGGATGGTGGCGCCATATATCATGTCAGTTCCAAAGAAAGATCCTGCTTCTGTCAAGCAGCAGGCACCGGCATTGGCTCGCCAGTTGGCTCCATCTGCCAGCAGTCTTGCTACCAAGCTTTCAGCATGGCAGTCATATCGTAAATCATCTATCATCAAATAAACTTAATAAGTTTTTATTATGAGAATTTTATCTACACTTTGCCTCACTTTGCTCCTGGGAGCAAGCGGCACAGCAGCGATGGCCTCCAGCAAGGCTTCGTTTGCCAAGAAGTTTAAGAATGTTGACATTCATCGCCTGGTTTCTGTTCCTGGTTTGGTGGATTGCAGCAACAGTGCTTATCAGATGCGTCAGGCTGGCTTTGCTACAGTCAGCAATGCTCCTATGCGTAGTAGTGATACTCCTGCCAATACTGCTTCGGGTCAGACTTACGGATGGGTAACTGCTCCAGACGCAAGCAACTGGTATTTTACCCAGGACATTACTTCCAGAGACTCTGTTTTCAGCGAGTTTTATACAGCCCACTTCCACGAGTCTTCAAAGATTACCCTGTTTGATAATAACCACAAGCAGGTAGGTTCTTTCAGCGTCAAGGTTCCTGAAGGATGGAAGCATGTGGCAGACATCACTCCATATGGTCCTATCACCAAGAAACTCTTCGATAGAGACGGGAATTCTAACGAAATCCTGGTGGAGTTCCACGATGCCTTCAATGGCGCAAACAAGTACCTCACCCGTGCCTATGATATCAATACAGGTGAAATCAAGTTCGAGATGGAGGGTACCGGTCTTGTATTCGATGCTTCAAAGGGATGGAATAGCTACCAGCGTCTCATCATGACTCACGAGTCTGATGAGAAGTATAGTATCGATGTCATCGCACCTCCTGCCAATGGACAGACAGACTGGACTGTAGAGCATACTTTCAACTTTGATATTGACAACAAGATTACCTATCTTCAGGGTTCTTGCTTCAACTGTATGAATGTGGATGGTACTCCTTACTATGTTCTGGCAGAGTATGATAAGCCATTTACAAAAACCGATGCAGGTGATGGTTCCACGGATATTAAGCAGGAGCCGGACAACTTCCTGGTATTGAGAACTTTCGATAAGAGTTTCGATAAGGTGGATAGCGTCCGTGTATCTATCAATGCACCAGAGGGCACTCCATACCGTTCTGCAGCTTTCGGTCTCTTCGGCAACAACGATTTGTCTAAGGGCTACTTCAGCAACAACGGCAAATTGAACTATGTGGTAGGACTTTACGATTATGCTCCTGCTTTGGATGGAGACTTGATTTCTTATGCCGTTTACGACTCAGAGAATGGTAAGTTGAAGGATATCTGTGACAAGGTAACAAGCAACAAGAGGGGCTTGCTGAATACCATCCATGGTAAGTCAGACCAGATGTGGTTCTTGCAGACCATAGGTACAAGCGAAGGTTCAGGTCAGCAGATTCAGCTGGTTGATGTTCCTTCTTGCGAGAAGGTTAGTGTGTTGCCACAGAGCATTGATGGCAATGCCATCTCTTCTAATTTCGACCGTTACCCAACTACTGCCAATGCACAGGGCTACCAGTATGTCATTGCTTTGTCACAGGCACAGTCTAATGAGGCAGGCGAGGTTCTTGCTCCTATCGCTTGGGTGAACCCTGATTGCACCATCGATCATGTTGACAGACTTAACTTGGGTCTGAAGGCAGAAAACTTCACTCCGTTGATCAACAGCACCTCACTCAACCCATATCTCTTCAATACCGATGATGATATGGAGTATGTATATATTGCCAAGAAGCGTCGCACGGATGGCAGCAACAAGATTGACAACGTATTGGAAGTTTCCACACTCGACGGTACCGTTATCAAGTCATGGCGTGGTGATGATAACTATGTCTTCTCACAGGCAAGTTTCCCTGTTATGGACGAATTGGGCAAGCGCCAGATGTTTGTCGTGTTCGAGGATAGAACGAATAACAAGTATGACATGAACTTCTACGACCTTCCTTTCACCAAGTTTGAGCAGGGTGGTACAGGTACCGTAGAGGATCCATACCTGATTTCTACTACTGGTGACTTCCAGCAGCTGGCTCTGGAGCCAACCAAGAACTACAAGATGGTAGCTGATATTGATATGTCTAAGGCTGCACAGTGGTGGGCTCCTGTCAAGAACTTCACTGGTTCTCTGGATGGTGACGGTCATACTATCTACAATCTCGGTGTGAAGACAACTGAGGACCATGCAGGTTTGTTTGGTACACTCGACCTCAATGGTATTGCCAAGAACCTGATTTTCGTGAATCCTACTGTAGAGGTGACAAATAGCAACCAGTATGCAGGTGTGTTGGCAGGTGAGACCAATTATACTTATGATGGTAAGGGCCAGGCTACCAATGTAGACAGCATTTTTGTTTATGGTGCCAAGATTGCAGGTGATGACCAGGGCTTTATAGCTGCGGGCGGTCTCGTTGGTAGCGCTAATCTTAAGACCAAGATCAATAACTGCTCTTTCCAGGGTGAGATTACTTTGCCTAACACTGAGAATGTAGGTGGTATCGTTGGTCAGACACGTTCAGGCTCAAGTGTAAACGCATGTTATGCAAATGTCAATGCCACAGCCAAGACTGTTTTGGGTGGTATTGTCGGTATTGCAGGTACTCCTCATGATTACTGTAAGTTCACTAACTGCGAGGTTCGTGGTCAGCTGACAGCTGAGAATACTGTAGGTGGATTCGTTGGTGACAATTACTTCAACGAAATCTCTAATGTTGTCAGCCATGCTGATATCGTAGCTACCAAGAAGTCTGCCTGGAACGGTTATGCTGCCGGTGGTATCATTGGTGTAATGGAGAGCGCCTGGAATGGTGGTACTGGTTTTGCAAAGAACTGTGTATTCGATGGTTCTGTCAAGGCATTACAGGATGGTGAAGAGGTAAGCGCTCCTGCTACTGTTCATCAGATTGCCGGTAAGACTATTGCTGACGAGGAATATTCTGAAGGTGAAACTCCTAAGAAAGAAACTCGTCTGTCTGGCAACTACACTACCAACAATGTGGGTAGCACAGATGCTACAAGCGTAGATGGTGCTTACAAGGCAGCCAAGGAGATGGGCAAGGACTTCTTCACAGGTTTGCAGTTTGCTTACGGAAATAAGCTTGCTGAGCCTTGGAAAGAAGACGGAAGCAAGATTCCTACTCTTTACTTCAACAATATCGCAAAGGCACTTGCTGTCAGCTCTGATGACGTAACTGTAGGTACTACCGATGAGGGTACTGCTGTTGTCAAGGTTTCTGTATACGGCATGGAGAACGCTGACTTGGAGTCAGACTTGGATGTTTCTACTAAGAGTAATAATGCCATTGTTACTTTTGGTGAGGCTCATGGCAACACCATCGACCTGATTATCAAGGGTAAGAAGCAGGGTATCGATGTAGTTACCGTTAAGTTAGGTGAGTTCTCAGCTACTATCAATGTAACCATTTTCAAGAACTTTGTAAGTGGTATCGAGAACGTAGAGGATGCTGAGGCTTTGGTTATCAAGGCTGCTGATGGTCAGATTTCTGCCGAGGGTGCTAATGCAATCTGGGTTTACAGTGTAAATGGCAAGCTCGTAGGCAAGACTTCAGGTGCTGCATTCAGTACTTCTGGTTTGACTTCTGGTCTCTACATCGTGAAGGCAACTGATAAGGCTGGTCATAAGGCTACAGCTAAGTTCGTTATCAAGTAAGTATGAAAAGAATCATTATATTCAGCTTATTGGTGGTCTGCTTCGTGCAGACCACCTTTGCTATTCCTGCTTATCCTAAACCTTTGAAGGTGAAGCAGGCTGATGGCTCCTGGCTCACCATCCAGATGCGCGGTGATGAGCACGGCCATTATGTGATGACTTCCGATGGCATTCCGGTCGTGTTTAATGCCCGACAGAAAAATTACGAGTATGCCGATTGGAAGGATGGCAAGGTGCAGGCTAGCGGCATCAAGGCTGTTGAGGCTTCTGAGCGCACAGCAAAGGTCAAGGCGTTTGTTGAGAGCCAGGACAAGTCTGCCATCCTTGAATCTTTCAAGCGTGCCCGTCTGCAGCAGTTGCAGCAAACCCTTTCGTCTCGCAGAAATGTATCTCTGAAAACCAGCAGCAATCCTCAGAAAGAGAAATTGAACAATTTCCCTACCATTGGTGAGGTTCATTCATTGGTCATCTTGGTGCAGTTTGCTGATACCAAATTCTCTACCGTAGGTAGCGATGCCCATCAGTTCTTCAACAACATGCTCAATGAACCTGGATTTACTTACAGCAATGGTGCCAATGGAAGTGCCAGAGATTTCTATCTGAACAGTTCCAATGGCAGGTTCCAACCTAAGTTTGATGTTATCGGTCCTGTAACATTGCCGGAGAAATATTCTTATTATGGAGCCAACAAAGGCTCTTCCGTAGATAATCCTGTCCGTCTGGAGGAATTCGTGAGAGAGGCTTGTAAACTTGCCGATCCGTCGGTTGATTTCTCCCAGTATGACCATAACCAGGATGGCTTCATTGACAACATCTATTTCTTCTATGCCGGAAAGGGTGAGGCTGATTCTGGCGATGGCAATGCCATCTGGCCACATTCTGCCTATTATTCTGATATCGCCACGCAGGCAGGAGCTGCCCAGACTTCGCTGAAACTGGATGGAGTAGAGGTAGGCAACTATACCTGCAGCAATGAAATCAATGGTACCATCATCACACCTCAGCCTGCGGGCATCGGTACCTTTGTGCATGAATTCGGTCATGTGCTCGGACTTGCCGACCATTATGATGTAAATTATGGCATAACAACCTTTGCTCCGGGTTATTTCGATACCATGGCACAGGCATCTTACAACAACAACGGCAATACGCCTGCAGCATTCTCTGCCTATGAGCGTGCCTGTCTGGGATGGATTGACCTGACTGTGTTGAAGAATGGGGTAGATACCCTCAATGTCCTGCCTGATCTGAACGACAGCAACAAGGCATACGTAGTGCCTGTGGGAGGAACCAATGATGCGGAATACTTCATCATGGAGAATCGCCAGCAGAAGGGCTGGGATGCGTTCATCCCTGGTCATGGCATGTTGCTCTGGCATATCGATTATGATGCCAAGGCTTGGGAAAAGAATGAGTTGAACATCACTGCCGATCATCAGCGTGTGGATATCGTTGAGGCTGATAAGAAGCTTACCGACAATACCCGTGCGGGAGATCCGTTCCCTGGAACATCAAATGTGACTCAGTGTAATCTGACTTCCTGGGCTGGTGGCAAGGTGATGTCACTGGATGATATCGAGGAGAAGGATGGCGTCATCAATCTCATGCTCGGTGGACTGAACCTGAAACTGAATACACCTGACGTGAAGGTTGCTGAGGTCCAGGATAGCAGTATCGTGGTAGGATGGACAGATGTGCCGGTTGCCAAGCGATATGTTCTGAACATCAGCTCTGTGGTGAATGGTAAGAAGGAATCTCTGCCGCTCTATAATAATAAGGTGTATACAGCAGCACAGCCTTCTCTTCATGTTGAGGGCTTGAGCCCTGAAACCACCTATGAGATTACCTTGCAGGCAAGCCGTGGCTCTTATTCTTCTGATGTCTACACCCAGCAGTTCACTACTGCCGCTATACCTTTCAGCAAGTATTATGTGACTGATGTAAAGGCTACCGCAGTGGGTAAGACAGGCTTCACGGCTTCATGGAAAGGTATGGAAACAGCAGATGATTACGTAGTCACCCTGCATAAGTTGGTTTATGCTTCAGAGGCAACTCAGAAGGGCTATGATTTCAGCAAAGAACTGGAGGGTATGCCTTCGCTTTGGGAAACCAATGGTAACCTGAGCATGAACTATTATGGTGAGGAAACACCTTGCCTGCGTCTGAACAAGATAGATACTTATCTGAAGATGGCATTTGCCAGCAACCGTATATCTTCTGTCAAGTTCTTCGCCAAGTCATCTTCTTCAACCAAGGCAACCTTGGCAGTAGAGGCTTATCAGAATGGAGAATGGAAGCAGATAGCTACTTTGCAGGGCGGTGCTGACATGGCTTCGGGAGATACCTATAGCTATGAGTTGCCGGAGTTGGCTGATTCTGTGAGACTGAATGTCATCCAGCGTACTTCCGGTGCTTTCTATATCGATGATGTCCTTTTGGGATGCAATGCTCTGATTCACGAACCGGTGGCAGCCTACCAGAAGGTTTCTACCCATGGCAAGACTGAGTTCGCATTCTCTGGTCTGGAATCAGATGCCACCTATGTGCTGGTAGTTAACGGCAGCAAGAAGGGTGAACTTTCTTACAATTCCAAGGAACTCATCGTGACACCGGCAAGTTCAACGGGTATCAGTTCCGTTACAGCCACCCCGTCACGTAATGGTAAGAAGGTATTCTACGACCTCAATGGCCGCAGGGTATCAGACAAGGAACTGCGTCATGGTATTTATATCGTGAAGCAGGGAAACAGTGTATATAAAATCGTGAGATAATAATTTTTTAGTATTAACTTTTAATGTGAGTGATTATGAAGAAACAATTACTTTTTGCGGCTATGCTCATGTTGAGCGCAGCGCCAGCGGTTTCAGTATCAGCAGCTCAGCCTTTTGCGGCTGCAGCAGAAGAGGGTCAGACTCTTGCAACTCAGGAGCAGTATGATGCACTTGTGAAGTCTATCGCAGAAGTGCAGCAGAACATCGACGCTATGCTGAAGGAGATTAACGACAAGTATCCTGATGCAGAGGATACCAAATACTCGTTGAATTTCAACAAGGAAAGTCTTGATAAGATTGCTGATGAGGCTAAGGCAAAGTTTGATGCAAAGACGCTTACTGCAGCTGAGGTTGATAGCTATCAGGCTTCTGTAAACGAGATAGCTGATGGTCTCAAGGATGCAGTGAAGAATGCAGCGCAGGAGGTTTATTCTTTCCAGGTGAATAGCCATTATCAGAATGCTGCTATGCATAAGTCTGAGTGTTTGGGACAGATTCCTGCGAACGTACAGAATCATTATGCACCAGCTTTCGATGAGCTGGATGCTGACATGATGCAGGTTTATATGCCTGTTATGATGGGTACTCCTATCGAGTCTGCAGAAAAGGCTAAGGAGATGTGTGACCAGTTTGATGCCATCAGCAAAAAGGCTGATGCCCTCTTGGCTGCATCACAGAAAGCCAGCACTTTGGTGGATGATATCACAGCAACACTCGCTTCATTGAATGAAGAAATAGAAAAGGTAAAGAAGGATTTCCCAGAGTATGACCTTTCTGCGGTAAATGAATCAGCAGAGTATTGGAAGAACCTTGCTGCTGAGTTTGCTCAGGCTCCAGCCGATCCTGCGGCTCCTTATACAGAGGACAAGATTGATGGCTTTGCACAGGAGTTTGGTTATTTCAAGGAGAATGTTTCTGGCTTGTATGCTCAGGCACAGAAGGATGAGTGGATGGCTCAGTTCAACGCAAAGTATTATCCAGCTTCTCAGAAAATGGATGAATACGTCTCTACCCTTGACTCTGAGTGTCCAACAGTAAAGGCTGACTACTTTACCAAGCTGGATGACCTCAATGTAGAATTAACCCAGATGTTCATGAAGCTTTATCAGGAAGACTTGACTCAGGAGCAGTTCAACGCGTTGATGGCTAGAATTGACGCTATCCTGGTTGAGGCTCAGAAGATTATAGATGAGGCTAAAGAGGCTGAGAAGGTTGCAACTGGTATCAGCAACATCTCTGTCAGCGAGGCTGTGAAGGCTGGCAAGGTTTACTCTATCGACGGCAAGCGCGTAAGCAAGTCTGTAAAGGGTCTTGTCATCATCAATGGCAAGAAGGTGATTTTAAAGTAAATTATATATCTTCTCTCGAGCCCATGAAGTAGGGCTTAAAATAGACTTCATTTCGGCTCCCTCAGTCTTTGTGCTGAGGGAGCTTTTTTTTTGCTTATCCTGAGCGGAAAAGCGCGAACTAAGTTAAATATTCATAAAAGTTTGGGGTTAAAACTCGTAACCTACACATAATCAAAAAAATATGTGTAATTTTGCAGTCCGATTATTTCGGGGATACACTTAGAGTCCCCAAGATATGGTGTGTTAATAGCATGTCCTGTGGCCGGGGTATGTGGTTAGTGAATCACCTGTCTAAATAGTGAGTAAAAAAGATTAAAACGTTTTTTAGTAGTAAATTTAAATTTTAAAATGGACACATTAA
>ERZ1026862.1409-NODE-1409-length-14202-cov-5.147098_pt1 | contig 14202 bp, 10 predicted proteins | sample MGYA00380161_ERZ1026862 | MGnify/ENA primary metagenome ERZ1026862 (study PRJEB33269, sample SAMEA4719797) | human gut metagenome | biome: human-associated habitat; feature: organic feature; material: feces | place: Cameroon | collected 2013-10 ... | reverse complement strand
GCATACGACGGACTTTACTCCGCATATAAGGCGCAGGGCTGGACTGACGAGCAGATAAGCGGTGTTCTTTCCGTTGAAATTCCAGACAACGAGTATTTCAGCGAGCGCGGGATATACGGAAATTATCATGGCGGCGGAAACGTGCTTTTTGACGACAGCAGTATCCTTGAATGGGTAATATCACACAAGAAATAACGGAGGTAACAACATGAAAACTAAGTTTCACGGAAGATTATTTGCGGCATTCATCACGGTGTGCATGATGTTCGCTGCGGTGTTCAGCACGTCCGCATTTGCGGCTGACAGGGCGCTTGGCGACGCTGACGGCAACGGATATGTGAATGCGTCCGACGCTTCGCTTCTCCTGCGGTACGCGGTAGGCTCGGCAAGCCTTGACAGCCAGTCGCTGGCGGTTTCCGATGTTGACGGAAACGGCGCTGTAAACGCTTCTGACGCAGCGCTGATACTCCGCAGAGCGGTCGGGCTTATCAGCAGCTTCCCGGCAGAAAATAATACTTCTACAGCGGATAAAAAGTCGCTGGTAGTGTATTTCACACGCTCCGGAAATACCGAGAGAATGGCGAATACCATCGCAGAGATAACCGGCAGCGATATTTACGAAATAGTTCCGCTGAACGCATACCCCGACAGCTATAACGACACCACCGAGGTAGCTCTCGCCGAGCGTGACAGCAACGCGCGTCCTGCGATAAAGGGTACGCTTCCTGCGCTCGATAATTACGACACCATCTACATCGGCTATCCCATCTGGTGGCACACAGCGCCCATGATAATCGGCACGTTCCTTGAAAGCTACGACCTCACCGGAATCGACATCTACCCGTTTGCACAGTCCGCTTCTATGGACGAGAGCCAGTTTGAGGAATCCATGCAGTTCGTCCGCAGCTGTGCCGGAAACGGAAATGTACACGATGGACTGTTCGCTTCTCCGTCCGATACGAGCGCCATCAGAAGCTACCTTAACGCCGCATGAAGCCGGGGCTTATCCTGAGAATTTCGGCTGACCTCGCATTGACCGTGCTGCTGCTTTTTGCTGATGACCTATGACCTCATTGGTCAGGCGGCGCATGAGTGGCTCGGCATTGCGATGTTCCTGCTGTTTATTCTTCATCATGTGCTGAACCGCAGCTGGCTGAAATCGGTGTTCCGCGGGAAATACACGCCGATGAGGGTATTGCAGACGGTCACGGCGTTTCTGGTCCTGCTTGCAATGACAGGCTCGGCGGTCAGCGGAGTGATACTTTCACGATACGCGTTCACATTTCTTCCGATAAGCGGCGGCAAGGCTTTCGCACGGAACCTGCACATGGTCTGCGGCTACTGGGGATTCGTGCTGATGAGCGTACATCTGGGGCTTCACTGGGGAATGCTTTCCGGGATTTTTTCAAAGCATATACGGCTCCCGAAAACGGCTGTGATATGCTTCAAAATCATCGGAGCGGCGGCAGCAGCATACGGAGTTTAGCGTTCATTAAGCGCAGTCTGCCTGGGTATATGCTGCTGCAAAATCGGTTCGTGTTCTTCGACCATGAAGAGCCGCTGGCGCTGTTCCTTGCGGACTACATCGCAATAATGATACTGTTTGCGGCGGTCGGGCATTTTGCAATGAAACTGATGAAATATTTCTACAAGGGGAAAATAAAGAATGAAAACAAGAACGCTCGGTAAAGACCTTACCGTATCTGCTGTGGGGCTGGGTTGCATGGGATTTTCCCACGCATACGGAAAGCCCACCGACCGCAGCGAAGCCATAAAGCTGATACGTCACGCGGCGGATTCAGGCTACACTTTCTTCGACACCGCCGAAATTTACGGCTCCGCCGACGACCCACACCAGAACGAGGAGCTTGTCGGGGAAGCGCTCCGTAGCTTCCGTGATAAGGTAGTCATAGCGACGAAATTCGGCATACGGTTTGACACGAGCAGCCCGGCAGTAAACAAGCCGCTTATCCCGGATTCACGTCCAGAGGTGATACGCGCTTCGGTGGAGGGCTCGCTGAAAAGGCTCGGCACGGACCACATCGACCTGTACTATCAGCACCGCCCCGACCCTGACGTACCGATAGAGGAGGTCGCAGGCGTGATGTCCGACCTAATCAGGGAGGGCAAGATAACTCACTGGGGATTGTCGGAATCCTGCGCGGAGCTTATCCGCAGGGCGCATTCCGTGTGTCCTGTGACGGCGATACAGAACCGTTATTCCATGATGGCACGGCAGTACGAAACGCTGTTCCCGCTGCTGGAGGAACTTCACATCGGATTTGTGGCGTTCTCTCCGCTGGCAAACGGGTACCTGACCACAAAGTACGGAAAGGGCTTTAAGTTCGACAGGCAGTACGACTACCGTAGCGCAATGCCGCAGTTCAGCGATGAGGCGCAGGAAAAGAACCGCGCGCTGATCGACCTGCTGACGAAAACCGCACGTGAAAAGGGCGCGACTCCGGCGCAGATATCACTTGCATGGGTCATGGAAAAGCGCCCGTATATCGTGCCGATTCCCGGGACGAGAACTCCCGAAAGAATGCAGGAAAACGCCACTTCTGCGGATATCGTCCTGACGGCGCAGGAAATTTCTGCGATAGACAGGGCGCTTGAACAGATGGAGATGTCCGACGTATTCGGCGGCTCCAGAATCACTAAACAGAAATAAGGAGACACTATGAAAAAGCTGATTTCGCTTATTCTTCCCATTGCAATGGCGGTAACTTTCACAGCCTGCCAGAGCGCGGACGGCAATTCCTCCGGAAGCGCTTCAACAAGCTCTGAAACGCAGAGTTCCACATCTGCCGAGGATAAATCCGATGTTACCGCAGACGATTCCGTAATTGACACGGAAGAAATTTCCCAGCCGGAGAATGATGAAACCGCAGAGGGCGGGAAAATACTTATCGCATACTTCTCGGAAACGGGAAACACCGACAAGCTGGCGCAGATAATTCACGAGCAGACCGGCGGCGAGCTGTTCCGCATAGAGCCGGTAACTCCCTACCCGACAGGCGACGCGCTGTTTGACTACACCAAGAATGAACAGGACAACGACGAGCGCCCGGAAATTTCCGGCACAGTCGAGAACATGGAGCAGTACGACACGGTATTCATCGGCTACCCGATATGGTGGTATGAGGTCCCGCAGATAATCAAGACATTCCTTGACGAGTACGACCTTTCCGGAAAGGCCATCGTTCCGTTCAACACTCACGAGGGCAGCCGTGACGGCGGAACATATCGCTACATTGCCCAGCAGGAACCCAATGCCACCGTGCTGGAGGGACTTCCGATACGCGGCGGAGATATGCAGAACGATCAGACCCAGACTGTCCGGGAATGGCTGGACAGGATAGGCTACTGATATAATTTAACTAAAGGAGATAAAACATGAAACAGAAAACCGCTTAACCGTTAGGTTGAGCGGTTTTCCTTATGTCCGGATTTCTTTGATCGCAGTTGAAATGGTCACACCGGATTTGAGAGTGAGTAAATACAGTAAAAACGGAGAGATTTCCACACCTCTCCGTTTATTTTATTCATCATATTTTTATGTTGTGTGCCTGGTGTTCGGCTTGTTCACAGCAATAACCTTACCGAACGTGAACACAGGTACCGCTCGTTGTTGCGGCAAGCATACGTCCGAGGCGTCTTTATACCGCTTTGCGAGTAATTGCGCGGCGCTTTTCTTGGGTTCACCTGTTCCGACGCAAGAATTTGAAATCCAATTTGCCATAAAACCTACCGGATAATAAAAAGACCCTTCTAAAAAGAAGGGTTAATTATGTACACACTGTACTTCCGGAGTTGCCGGATGATTTGAAATAATTTTTATTTGAACTCTAGTGTTATTTTACAGGGTAGTAAAACCTGTGCATATAATATAACACAAATTATGAGATTTGTCAAGTGTTTTTATAAAAAATATTCAAATAGATTTTAAGTGGTCTGTATTGGACGCAGTTAATATTTACAGGGTTGACATAATTATGGCTATGTGTTATAATTGCTGTAATAAAGTGACATTTTGTCGATGAGAGGAGCGCTTTTGATGGGTAAAAACTATATTGGTATTGATATCGGAACAAATTCGGTCGGAATTGCTCAGACTGATGAAAATTACCGCGTGCTGAAGTTCAGGGGAAATGCTATGTGGACGTCGGCTGTCTTTGAAAGTGCTGCACAATCCGCCGAGTGCCGGGGCTTCAGGGTGGCGCGACGCCGTCTTGACCGCCGTCAGCAGCGGAGAGATCTGCTTATTGAACTAATGGCTCCTGCAATAGTTGATATAGACCCTGTTTTTTTTAAGAGGATCCGCGAGAGCGCACTGTGGGCGGACGACAAGACCACAGGAAGCAGGTATACCTATTTCAGTGATGAGGGCTACACGGACAAGCAGTTCCATAGGGATTATCCGACCATTCATCATCTTATCTGCGAACTGATGAATGATCCATCACCGCATGACCCGAGACTGGTTTTTATAGCGTGCTCTTACATTCTGACTCATCGTGGACATTTTTTGAATGATGCGGACAAGGAAAAGATAAGCGATGTTCTGGATATCGGGAAGGTGTTCAAAGGATTTTCTGACTGGTTCAGGGATAATGATAGTGCATTTCCATTTGGTGATTCTGCTGATGAATTCGGCAGGATCCTTATTAATGAAAAGAGCATCAGGAACCGTCCGGGTGTGTTTTATTCGGTGTATTTCGGTGGAAAGAAGCCAAAGCCTGCGATTGATGACGTCATTGATGTAAACGAGCTGATAAAGCTTGTCTCCGGCGGAGTCATCGAGCTTTCCAAGCTGTTCATGAACGAAGAATACCAGGAGTTGGAGAACAACAAAATACGTCTTTCGGACGCAGCATTCGATGAAAAGGCGACAGGTCTTCGCGAAGGTCTCGGCGATGATTTTGGGCTTATCGCCGCGGCTAAGAATATCTATGACTGGTCGCTGCTGACCGGAGTGCTTGGAAACAGCGGCTCGCTGTCCGAGGCAAAGGTCAGGGTATATGAAAAGCACGGCAGTGACCTTGCCGCACTTCGCAGAGTTGTACGTCATTACTGCCCGGATCAGTATAAGAGTATATTCAAAACATGCGAAAAAGGCAATTACACAAGCTATTCCGGAAATGTGAAATCGGTTAAGGATATCACAAAATTCGAGCGATGCAATCAGGAGGAGTTTTGCGATCATCTGAAATCTCTTCTGAAAAGTGTTAAGCCTGAGCCAGGCGATTCGGAGTGCGAAAGAGTGCTTAAGGAAATTGCGGAGCACACGCTGTGTCCACGCCAGGTGAACTCGGATAACCGTGTTATTCCGTATCAGCTTTATTACACTGAGCTGAAAAAGATACTTGAAAATGCTGCAAATTACATTCCGCAGCTTAATGCCACTGATGAATATGGCAGTATTGCCAGCAAGATACTCCGGCTGATGACATTCAGGGTTCCTTATTATGTGGGACCGCTGGTGAAGAAAAAGGAAAAGAACAACGCGTGGATAGTCCGCAGGGGAGAGGGTAGAATACTGCCCTGGAACTTTGACGACCTGGTGGACAGGGACCGCTGCGAGGACGAGTTCATCAAAAGAATGACCTGCAAATGCACCTATGTTGCGGGCGAAGATGTTCTGCCGAAGAATTCGCTTCTATACAGCAAGTTCATGGTTCTCAATGAAATCAACAATATCAGGATAGACGGAAAGCGCGAGAATTTCCCTGTGGAGGCAAAGCAGAAGGTCTACACGGAGCTTTTTGAGAAGCGGAAAAGGGTATCGGTGCGTGATATAAAGAATCTGCTTGTATCAGAGGGTTACATGAAGCCGGAATCTCAGATTGAGGGATTAGACATCACCGTTAAGTCATCGTTGAAATCGTGGAACGGATTTAAAAAGCTGCTGGCGTCCGGCATGCTGAGTGAGGCAGAGGTTGAGGAAATTATTGAGCGCATGGCTTGTACAACCGATATCTCCAGATTCAGAGCATGGCTGGAGAAATTCGGACTGACCGCGGCTGACATAAGGTATATCAGTGGCTTAAAATATGCTGATTTCGGCAGGCTTTCCCGAACATTTCTGACTGAAATTCCGGATATAGACCCCACAACCGGCGAGGAGCTGCATCCAAATATTATCACGATGATGTGGGAAACCAACAATAATCTGATGGAGCTTCTATCGAAGAACTATAATTATAGCAGTCAGATTGAAAGCATGAACCAGGAATATTATTCTCAGCATCCGCTCAAGCTTGACGAGCGTCTGAGTGAAATGCATATTCCGAGCGCGGTCAGACGTCCGGTAAAGCGTGCAGTAGAAATGGTGAGAGAATACAGCAGAGCCGTGCACAAGGCTCCTGACCGCATTTTTATTGAGATGTCGCGCGACCTGACAGACCCACAGACAAAGGGAAAGCGTACTCAGTCCCGACGGGATTTCATACTGGAATACTATAACAAGCTGAACGAAGACACCACAGCGCTCAGGGCACTGCTTGAAAACAAGTCGGACGGTGACCTTCGTAGTGAAAAACTGTATCTGTACTTTATTCAGCTAGGCAGGTGCATGTATTCCGGTCAGAGCATTGATATTGAGCAGCTTGCCGGGGAGACTTATAATGTTGACCACATTTTTCCACGGTGTATGGTAAAGGACGACAGCATTGAGAACAAGGTGCTGGTGCTTTCAACGCTGAACGCAGCCAAGGGAGATAATTATCCTATTGCTCCGGGCATTCAGCGTGATAGATATGGCTTGTGGAAAAAGCTCAAGGATATTGGCCTTATGGGTGAAACCAAGTACAGACGTCTGACCCGGACAACTCCGTTTTCGGATGATGAACTAGCTGGATTTATCAGCAGGCAGATGGTTGAAACGCGGCAGTCAACCAAGGCTGTGGCGGCGCTGCTGAAGGAGGAATTTCCGGAAAGCGAGATCGTGTACGTCAAGGCAGGACTAGCGTCTGAATTCCGAGATCAGTATGGGCTTCCCAAGTGCCGCGAGCTGAATGATCTTCACCATGCAAAGGACGCTTATCTGAACATTGTCATGGGCAACATCTACCATGTGAAATTCACGAGCAATCCACTGAATTTCGTAAAGGAATTCCGCAGCAAAAAAGAGGTGTTCAATTTAAAACTTGAGACAATGCTGTCCCATGATGTGATCAGAAACGGCGAAACCGCATGGATAGGCGATGGAAGCTGGCTTGAGGCAGTGAAGAAGCAGATGAATAAGAACAATATCCGATATGTGCGTTACTCATTCAGGAGAAAAGGTCAGCTTTTTGCTCAGCAGCCACTGAAAAAAGGCTGCGGTCAGGTGCCACGCAAGAAAGATCTTCCTATTGAAAGATACGGAGGATATAATGGCACTACTGCGTCGTTTTTCTCACTTGTCAAATATCACTCTGAAAAGACGTCCGGCGTTGTTATCATTCCGGTTGAACTGATGTATTCGCAGCGCTTTGAGCATGACACGGCATTCGCTGAGGAATATGCGGTGAAAATGCTCGGAAATATTGTATCACTTAAATCCGGGGATTCCATCAAATCTGTTGATTTCCCACTTGGCAGCAGGATACTTAAAGTGAATACTCTGCTTGAGATCGACGGGTTCAGGGTAAATCTGACTAACAAGGCTACTGGAGGCAGACAGTTGGGAATAACATCGGCTATGCCCTTACTGGCAGATAACCACGATACGATTTACATAAAGCGTATTCATACTATATATGGCCGTATTATGGAGTGTGAAAAGAACAAATCAACTTATAATGTTAGACCGCAGTATGATATGATTACAAGGGAAAGAAATATTGAAATTTATGATATGCTTTCCCAGAAAGCTTGCATTACACCATTTAACGTGATATTTTCATATGCTTCAAAGATATTCTGCGACGGCAGGGATACGTTCGTTGAACTTGGAGTTAATGATCAGATCAAGGTTTTGGTTAATATGATCAGCGTTTTTATGACAGGACGTTCAAGTACATGTGATTTTGAAAAGATCAATGGTAAAAAAAGGTCGTTAGAAATGAGATTAAACTCCAATCTGTCCAATGCGAAGGGCTACAAGTCTATACGCATCATAGACCAGTCGGCGGCGGGACTATATGAAAAAGCGTCCCCGAATTTGCTTACATTATGAGCTGGAGAACAGTAGTAATATCATCACGCTGCAAGCTGGACCTGAAAATGGGTTGCATGGTTATACGCAGTGATGAAGTCAAAAGGGTGAGTCTCGACGAGATATCAATGATACTCGTCGAGAGCACCGCCGTGTCTATAACTGGCTGTCTTATAAGCGAGATTACCCGGCGGAAGATACGTTTAGTGTTCTGCGATGAGAAATACACCCCGTGTGCAGAGATGACACCATTATATGGTTCGCACGACTGTTCGGCCAAGATACGCACCCAAATCGGCTGGAGCAGTGAAACTAAAGCGTTCATATGGACTGCGATCGTCAGCGAAAAGATAAGAAATCAGAGCCTTCATCTAAAAATGCTCGGATATGACAAAGAAGCAGAGATGCTTAACGGGTACATTTCAGAGATGGAACTGAACGATGAAACCAACCGAGAAGGTCATGCTGCAAAAGTGTATTTTAATGCATTATTCGGTCAAGGCTTCTCACGGAACAATGACAACAGCATGAATGCTGCGCTGAACTATGGGTACAGCCTTATTCTGAGCGCGGTAAACAGAGAGGTCTGCGCCTGCGGATATCTTACCCAGTTAGGGCTCTTTCATGACAATATGTTTAATTATTATAATCTGAGCTGTGACCTGATGGAGCCGTTCAGAATAATCGTTGACCGGCTTGTTGCCAAGAAAAAATATGCTATATTCGGTACAGAGCAAAAGCATGAGCTGATCAGGCTGTTTGAAACACAAGTAATAATTGCCGGTCAGGAGCAGTTTTTGCAGAACGCGATAAAAATTTATTGCCGGAGTGTGTTTGATGCTCTGAACAGCAGTGACAGCTCGCTGATCAAGTTTTTCCGCTTCTGTGGAGATGAGAAATGAGTTATAGATTTATGCGAATACTTGTATTATTTGACCTGCCGGTTATTTCCTCAGATGACCGGCGGGCTTACCGTCATTTCAGAAAAGCCATGCTGAAGAAAGGGTTCATAATGCTTCAGGAATCAGTTTATTGCCGCATGGTACTCAATAAAACAATGGCAGAGCAGGTGCTCGACAGCATAAAACGGGAAAGACCGGAAAAGGGACTTGTTATGTCGCTAATGATAACCGAAAAGCAGTTTGAACGCATGGAGTTTATTACGGGTGAATTTGTGACAGATATGGTGGACTCGGACGAAAGGGTGGTGTTTTTGTGAAGCTGGTGTATGACGATCTGTTTTCGCCGTTTACGCTGGAATGTGATCGCGTAAATTTGATATCCATTGAGCAGGGTACGCTGTACTATAAGCTGATGAATGAATTCTCAGCACAGTGCAGTGGACACAATGGTGGATTTGTTCTGTCTGAAAATAATACTGTGCTTAACATGAGTAAGGTAACTGACCTGGTCACAGATTATATTCCGTTTGACAGCAATCCGAAACGGCTGATAACAAGACTGTATTCAAAACTTGAAGATATATGTGCTGGTGAATTGTTTGACATGACAATAAAGTTTCGAGCGGCTCTTTCAGATTATTTGTCATCGGTTTGTTCAATGCTTGAAAGCGATACGGAATATGAGGTTCAGACGGAATTAAAGGCATTGTTCAAGTGCTGTGAATTGAGGTTCAGCTGCAACAGCGACAGGCTTTCAGATAAGGTGATAAATTATTTTATTAATTCGTATGAATTGGATGGCAGACGTCTATTCGTTACGGTTGGACTTCTTAATTTCCTTAGTCAAGAAGAAGCAGAGCTGTTTTTTCAGACGGTTACGTCACATAAGCTGACTTTACTTATGTTTGAGAATATCTCTGGTTATTCCGGTGAGCTGATTAACAGAATGACTGTTGACAGGGATTTTTGTGTGTTCTGATTGACAGAACATGCTTCTTGTGTTATAATATATAAAAGCAAATACTCGGATCATATGTCCGTTATTTATTGGTTTTGCACTAATACCCTTTGAAATGCGCGGCATGTAGTGGTGCTTTTCACAAATTTGAGGTTTGAGAGTAGTGTTGTTTTAGAGGGTAGTAAAACAACGCCATAATTAGGGTGATTCACTGTGTCGTTTGAGAGTAGTGTTGTTTTAGAGGGTAGTAAAACCGCCCGGCGTATGCGAACTTGCAGATCTTGTTTGAGAGTAGTGTTGTTTTAGAGGGTAGTAAAACCGTTGATGATGGTGTAGATATGTTTAACAAGTTTGAGAGTAGTGTTGTTTTAGAGGGTAGTAAAACGATGTGCCCGACAGTGGCACATGCACCGCCGTTTGAGAGTAGTGTTGTTTTAGAGGGTAGTAAAACGTGGGTTTACAGCTTTGACCAGGTTCTCAGGTTTGAGAGTAGTGTTGTTTTAGAGGGTAGTAAAACCACCTGTTGTGTGGCGTAGTCGATGTAATAGTTTGAGAGTAGTGTTGTTTTAGAGGGTAGTAAAACTAGGATCACAAGCCGCCATCTCGTGACCGTGTTTGAGAGTAGTGTTGTTTTAGAGGGTAGTAAAACTTTATCAGATGCTTCAGCTGCAATCTTCTTGTTTGAGAGTAGTGTTGTTTTAGAGGGTAGTAAAACTAGTCAGCGTGTTGTTGCTCTCCTCGCCCGTTTGAGAGTAGTGTTGTTTTAGAGGGTAGTAAAACCTACAGGTGCTTGAATACTTCAAGCAGACGGTTTGAGAGTAGTGTTGTTTTAGAGGGTAGTAAAACTACAAACGAATACAATTGACAGGGCAGGCTGTTTGAGAGTAGTGTTGTTTTAGAGGGTAGTAAAACTATATATGCGCAACGAGTTTGTGGTGCTTTGTTTGAGAGTAGTGTTGTTTTAGAGGGTAGTAAAACTGATTTACCGCTATTAGAGGTATAATTATTGTTTGAGAGTAGTGTTGTTTTAGAGAGTAGTAAAACCATCTTGTAATTCTGCTCACGCAAGGATTTGTTTGAGAGTAGTGTCGTTTTAGAGGGTAGTAAAACTTCCCGGTCATGCCGTAATGCCTTTTACTTGTTTGAGAGTAGTGTTGTTTTAGAGGGTAGTAAAACATCTACAACAAGTTCGGAACGTGTACGGGTGTTTGAGAATAGTGTTGTTTTAGAGGGTAGTAAAACTACAGCTAACAGACCTTAAGGGGCAGGCATCTATCATTGATACGGTATGGCTCAGTTTTCTGCTATTTTTTCTGCGAAGCTGCTCGTTCAGCAGCGAGTTCCGTATGTGTTTCAGTTCTTTCAACTAACTTTATCTGATCATCATGATTCAGCCTTTCAACCAAAGAAATGAAATATCTTTGGTTATCCGATAACTGTTCAAAGCTTTTCTTTCCATACATCAAATAATCTATGGAAACATTAAAATAGTTTACAATTTCAACTAAATACTTGCGGTACGAATGGCTCTTACCGCCTTTCCAATCTGTGAACGCAGTCTTTTTTAGTCCTAAAAATCTGTTTGGGCCTTTTGGTCATCATTTCCAAGCAAAAGCTGTATTCTGTTAAGAGTGCCCAATTGATGCCCCTCGTTCATGTGCAAAACAAACAAAATCTGAAAAAATCGTACTTTTGACGCGAAAACTATTGGCAAAAAAATTTGTTTCGTACTATATACTTGTAACCCATGAGTAAATGCTCACTCCGAAACAACTCCAGAATATCCCGCAGGATCTCACAGATCTCTACGACCAGCTTTCCGAGTTTATCCTCCGGGATATTGCCCGGCGCATTGCAAAGGGCGCGCAGATAACTGATACGGCGGAATATCAGCTGTACCGTGCGAAGAGCCTGGGGCTGTCTACGGACGAGATCGCCGCGAAAATCGCCGAGATCAACGGCAGTTCCGCTGCGGAGATCAACCGGCTTATCCGGGAAGCAGCGGCGCAGTCCGACGAATTCGACCGCAAAATGCTCGGGGCTGACAAGGGCGCGGCTGTGCCCCTGGAGGAAAACACGCAGCTCCAGAAGCTTATTTCCGCGCAGATAAAGGAAACCTCCGGGAAATGCGAGAACCTTACAAACACGATGGGCTTCGCCGATCATGACTTCCTGGGGCGCGTGTATTACCTGTCCATGACTGATATGTACCGCCGGGAGATGGATTCCGCGCACATGAAAGTTGTGACCGGCGCGACGGACTACATGACCGCAATCCGGCAGGCATGCAATAAGCTTGCGGCAAGCGGCGTGCGCACCATAGACTATGAGAGCGGTCACTCTGACCGTATCGAGGTCGCGGCACGCCGGGCGCTGCTTACCAGCGTGGCGCATGTCACGCACCGTATCTCCGAGGAGAACGGTGAGGAGCTGGGCGCGGACGGCTGGGAGATGTCCGCGCATTCCGGTTCCAGACCTTCGCATGCGGTGTATCAGGGGCGGCAGTACACGCAGGAACAGTATGAGCGGATAATCAAGCCGCTTATCAGTGAACCGAACTGCCGCCATGATGTGTTCCCGATAATCCTCGGCGTGTCCGAGCCGGTTTACACCGAGGAGGAATTGCAGAACATAGACCAGCCGCCGTTCACCTACGAAGGGCGGAAGTATACCGCATACGAAGCTTCTCAGCAGATGCGAAAGATGGAGCGCGCCATGCGAAAGCAGAAAGACCGCTGCATTGTCGCTGACGCTGCCGGGGATAAGGAAGCGTTTGCGACAGCCAGTATTCGCCTTAATCGCCAGAAATACATATATGAGGACTTTTGCAAGGCGGCTGATTCGTATACAGAATATGAACGCACTTATGTAACCGGCTTCAATCGCAGCATTTCCGCTAGATCTGGCGTGGCTGCTATCAAAAAAGAATACAAGCTTATTGCAAGCACTTTGGATAAATCTGCTGTTCCAAGTATTGACGATTTCAAGAAAATGCTGTATAATAATAGTGACGAATACAAACAGCTTCGCCACCAGTTCAATGAAAAGGTCATAAACAGCGATTATGATGATATCAAACACTTAAACGGTAGCCTTAGCGATAAGGTCACCCGACAGTGGTATGTTCTTCATGATAAAAAGATACCAGATATGATTGACCGAAATCAGTCCATTGAGGAGCAGGCAAGGCAGGCACACGCCTTGAGAAATCAGTTCAGAACCAATGCCCGTGACCTGATGTTGAATCAAGATGAAAGAAAATGGCTGGACAAATCACACCCTAATCTGACATTTGAAGAACAGATAGACAAGAAAATGTCTGATAAGGGCATGACCAGAGAAGAAGCTATTCAGGATATTCTGAAAACAGCGTCAAAGTCCAACAAAAAGGTAAACGAAAAATTCAAGCTGTAAGGAGGGCGTTTATGTATAATTACACTATATGCTATAATTTCAGCACCGAATATTTCAACCGGGCTTGTAAGGCTCTTGAAAGCCGGATTCCTAATATAAAAAAGGGACGCGCTTCACACGATGTTGATGATTCTCGAGCGCAGGAGTATATCGCAGACGATAACCACATCACCGTGTATAATGATTATGCGACTGATGTTGTGTGCATAAAATCGGAAAAAGATATTGAGAAATATCTTACTCAGAACTAATTATTGCACTCCCAGCAATGGGGGTGCATTTTTATACCCATTTTACGAAAGGAGCACCCATGACCCCACACGACAGATACTGCAAGACCAGGCGTGCAGCGGTGGTCGCAGATGCGCACCGAAAGTGGCAGCGCTGCATGCCTCGTAGCTTATTTATATCGGTGCTTCCATAGTCCACATACTCTAATAAGGTAATTACATGAGTGAGATCGAACTTTTTTGCAGTGTTCTTCAAGCTTGCTAGCGAACTTTTCACATTCGGTTCGATTTTTTCAGACCATTCCGGGTTAACCTTGAAAGTAGTGCAGCTTTGTTTTATACGGTTTCATAACTTTGAAGAGTGTCTTTAATCCACCTATTGGTATCTTTCCCGGATTGTTTTTGGCTTTTCTAAACGATATTTTATGTACCATAACCATTATTCTTTGCAGTGAGTTCATCTATATCTTTCGGAAATTAAGATACCAACAATACTATTTTATTTTATGAACGCAGCGGATTTGTTTTTATATTGAAATCTCCAGAAATATGTGATAT
>ERZ1026862.1404-NODE-1404-length-14270-cov-50.801407_pt1 | contig 14270 bp, 10 predicted proteins | sample MGYA00380161_ERZ1026862 | MGnify/ENA primary metagenome ERZ1026862 (study PRJEB33269, sample SAMEA4719797) | human gut metagenome | biome: human-associated habitat; feature: organic feature; material: feces | place: Cameroon | collected 2013-10 ... | reverse complement strand
TAAATGTGATAAATTCTGTCTTACCGCTCTCCAGAAAACCATTTATGATATAGACTGGTTTCGTCATAATTCATACCTTTCTCTTTCTTATCCTGCTGCCTGTAAAATCCGTTCCGGCAATTTATTTACGGAACAGTTCTGCCAGCTTGTCCTCGTCCAGTTTGGAACCGATGACACAGATCTTACCGGTAACTTCCGGCTTACCGCTTCTGATGTCATGCTCTTCGGGAACATAATCATAATATACCCAGGTTCCGTCGGGAGCGGGTACCATACCCTTGGCACGCAGGATTGCACCGTACTCTCCGCTGTCCAGAGCAGTAAGGATCTTCTCGATATCCTCTGCGCTGTAGGTGTTGGGTGTCTCGATACCCCAGCTGGTGAATACTTCGTCTGCGTGATGGTGATGGTGGTGGTCATGGTCATGACAGCCGCAGGTGCAGTTCTCGTCATGCTCATGATGATGCTCATGGTCATGGTCTTCATCATGATGATGGTGATGCTCATGCTCGTCCTCATCATGGTCATGATGATGGTGATGCTCATGCTCGTCCTCATCATGGTCATGATGATGGTGATGTTCGTGCTCGTCCTCATCATCGTCATCGTGATGATGTCCGCAGCAGCACTCGTGATCATGGTCATCATGGTCGTGATGATGATGCTCGTGGTCATGATCGTGACCGCAGCACTCATCCTCATCGTGATCGTTATGGATGTGCTCTAACATTTCCTTCATCATATCTTCCAGCTTGTCAGCGCCTTCGATGGTCTTCAGTACTTCCCTGCCATCCAGCTGGTCAAGAGGAGTGGTGATAATGGTAGCCTTATCGTTATGCTCACGGATCATTTCCACGCAGGCATTCAGCTTCGCCTGGTCAACCTTATCGGTTCTGCTTAAGATAATGGTTCCGGCGTATTCGATCTGGTTGCTGAAAAATTCGCCGAAGTTCTTCATATACATCTTGCACTTGGATGCATCTACCACTGCTACCGCACTGTTGATCTCCACATCCAGATCTCCTGCCACGTTCTCCACAGCCTTCAGGACATCGGACAGCTTGCCGACACCGGAGGGCTCGATCAGAATACGCTCGGGAGCATAAGTGCTGATAACTTCCTTCAGGGAAGTACCGAAATCACCTACCAGAGAGCAGCAGATACAGCCGGAGTTCATCTCTTTGATCTCGATACCGGCCTCTTTTAAGAAACCGCCATCGATACCGATCTCACCAAACTCATTCTCGATCAGAACGGTCTTGCTGCCGTCCAGAGCTTCTTTTAACAGCTTCTTGATCAGGGTAGTCTTACCGGCACCCAGGAATCCGGATACTACATCTATTTTCGTCATTGTTTTTTCCTCCAATCTGAGTCTAAGACCCATCCTTTTTATTTTCTATCATATTTACAGTATTGTCAATAAAACGATTATTAAATTTTTATCAACTAAGCCATAATGTTCGTCAGACACTGTGCGGATGCTCGCATACGCAACTGTGCTACGGTCTCTCCGTCTCGATCATGCTGTAAGGCACCACGGCCACTTTTCCCTCTTCATCACCGCCACACAGGATTCCTACGAACACACCGTCCTCCGTAAAGGCTCCGCCTCCTGACATTCCGGGAGCGATCAGTCCCTGTAGCAGAAGCATATACTGGTCAAAATCCTCCACATAGATCCAGGGATCCACCACGAAAGCATAGACCGGCAGCCCACTCTCCCCTCCGTACATCCATACATCGTCATATTCTTTCAGTGCATCGAATACTTCCCGATCCGTCTGCACCGGCAGACAGACTTTCCATGCTTCCTCTGACAGTTCCGCCTTGTCCACCCACAGGAAAGCCAGATCGCAGCTGTCCACTGTCTCCACGCCGGTGGCAGCCACCTGTGTTCCGTCCGGAAATGTCACCCGGGCCTCTCCGGTATCGTCCGCCAGTACGTGCCCTGCCGTTGCGATCAGAATCCTGTTTTCCTCTTCATCATAGATCACACCGCTGCCCTGCCGTTCTCCCGTCTGAATTCCCACCAGGGATTTCATTACCTTAAAATCATTCTCCGTCAGTTTCTGCTCTGTCTGCACCGGCAGTTCCACAAATTCCATTCCTGCGTCAGCCTGTCCCATGCCACTGTTTTCTTCCGAAACCTTCTGGCCTGCGGTCTCCGTGGAGACATTTTCCTCACTCCCACCGTTTTCCCCGCAGCCGGCGAAAAGTAACAGGCAGCTCAGTATCACAGTGATCCCTTTTATCCGCATTCTCTCTTTTTTCTCCATGACTTCTCCATAGTTTCTCCGTGAAACATGCTCTGCATTGCAGTCGCTTATAACAGAAAACGGACCGCATCCGCAGTCCGCATTTTTCTCAAAAGGTGTAAGCAAAAAATAAGCCGAGTTCTGTATATGACGATCATCTATCTAGTACGACTGTCACCAGCCGCATCAAGCGACCTACCTGAAAGCAGACCGGGCCGGTCTATAGCTCTCTGTTTGGTCTTGCTTCGGATGGGGTTTACATGGCTCCGTCTGTTACCAGCCGGACGGTAGTCTCTTACACTGCCTTTCCACCCTTACCGGCCAAAAGCCGGCGGTATATCTCTGTTGCACTAGCCTTGGAGTCACCTCCACCAGACGTTATCTGGCATCCTGCCCTGTGAAGCCCGGACTTTCCTCACCTGCATAAAGCAGCCGCGATCATCTATCTTACTTACACCTGTTCGATTATATCTTTTTCTTCCGGAAAAAGCAATATTTTTCTGCCAGACGTATGATTTCCCCATATCCCAGCGCTGCCAGCGGGAACATCATCATGTAATAGGCATACATATACCTGGCCTTTGCTTCCCAGAAAATACTGAACAAAAAGCCCCCAATCACAGCCACTGCCAACAGATGCTGTGTGATCTCACTGTCTTTTCGGACACAGAAGATAAAGTAAAGCAGACACCCCAGATAGATAATGAACTGTAAACGATCTGCCATCCTCACCACACTGTCAAACAGATCTCCACTCAGCCGGTCTTCCAGTGCCGCCAGTTTCTCATGGTACACATCCCCGTGGTTAAAGTTGAAATACAGTGACTGATAGGTCGGGACATTCCACTGGGACAGAAGTTTTCCCTGATAAAAACCTCTCAGATACCCCGGCTGTGCTTTCATGGCCTGCATGCGCTCCTGCATCATCTCCCGGTAGATCTGATCGCTCTGCTCTGTATTACAGTCCGTTGCATAATATTGTGCCCAGCAATCGCTGTAATACCAGCCGTACCGGCCACCGATCTCTTCCATTCCCAGATACAGGTAAGCCGATGTGGGCAATCCCCGGGAATGCTCCATTCCGGATCTCATCTCATACATTTTATAGATTCCCTGATAGCACAAGAGTGGCAGTGCCAACGCCAGCACCAGTGAAATCAACAGGCGTCTGTCCCATTTTGAGAATATCCGTACCGCGCCGACCATGCAATATGCCACCACCAGGATCAGTGTGTTCTTACGCAGCAGAGTTCCCAGTGTAAGAGCTGTCACAATGCCCACCAGTGATCCCGTTTTTCCATATTTGATATATCGGACCAGCATCCATGCGGAAAACAGGGAACAGAATACCCAGGGAATCTCTCCGTAGACCCAGCTGGTATAAAAGACAGATGCCATACAGCTGCCCGCAAGCAGTGTCCCCATGACCACCACCGCAAGTCTGCCGGAAACTTCCTTCAGAATGCCGTAAATGCAATAGATACCCGCCACGTTCAGAAGTACGAACACTATCTGGATCACATGATAATCCGCCTCTCCAAGAATCCGGAACAGCATCTCTTCCATGGCCGCCGGTCCCAGCTGATGAGCATACAGACCGCAATAATGATCCGGAGCCAGCGTCCCATAGTCACCCTGTATAAAATCTATGGCCGCACCAATAACCGATGCCTGATCTGCACTCGGCACTCTGTCTGCCGCCAGAACCCAGCACAATCCTGCGATTCCCTGCCAAAGCATGCCGAGCGTTACGGCAATTCTTTTACACCAGATGACGATTTTGTCACCGGCCTTTTTTTCCACTGCCGTCAGAACTGTATACAATAGCAATATCAGCGCTGCTGCCGCCAGATTCCGTATTACGGAATCCGGAATCTCCACCAGATCTTCATGACCTGCCACCGGAAGCATATACTGCAGGGTACGCATGGCATACCATACAAGGAACAAAAGGATCAGGCTGCCCATGATCCGGATCACCCAGTTTGCTGTCTGCTTTACTATCGATTTTATCTTTGGTAAACGACTCTCCACAGGTATTCTCCTTTTCTTGCTGTAGAGTAAACTATTCAGAACCATGCATGTAAACTATTCAGCACCACATTCGCAAAATCGCCTCTTCGAGGCTTCCTTTTTGCTCATGTGGTTACTTCGTCGCATCAATTCTGCCGCACAGTCTTACGAATGCAAGCATTCGACGCCTGTCAGCAGAATTGCGCTACTCTGAATAGTTTACACATTGAAGCAGCTTCCACCCACAAATTCCCTGCACAGGGAATTATTGGGAAGACTTTCACTGGTCACACCCAGGAAATACTCCAGGAATTTTAACAGTCTCTTGGCCTCGTAATATTCCGGTTCGCCCTTGTCGATCTGGAACAATAACGGCTCTGCAAACTGCTTTAGGACCGCCAGCTCATAGATCAGAACGGAATTAAACATAGCGTCCGCATGTTCCTGGAACGGGAAAATATTCTGTTCCTCTCCCCGGCGCACGGAAGCCCACATACCGATAGTACGTCTTGCATCCGCTCCTCTGGTTCTGGCATCTCTGACCATACGGCGCAGGAGTCTGCCGTCCGTGGTGGGAATACGGTTATGCTCATCAATGTTGATATTGGTCAGCGCACTGATGTATATCTTATATTTGCTTTCCTCGGGAAGTGCATAGGAAGTCTTCTCATTCAGTCCGTGAATGCCCTCGATGACAAGAATATCATCCGGGCCCAACTGTTTGAAATTGCCTTTATACTCCCGCTTTCCGGTCTTGAAATTGAAGGAAGGCAGCTCCACGCACTCTCCGGCCAGCAGTCTGCACATATCATCATTGAACTGCTTTACATCAATGGCTTCCAGACACTCGAAATTGTAATCTCCATTTTCATCCCTGGGGGTGAACTCCCTGTCTACAAAATAATCATCCAGTCCGATGGGGTGCGGTGTCTTGCCCAGAGTCTTTAGCTGAATAGACAGTCTGTGGGAAAAACTGGTCTTGCCAGAGGAAGAGGGTCCTGCGATCATAACGAATTTGACGCCGCCTCTGCCTACAATATCTTTGGCAATCTCACCGATCTTGCGCTCCTGCTCCGCCTCCTGTACCAGGATCAGTTCACTTAAGGAGCCGCGGCAGATCTGGTCGTTTAAGTCTCCTACAGTCTCGATGCCGATCTTCCTTCCCCACTCTTCAGATTCCTTCAGCGTCTGAAACAGCATTCTGCGCTCTTTAAAAGGCTTTACATTCGTAGGATCCTGCTTATCCGGCAGCAGAAGCATAAAGCCCTCATCATACGCAATGACATCGAACCACTTCACATAACCGGCATTCGGCAGCATATAGCCGTAATAATAATCATAATAACCGTCCATCTCGTAAATATTCAAAAAAGAACCTCTGCGGTAACGGAAAAGTTTTTCCTTGTCCTTCATACCTTCCTTATGGAACAGCTCCATGGCATTGTCCAGGGAATAGGATCTTTTTAAAAACGGTGTCTTTGCCTCCACCAGTTCCCGCATCCTGTCACGGATCTTCGCTGCATTATCCTCTGTCGCGGCGATCTGTCCTCTGGGAGAAATGTAGGAGCCGTTGCCGATGGCAAATTCCACACGACAGCTCTGGGCCGCCTCTCTGCCGTAGACATCAAATACCGCTTTCAAAAACAGCATTGTGGCAGAACGCACATAAGTCTTGTTGCCCACATCATCCTTCAAGGTAAAAAAGGTAACCTCGCAATCCCTTGTCAGTTTCTTGAACAATTCTCTGATCTTGCCGTCTCTGGCTGCCAGAGCGATCAGATTCTCATACTCCTGCTGATAATCGTTGGCCACATCCTCATAAGTAGCGCCCTGAGGATACTGCCTCTCTTCCCCGTTTATCTTCACTGTGATCATTTTTCTCACCCTGTCCTTCTGTAATCTGCTTTTACAGGTCTTATTTTTTAAATGCAATCCGGTTCCTTACCATTATCATACCAATCCAGTGCACGGGTAATCAGGGTGATCTCGTCTGCGATCTCCTGTCTGCGGCATATGGTTCTGGGATTGTCCGCATCTGCCCTTTGCTCCATGCGTCCCACGATCTGCTTTCGCTCGGTCAGCATCCATTCCAGATACTCCCGAAGTATCCGGTCTCTGCGGGATAAAAGCAGTGGGCCGAACTTTTCCGCCAGTCCGGGATCCAGACCTTCCGTCTTCCAGGAGTCCCCGACCTTCTGCCGTACCGCATCGTCCGTCATCGTACCCAGCCAGCGCACCTTCATCATAAAATAATATTTTCCTTCTTCGTAGATGATATTCTCATCCAGCAGAAGATATCCCTCATCCATCAGGAATGTCCGAAAATGCGGGATCTCCGACTGTGGCTGCAGGATCAGCTCTGCAAATCCCTGTGCCTGTTCTCTTCCTTCGGTAAGAATCTTCTCCATAAGAGGGCCGCCCATGCCGGCACAGATCATCCCGTCCGCCTCTCCGGTCTTCAGGCCGTGCAGACCGTCGGAAAGTCTGGTCTCTATCCTGTCCTGCAGACCATATTCCCGGATATGCTCTCTGGCACGCTCCAGGGGCCCTGACCGCACATCCATGGCGATCACCCATGGGGAGAGCCCCTTCTGCACGAGATAGACCGATACAAAACCATGGTCACACCCCACATCTGTTATCACAGTGCCGGGAGTGACCATGTCTGTTAAAGCCTGCATTCGATTGGATAATATAACTTCCGCCATTAATCCAGATAATCCTTCAGCTTGCGGCTGCGGCTGGGATGACGCAGTTTGCGCAATGCCTTTGCTTCGATCTGACGGATACGTTCACGGGTAACGTTGAATTCCTTACCTACTTCCTCCAGGGTACGGGCCCGTCCGTCATCCAGACCGAAACGGAGTCTCAGTACTTTCTGTTCTCTCTCTGTCAGAGTACCCAGCACTTCCACCAGCTGTTCCTTCAGCAGGGTAAATGCTGCAGCATCGGAAGGAACCGGTACATTATCATCCTGAATGAAGTCGCCTAAATGGCTGTCTTCCTCTTCACCGATAGGAGTCTCCAGGGATACGGGCTCCTGGCTGATCTTTAAGATCTCACGCACTCTGTCTACCGGCATGTTCATCTCTTCCGCGATCTCTTCGGGGGTCGGTTCTCTTCCCAGCTCCTGCAGCAGCTGTCTGCTCACGCGGATCAGTTTGTTGATGGTCTCTACCATATGCACCGGGATACGGATGGTTCTCGCCTGATCGGCGATCGCTCTGGTGATGGCCTGACGGATCCACCAGGTCGCATAGGTGGAGAACTTATATCCTTTACGATAATCGAATTTCTCTACAGCTTTGATCAGACCCAGGTTACCTTCCTGGATCAGGTCTAAGAACAGCATTCCACGGCCTACATATCTCTTGGCAATGCTGACTACCAGACGTAAGTTGGCCTCTGCCAGACGCTTTTTCGCTTCCTGGTCGCCCTCTTCCATTCTCTGGGCCAGTTCGATCTCTTCCTCAGCACTTAACAGGGGCACCTTGCCGATCTCCTTTAAGTACATACGGACAGGATCCTCAATGCTGACACCTTCCGGTACGGACAGGTCGATGTTCTCCACATCCACTTCGTCCTCATCGGTCAGAATGATCTCTTCGTCATCCACATCATCGTCGTCGGTAATACGCAGCACATCTACGTTGTTCTGGTCCAGATACTCCAGAACCTTCTCCATCTGTTCCTCTTCCAGAGGCATGTCCGCAAAGAAGTCACTGATTTCCTGATACTCCAGCACATTCTTTTTCTTTTTCGCCATATTCAGGAGCTCTTTTATCTTCTCCGCAAATTTTGCCTGTGTGTTTTCATCCATTTTCGTGGTTCCATCCTTTCATTGCCATTATTTATAGCCATATTTCGTATTTTTTATAACTGTCCCGAGCCGCAAGCCCTATTATTCCAGAGAAATGCGGGCTCTTTGTAATTCTTCCAGTGCTTTTTTGCCTTCCACCGCTTTTTTGACCGCGTTGACATCCGTACCCAGCTGCGCCATATAGTACTGGTAGCTGTTGCGTTTGACTGACACCAGAATGTCATGGAAAGCTCTTTCTCTCTCCTGCTTCGTGAACAATTCGGGGAGCGTTGTATGGAACAGCTCCGCTGCCTGCCTCTGCTCCTCTTCATCCTCAAACATGCTGATGATCCCCGCCGGCTGAAACTGTCCGTTGTCCAGCTCTGCGAACATCTTCTCCGCCACCTTGCGATACAATTCCTCCGTGAAATCCTCCAGAGAAATGTACTTGCGTACAATCGTATACAGAGAAGGATCATCTCCGATCCAGGTGATCAGCAGTCTCTGGGACTTCCGTCCGCTCTCCGAAGGATCGCTCTTGTTCTGCACTCCGCTGCGGGGACGGGGAATCGGTCTGGCGATTCCCGTCTGGGAAGCATATCCTATGACCATTTTGCGCAGATCATCGGGACGGATCATATATTTTTCGGCAATGGCCTGCAAATAATTCTCCCGCTCCAGATCTTCCGAAAATTCGCACAGTTTCTGTGCGATCTCCCGGTGGAACTTCGTCCGCTGTTCCGGATCACTCTGATCGTATTGTTCACTCAGGATACGGATCTCGAAGTAGAAACTGTTCTCCGCCTGATCGATTCTCTCCTGAAAAGCCTCTTTCCCCAGATTCTTGATAAATTCATCCGGGTCCTTATAAGGACGCATATTGATGACTTTACCGGTAAGCCCGGCCTCCCTGAGAATACCGATGCCCCGGAGTGCCGCCTTGGTTCCGGCACCGTCGCTGTCGTAGGCCAGCAGGATGTTTTCCGCATAACGGTGTAAAAGGTTCGCCTGTTCCACCGTAAATGCCGTTCCCAGGGATGCCACCGCCTGGGTAAATCCCGCCTGATGCATGGCTATGACATCCATGTAGCCCTCGCACAGGATAATATTGCCCGTCCGGGCAGTCCTTGCGAAATTCAGTCCATAAAGATTCCTTCTCTTATCGAAGATCATGGTCTCCGGTGAATTCAGGTATTTCGGTTCCCCGTCTCCCATGACTCTGCCGCCGAAGCCGATGACCCGGTGGTTGATATCCTGTATGGGGAACATGACACGATTCCAGAACTGGCTTCGCAGTCCCCGCTGTTCAGAAAACATTGCCAGTCCGGAGTCTTTGATCTCTTCGTCCGTAAAGCCCTTTTTCCGCAGGTACTGTACCACCTGCTCGCCGTTTTTCCCGGCATAACCCAGTCCGAAATGATGCATGGTCTCATCGGTCAGCTTCCGCCCCGTCAGATACCGCATTCCCACTTCGCCACGGGGATCCCGCAGCATATAATAAAAATATTTTGCCGCTTCCTTATTGACTTCCAGCAGCCGCATACGTTTGCCGGCTTTTTTCTTCTGTTCCGGTGTCTCCTCCACTTCGGGAAGCTTTACCCCGGCGCGGTCCGCCAGGATCTTAATGGCCTCCGGGAAGGTATCGTTTTCATATTTCATAAGAAACGTATATACATTTCCGCTGGCATGGCATCCGAAGCAATAATACATCTGTTTGTTCGAAGACACCGAAAAGGAAGGGGTTTTTTCGTTATGAAAAGGACAGCAGCCCCAATAGTTGCTTCCCTTTTTTTTCAATGAGACATAGCCCGATATCACATCCACGATGTCATTTCTGGCTCTGACTTCTTCTACCAGTTCTTCGGGATAATACACGTTTTTTAACTCCTATTTTATCTTGTAACTATCTCTGCCAGGATTTCGGTATGTAAATATCCTCGTATACCGCTATGGCAAACCGATCCGTCATCGCTCCCACATAGTCGCAGACGACCTTCTCTCTCGGTTCTCCCACGGAAAGAAGATTGAGATATTCTTCCGGCAGATCATCCAGATGCTTCAGGAAATGCTGGTACAATGTCTCCATCAGCATCTCTGCTTTCCCCTCTTCGCTCTTCGCTACCGGGTTCTTGTAAACTCTCTCAAACATGAACTGTCGTATCTTTGTCATGGCTTCCGCCACCGGCTCCGACATCAGGATGTCTCCCTTGTCCATGCTGTTGGTCACGATGTCATGAATGAAATGATCCAGTCTCTCGGTGGGACTGCTGCCGATCACCTCACAGATGTCCTTCGGCACATCCGCTTCCGTGAGGATTCCTCCGCGGATGGCGTCATCCATATCGTGATGAATATAGGCAATTTTATCGGAAAGTCTGACGATCTTGCCCTCCAGGGTGTGGGGCTTTCCAATGGTCTGGTGGTTTCTTATACCGTCTCGCACCTCGTAGGTCAGATTCAGCCCCTTGCCATCCTTCTCCAGAATGTCCACGGTGCGGACGCTCTGTTCGGCATGTTCGAAGCCAAAAGGGCATACTCTGTTCAGCGCACGCTCTCCGGCATGTCCGAAAGGCGTGTGTCCCAGATCGTGTCCCAGCGCAATGGCTTCCACCAGATCCTCGTTCAGCTTTAATGCCTTGGCTATGGTTCTGGCCGTCTGGGATACCTCCAGCGTATGTGTCAGTCTGGTACGGTAATGGTCACCCTCAGGTGTCAGAAATACCTGGGTCTTATCCTTTAGCCTTCGAAAGGCCTTGCAATGGATAATACGGTCTCTGTCTCTCTGAAACACCGGCCGGATATCACATTGTTCTTCCGGTCGCAGACGTCCTTTGGAGTTCACACTCAAGGATGCGTACGGACTTAAATAATCCTTTTCCCACTGTTCCAAGTTTTCTCTGATCGTCATAGTTCCTCCTGCCCCTACTTCTAATATTCTGTGCCTGTCTTAAAAATCCTTTTCTTTCTTTTGAAAAAAATAGTCATTTTTTCTGATTTAAATTATCTGCACACAGAATAGATGAATTCCGCATTCTTGTCCATGGCCTCACTGGCCTTTTTGAAGGGTGACATCTGAAAAACATGCCACATTCCGGGGAAACGGTCGATATGCGCAGCCACCCCGGCTTTGATCAGATTTTTATATAGCCGCAGGGAATCGTCCAACAGGATTTCATTCTCTCCCACCTGAATATAGACGGGCGGGAAACCATGAAAGTCTCCAAACAGCGGAGAAATATAAGGATCCGTCAGATCTCTGTCCGGGGCATAGGCCCTGGTCATACGGTCGATGTACTCTTTATCCAGTACCGGATCCAGTTCCGCCTTGGTCTGGAAAGTCTTGCCCTCGCCGGTAAGATCCGTCCAGGGAGACATCAGCACGATTCCTCTGGGAAGTAAGCGCTCCTGCTCTTTTAATTTCAACACCAGTGAAAGCGCCAGATTACCTCCGGCCGAATCTCCGGTAATGATCACATCTCTTGCTCCGTAGCCCAAAAGCATCAGATAGTTCCAGGCTTTCATGGCATCCTCCGCAGCTGCCGGATACGGATGCTCCGGTGCCAGTCTGTAATCAAAGCACAGCACATCCATGGAAGTACCCGCCGCCAGCTTCGATGTCAGGGTTCTGGCATAGATACTGCTGCCGGTGGAATATCCGCCTCCGTGGCAATGCAGGATCACGTACTTTTTCATATGAGCCCGGTTCACGCTGACCCACTCCGCATCCATGCCATCGATGTCCACAGGACGGTACTGGATCTCTTTACTGTTGCCGAGCAGCTCGCCAATGTGATCCTGGGATTGTCTGTGCTTCTCCAGATCCGGATTCTCCACAAGACCATGGGCCCTGCGGATGAGCTGCATCAGATTCTGGTTGTTCTTCTCACTGTTTTTTCCTACCAGTGTCATAAGTTCCTCCTGTTCACCAAGTTTTCTCGTAACTATTCAGCGCCTCATTCGCAAAATCGCATCTCCGATGCTTTCCTGAACAACAAGTTCGCTGGTTGTTTGCTCTGAATAGTGATCAAAAGTGCAATCTTCTGCGCACTGCATTGCGCAGTCTCCTCCGGGATAAAAGGGTGGCGATGGTGATATCGACGATCACGCAGATCGTCAGCACGATAGCCGACCATCCCAGTGCGATCTCCTGTTTCAGGAACCGGTCGATCAGAAGTTCCAGTCCCACGCACAAAACAGCGATTCCCGAGATCAGGTACAGGGCTCCTGTCAGGAAGGACATGGGGAGCTTGCGGATACAGAACGTCACCGTTTCCACCACTGCCGTCACCAGCAATACGATCGGCAGTCCCAGTCCATAGAACCAGCTGTTATGTCCCGTCAGATAAGTCAGCAGATATAGATACACGATCACTGCCACTCCATCCAGCAGGATCGACAGATAAATGGGCTGTCTCGTATAAATAACCACAGGAATCATAATAACCCACAATACCAGGACTACGCCGATCACCGCCAGAGACCACAGACTGCTGCGGAACACAAAAGCGTTTAACAGCCCACAGGTCACCGCCGTAGCCAGTACAATAACCGTCAACAGTACTCCCAGATCTTTTCTTTTTACCACTTCCACCTGTCCCTTTTCCTTTGGAAAAGGGGATGGCTGCTTCTCCGGTTCCGGTGCCTTGGGATTATACACCGGTGTGTCGCACAAAGGGCACTTCTTTGCCGAAGCATCCAGTTCCACACCACAGTTCACACAATATGACATAAGCATTTCCTTTCTAACCGGAGGATCTACCGGTTACTCTCGATCTTCACATGAATACCGTCCTGTACCAGCTTGCGGAAAAACAGTCGTTCCACATCCGTTTCCGCAATACTGCTGGCAAAATTGATGGTCAGAATATCTTCAAAGCTGGCAATGGCACAGTTGGTTCTCGTAGAGAACGGCTGTCCCATATAGATATCAAAACGTTCGATATAGGGCTTCATGGTCTCCGGCACTTTCAAAGCTCCCATGTTGGTCAGTCCCGCCGAAGAGTTTTTGTCCTGGATCTTCGTATAGAACTGGCGGACCACCAGATCCTTGATAAACAGCGGTACCACACGGATAAACGGGTTCCTCTGGGTCTCTGCGTTGGTGGTGATATCGCCCCGCAACAGCTTTTCATTCAGATAATACCGCATGTAATTGTGCACCTGGGTCACGATCTCTTCAAAAGTGTATTCTCCCAGTCTTGGGTCGATCCCCGGATAGATCATGGTGATAAAATTCCGCAGAGTCTTCGATGGGAAAAAGCGCCGCAGATTCACCGGCATGGCGATCTTTACCGGACGTAATTTTAAATGCCACTCACTCTCCTGCTTCTGCATCAGTGCATAGAGCAGAACCGCATTGAGATATTCCGTAATGGTGGCATTATAGCTTTTTGCCACCTTCATGACCTCTGCCACCGACATAATACCGTCTATGATGTTCAGGGTATAAAAGGGCTCCTTGGTTCCCCGGACACGGTAAGTCTTCTCCCCCGGTCTGGGCGGGCACACCTTGGCATTGGCATATTTCATGTAGGCATCTTCCAGTTCTCCCGGATCCGGTGTCTCTAAAATATCCAGCACAAAACCGCCGTTCTCGATCTCCGTATGCCCCTTCAGGCGCAGATAAGTGGCCGTCAGAGTCTGCAATACGCACATGCCTCCGGTACCGTCTCCCAGACTGTGATGGGCCTCCAGGGCGATCCGGTTCCGGTAATAATAGATTCTTACCAGATACCGGTTATTAGCCTTGAAATACATGGGCTGACAGGGATTTTTCACGTCCTCCTGCACAAATGGGCCGGGGCGGTCATTGGGCTCCAGGTATCTCCAGAAGACACCCTTGCGGATAGCCGCCTTATACGTCGGAAAACGAGGCATTGTCAGATTCACCGCCCGCTGCAGCATCTCGGGATCGATCTCCTCCTTTAAAAGAACGGACAAACGATAAACGGAAGAAAAATCTCTTCTCTGTAAGGTCGGGTATACGATGGCCGACAGATCCAGTTTGTACCAGTCCTTGTGTACTTTCGATGCCCTGTCTGTCTTCGTTTTGTCTCTTCTATTAATTGCCACGGTTTTCACCCCTTTCCCGGTTTTGTATTATATTTTTCAGAAACGACAAAGGCGGCAACCTTTCGGTCACCGCCATGTGATGCAGAAAGAGGGACTTGAACCCTCATGGTATCACTACCACACGGACCTGA
>ERZ1026862.1399-NODE-1399-length-14319-cov-43.318985_pt1 | contig 14319 bp, 8 predicted proteins | sample MGYA00380161_ERZ1026862 | MGnify/ENA primary metagenome ERZ1026862 (study PRJEB33269, sample SAMEA4719797) | human gut metagenome | biome: human-associated habitat; feature: organic feature; material: feces | place: Cameroon | collected 2013-10 ... | reverse complement strand
CCGCCTCCCAGTCTCCTTCCTCGCCCCCGTTCCCTGCGATTCCATCGCAGGTCCATCCCTCCTCCGAATCCCAGGCGCCCCCAGTCGCCTCCTATTTCGCCCTGAAATCCAACCTCCTCTATGATGCCCTCCTGGTCCCGAATCTATCCCTGGAAACAAGCATCGGCAGCGGCTGGACCCTAGGCGCAGGCGGCATGTTCGCCTGGTGGAGCAAGGACGCCAAGCATCGCTACTGGCGCATCTACGGCGGCGACCTGGAAATCCGAAAGTATTTCGGAACCCTCTCCAAGTCCAAGCCCCTGCAGGGCCACCATCTCGGCATCTACGGCGATTTCCTCACCTACGATTTCGAGTTCGGAGCCAAGGGCTACCAGAGCAAGGCCACCTATGCCGCAGGCATCAAATACGGCTACTCCCACCCGATAGCCAACCGCCTCAACCTCGACTTCGCCCTGGGTATAGGCTACCTCCATTCCAATTACAAAACCTACGTGCCGAGGGATGGATGCTACGTCTATCAGGAAACCAAGAAGCGAAAGTGGCTAGGCCCAACCCAGGCAGAAATCTCCCTGGTATGGCTGCTCGGCAAAGGAAACACCAATAAAAAGAAAGGAGGTAAGAAATGACAAAAGGCTATTATCATAAACAGATGTGGTATCTCTTCCTCAAGCTACTGGCATGCATGGCATTCCTCATCCTCCTGATAGAATTCCTCACCTCGTGCGAGCACAAGGATCTCTGCTACGACTATCCGCATCGCCAGAACGTAGAGGTAACCTTCGACTGGAGCGAAGCCCCCGACGCCAACCCTTCCACCATGAGTCTCTATCTCTATCCGGAAAACGGCGGAGCACCGCAGCGCTATGAGTTCACCGACCGCAACGGCGGATGCATCTCTGTAGCCGCCGGCACCTACGATGCCATCTGCGTAAACAGCGACAAGGAAACCCACCGCATCAACGGCAAGGAAACCCGCAAAACCTTCGAGGTAACCTCGGCAGAAACGCGAGTACTCCAGGGCCTCCTGGCAAGCATGGCGCAGTCGGCACCGAGAGCCAGCGAAAGCGGAAAGGAGCGGGTGATGTCAGAGCCCGAAATGCTCTGGAGTGCCCATGCCGAACGACTGGTGGTAAAGACCAACGGAGAGAAATCGTTCATCACGCTGAAGCCGAAGGCTAGACTCAAGCTATGTTCGGTAGAAATCAAGAACGTGGAGAATCTGAGAGGAGTGAAGGCGATGAGCGCCAGCATCTCAGGTCTATCCGGCGGTTGGTTTGCCGGCACCGACGAGTTATCCTCAGAAAAGGTAACCATCCCATTCCCGGTAACTGTGGATGTAGCCAATTCCAAGGTAACGGGCAGCGTGAATTTCTTCGGTCATTGTCCCATCCAGCCCAACAAGCACATCCTGATGGTCTACGCCCAGCTCAACGACGGCAGCAACTGGTATTACGAGGACGACGTCACCGACCAGATTCACGATCCGGAGCAGAAGGACGAGACGCATATCAAGATTGAGCTTGACAAGCTCCCGTTGCCGAAGCCGAATCCCGATACCGAAGGCGGTCTTCAGCCGAGCGTAAGCAAATGGAACGAGATTTACATAGATATAAAGATGTAGAAAATTTGGAATTTCCCTTGTCATAGGAATCTATCATAACAAGGATATTCTCTATCATTAATGAAATAAAAAACATAGTATTAATTTTTTAAAAGTATTAATTATGAAAAAAGCGTTTTACATGATGGCCGCAGCTGCCATCGCCCTGTCATCTTGCTCTTCTGAGGAGACCACAGATGTTGCGAAGAGTTCTGCTATCACTTTCCGTCCTACAGTCGGCTTGAACAGCCGTGGTGCAGAGACAAAAATTGACAATCTCACACAGATGTGGGTTAGTGCTTTCTATAACAAGGAGGGCAAAGACGAATATGGTCAACCTTATTTCGAGAATAAGCTTTTTACCAAGGGTACAGGAGGAACTAATGGATTTATTGATCCAACTAGCTCGTTGGTATGGGAGAAAGATAGATCATATAAGTTTATAGCAATTGCTCCTGCCACAACCGAGTGGACTACAGAGACACCGACTATTACAAAGGATGAGATCAAATTTACAAATGTTACACCTGCTGCAGCTATTAAGGATCAGAAGGATTTGATTCTTGGTACAGCAACAGGCACTGAGACAAATTCAGGTGATGTTTCTGGTGTGACTTTAAATCTGGATCATGTACTCTCTCAGATTAAAATTAGAGTAAAGAACCAGAATCCAAATCTCGAATATTCCATTAAAGGTATTCGTATAGCTTGTGTTTCTGGAAGTGGAACCTATACACACTCAACAGGAGCATGGAGTAATTTTGGTGCAAGTACTACCAAGTATGAGGTTATCTTTGATAAATCTTACAGTATTGGTAGTGGTGCGGATGCTATTGATTTGACAGATAAGTTGGCTGTTGAACCAGCAAAAGATTGCGGCGCAATGCTTATCCCTCAGACATTTACGCCATGGGATAGTAAGGCGGTTACTGAACAAGTAGTATTTAATGATGGTGCTTATATTTCTCTCTTGCTTAATGTGAAAAATAAAGTTACTAAGAAGTTTATGTATCCAGCAGGTGCAGGTGCTGCTTCTGAATGTGGGTGGGCTGCGGTTGCCATTCCTGTTGAAACTAAGGGAGCATCTCAAGCAACATGGAAAAAAGGTAATAAGTATATCTATACCCTTGATTTGTCTAAGGGTTGTGGCAAGGTTGACCCAGTCGATCCTAAAGATCCTCAAAATCCAAATGTTGTAGATCCAAATGGTAAGGATCCAGGAAAGGGTGAGAACATCTTTGGTGAATTTATCGCATTCAAGGTTCAGGTTTCCGAATGGGTAGATACCAATAATTCATTTACAATTGACGGTACCACTGGCACAATTTCTAAGGCCAAGAAAAAGTAATTATTATATATCATATTCACAATCGAATTGGAGAATTTCCCCCTCTTATGGAGCCTCGGAATTCTCCAATTCCTTTAACCCCCATTGGCGTAAAACAATAGAAAGAAACCATTATGATGAAGAAAACTTATAAAAGCAGTTTATTGGCACTCAGTGTACTCGCATCCTTTACGTCATGTTCAGAAAGCGAATCACTGCAGCAAGCCAATCTATCAAAAGATAAAATCACGTTTCATGCAACGCTCGACAACAGCTGGAAACCCCTGTCTCCCGCTTCCTCTTCCCGTGCTGCCATAGCTGCTGCCACCGAGAAGGGTCCCATCGTCGTGTCAACTCCTTTCGGCAAACCCCTCTATCTCCATCCCGTAGTGCAGGATGGCATCCATATCTGGAGCAAGGAAGGAAAACCCATCACCCGTTCCGGCGCACCACTGGAAGATGTAGAGCACGAAAGGGTAGCGCAGACGCGTGGAACCATGAGCACAAAAACGGATTTGAGCGATTACCAAAGCTTTGGCGTAACTGCAATTTATAAGGAAGGAGAAAATAATGTTCTGCTATTGGATAATGCTGAAGCCGAGAAAACAGATGGTGAATTCTGGGGATTCACAAACAACAGTAATGCAAGGTGGCCGATAGGTTCCACCGTGTCTTTTCATGCATACGCTCCTCATAGCTCAGCAGATAATAGCATGTTGACCTATGGTGTTGATAAGGATAATGTTCAGACACAAATTACCTATACTGCATCAACTACTGCAGATGATATCATCAATCAGCCAGACTTGATCGTTGCAACCAATACCGGTTCTCGTCAGCTTTCGGATGCAGATGATGCTGTGCAATTGGATTTCTACCACGCCCTTACAGCCGTATCTTTCGCTATCGATAAGGATTTGGCAGATGTTGTAGGTCAGGGAGGAAAGATGACAAGCGTAACTCTGAAAGGTATCCCTAACAAGGGCAACTGTAATCTTTCAGTATCGGCAACGGCTAATGTGCCAACAGCTCCTTGGAAAATGGAGAATGGAACAGGTGAATACACCTTTGATTTATCAAATGCGAATATAGTTGTCGGTGATAAAGACCAGGCGCTTACATCAGCCAATCAAACCTTGATGATGATTCCTCAGACTTTGCCTGAGGGGGCTGAGTTGTGCTTCAGTTTGGATATGAATGGAACAACTCAGGAATGGAAAGTGCCACTCAAGGGTCAGGTATGGGAGGCTGGTAAATCCATCATCTATAAGCTTTCGTCCAACTCTATTAATATGTTGGATGATGCAAAGGTTGTATATCCTGATACATGGACAGCTCATTCCTTTCCAAAGACATCATTCGGAGAGAACGACGTAGTAGGTCTTTACGTAGTAAATAAATTCAATCAGATAGTTGCTGAAAATGTGCAGCTTACCAAAACGAAAGGAGCAGATAATACATTTACGTGGAAGACGAAAGACAACAAGAATTTCTCGTTCTCGGCAGATAACAGGTATTTCGCCTACTATCCATATAGTGCATCGATGACAAAGGGTGAAGGAACCGCCGCAGCTGCCAAAGATTTCTTCAAAACCAAGATTTCTTCGCTGGCAAATGACAATAATGTAGTAGCGGATCAATCAGCTAAAGAAACCCTCTTAGCCCAGGATTTCCAGGTGGCAACGGGAACAATTGGTCCAGATGCCGGCTCTATTGTTTTCAATATGGAGCATCAGGTAGGGCTTGCTGTGATAAATTTGAAGAGCAAGACAGTAGTTGAAACTCGCCAATTTACTAAAGATACCTATAAGTATTACTATGGTGAAGGCAATCAACCGGCTGCTGGTGATTACCATGATTTTAATATAGAATTAGTGGCTTCCGACCTATTTGAAGTGAATAAGCCATATAAAGCTGATGATGCTGGTAAGAAATATCTCCAGATTATTCCTATTGGTAAATCTTTGAAGTATAAAGCATCAGATCAAACGGATTGTGAAATTCCAACTGGTTGGGGAAAATTGACGGGAAAAGATTTTAGTTTGTCTCCTTCTGTTACTCAATCTGTAGTAGAAAAAGAATTTAGTCCAGACTATAATCGTGAATTCTATCGTCTCGCTCGTCTTTACACCAATAATACATACGATAAAGGACAAATAGACGAGTTCTCTATTCCTGAAATTACCCGATATAAGTTAGAATGTTGGGGAGCAGCTAGCTGGGGCGCCGACCAAACCACTTATGGAGGAGGCTATAGTTATGGCAATTATGTGGCAACAGTTAAGAATAAGATCCTTTATGTCTGTGCAGGAGGAGAAGGTATTCGAGGAGGTTTAAACTCTAATCCAAACGACTTCCATGTGGGAGGTAAAGGTGGATATAATGGAGGAGGAAATGCTGGTAATGGCTATTCAGGAAGATATTGGTACGTCTATAACCAATGTGGAGGTGGAAATGGCGGTGGAGGAGCTACACACATCGCTTTCAAAAGCGGACTTCTTACGGGATTTGAAAAGACCTATAAAGATGATGTCCTTTTGGTTGCTGGCGGACAAGGAGGCGCAACCGCATACGATGATTATGATAAATCGTTACCTATTCATACATTTGGTGGCGGTAAAATAGGAGCAGGAGTGTATGCTCCTTTTATTCCTAAAAGTGATGGTGTAAACCCGGATGGTGTAAACATGGGAGGACCACCTGTTTCTGAGGAAAGCCATGATGAAGCGCTTTTTGGTCGTGGGATGGATGGTCGAAGTTCCTATAGTGATACCTATAGTGGTACTCGCGGTAATGGCGGAGGCGGAGGAGGATTATGGGGTGGTTTGTCCTACCAAGGAACTAATCAGCGTTCAGATTGTTCTGGCGGTGGTGGCTGCGGTTATGTGAATAGCACGCATCTGCAAAATCCTAACACCATAGAAGGAAATCAGGAATTTCTTTCCCCATCACGTACGAAAGAATGGGGGCATAAAGGTGGTGGTGCTGCTCAGATATCCTGGCTTCCTTCGCAGCTGACCCGAGTAAAGTAACTTCCGTAGCGCCGGATATTCCCGTCTCCCGTTAGGCGTCCCGGCGGATATGTTATCATAAGTGGTTGATAGATTTTTTAACATTCACAACTACTTAATAATCAGTTATTTATTTGCATATTTCAATTATTTTTTGTACCTTTGTAGGTAGATAGAAACAATAGAAAATAGCAAATATGAGCAAAATAAAGGTACATGCATGGGATATTCTTAGAATGATTCCTGATGAAGAAATCGCAAAAATAGCAAAAGACACGAAGGTGGATTATTGCGCCAAGGTATTAACCGGTGAGCGCCTTTTCTACCTTCTTGTCTTTGCCTTCTTGTCTGCCGACCATGTTAGTCAAAGAAGACTTGAGTCAATCTTCAATAATCCTACGTATAAAACTTTGTTCAATGTAGCATTGGATGCTACCGTAACACACGGATCCATATCTACCCGTTTGGCTAATGTAAATCTCGACTTCTTTGAGAAGGCTTTTGATTTATTGTATAACCGTCTGTCTCAGCTATATACAGAAAAAGAATTGCAGGATAAAAATATAGTTCGTGTAGATAGTTCCATGGTGGCAGAGACCTGTAACAAACTGAAGAAAGGATTTACTGTTGGTAAAAAAGCATCAAATAAAGCAGAACGCAAACAAATAAAGTATACGGTAGCTTATGATGGATTTTCTGCTAAACTTGCTGAAGTATTTTCTAAACCAGAATATCTTAGCGAAGACATAGCTATGCCGGCTGTTGTGCAAGAACTGATTAAGAGTGACCCGAATCATATCAATCTATACGTTCTTGACAGGGGATTCTGTGCTCTTAAGAATTATGAATTGGTAGAAGATGCAATGGCTAAGTTTGTTGGACGAATTAAGACTAACCGCAAAATGCAGGTTATAGAAAGCCTTATGACAGAAAACACCAACACTGATTTAGGAAAATTGGAGTTGGTGGATGACCTTGTTGTGTTCCTATATGACAGAGAAAAAAAAGAATTTTCAAATACAAAGTATAGAGTGATAAAGGCTAAATTCAAAACGCCTCGTGATACTACTCGTCCAAATAACAAGGGTAAGGTAAAGCGTGTAGAAAATGAAGTGTTTTTTATAACTAACGACTTTGATATGACTCCACAAGAAATTGCGTTCTGTCATAAAAAGCGCTGGGACATAGAGGTTTACTTTAAGTTTTTAAAGCAGAATTTGAATTTTTCTCATTTTCTGTCTACTAATGAGAATGGCATAAAAGTCATTCTCTACATGACTATTATTACCTCTATGCTGGTTATGATATACAAAAAGGAAAATGAGCTCGGTTTTTCTATTGCGAAATTTAACTTTTACCTTGAAATGCAAGAATGGGTTGGGGCGTTGTTAGTGGTTATTAATGGTGGAGATTTGAGTAAGACTCCATTCAGACATGTTACCATAAGAAGTAGGATTCCTTAAAAAAGGAAATCCTACTTTATAGAGCAACATGCCTAAAATAATCTTTCAACCACTTATGATATGTTATCCGCCGTGAAAAAATGTCCTAACCTCTTTATGCTCTGGGGATTTGCAATCCCCAACACCCAGGCATTAGCCAGCATATCGATGGGATAGGGGGATTGCAAATCCCCCCGCTTAATAGGTCGAACCTTTTTTACGACGGATAACATATCCGTCGGGACGCCTAGCGGGGTGGAACGCCTAGCGAAAGACAGCCCTATGCACCCTCCGCCGAAAACGGAATATAGCTTAGCACGTAATAAATACACATCCCGAGGGCACCAGATTCGCCCTCGGGATAAAGATCGGAAGAAAATTACATGTGTTTGCGCACGCGTATGCTGCGCCTCGGCGGAATTTATGTCGCCCGCCGGGGCGCCTTTGCCGCAACAATATAATATCGTATAAAAAATATATAGTTTAAATTGTTTCAGCGGGCGAGAGCCCCCTAGAACTTTTACTTTTATTTATGAATCGTCAGCCCGACGCTGTGAAGCGGAGTGCTGTTTTTTATAGCATTATAAATACTTCCCCGGAATCTGCCGCAAGGCAAAATCCCAGGAAAGTATAAGCCCCCAGCCCGCTTGAGAAAGTAGGCTGGGGGCTTTTTCTTAAAAATACCTGTCTTTTCAGCTAACGCAATGGTTCTTGGGATGCTATCCGCTAGGATAATGTTTCCTGTATTTTCCCCTCCTCGATATTCAAAGTCTTTGCTATTATTTCTGCAGTCATACCCGACTTCGATAATGCCAAGACTGCTGCACGCAAGGATGCCTTCTGCTCTTCAAGTTCTTTTTTTTGCGTCATAATAGTAGTATCCCTATCTTCCAGGGCCTGGAAGAACTCATCCTCTGCATTCATCCTGTTTCTGATGTCAGGATTTGCCGCTGCCGACTGGAGGCGATGTAGAATATGAGCCATTTCTGCATCATCTCCATATTTATTCTCATCCAACTCAAGCATTCGCTGGTCGTCCGGATAAATCTGTGACTGGTCGAAGACACTCAATATCTTCTCCAGGCGATTGTTTACCCTTCCTCTCAGCAATGGAATCTGAACAATGATGCTGTCATGCTGCAAGCTCTCTACAAATGGATCTGGCGTCTCCTGGTGTACCTCATTCCCCTCGTAGTCATATATCTTATGCTTGGCATAGATCACGGGTTCCGTAAACTTACCCACGCAATGCCCCAGCAGATACACAGCCACGGTAGGCAGGGCATACTTGCCCTTGGTATCCTTGCGCATATTCTCCTTGTTGTTATACTGCACAGCCAGATACTGGCGGAAGCGCAAGGTCTCCGTCTCCAGCCATGTTTTCTGCAATTCTATCAGAATCAGTTTCTTTGTTCCGTCATCCTCCAATATGGTTGCTGCAAAATCAACACGAAACATGGAGATGGCGTCACGGGAAATATTAGGGTACTCGTGACGGCGCATTTCTACAGCAATCACCGTTTTCTGCAAGAGTGCAGAAAGCAGGGTCTTGGCTATTCGCTCGTCTTCCATCATATATTTGAAGACGGCGTCATAAAGTGGGTTGGCTACGTATATAACCATATTCTATCCTCCTTGATTAGTTAAACATTATGCAAATCTTCTGCAAAGATACGCTGAATATTTGTAACCTCCAAACTTTTATGCTGTTTTTTTATTGTATTATTCATACTTTCCTGGAATCCTCCTTGCAGGGCAATTTATTTAGTCTTAAGGAAAAAAATATTTTCCCTTAAGGCTAAATATTTCTAGCCTTAAGGGAAAATATAAATATGCTATGGTAGAAGCTGCGAGGGGGCTAATTAGTCCTTCAGATGCTTCAGCCTTCTCTTTGCTTCCGGATGGCTCGGATAGAGCGTCAGCGCCTTCTTGTAATTAGTAATTGCTGCTTCTTTCATTCCCTCCTTCTCACACTCCTTGCCCATGATCACATACTCCGTGGCAAGGCGCTTCAGGAACTTCTCCTGCTTCTTTTTTTCTTCATCCTTCTGCTTGATTACTTCTCTCAACCTATCGTTCTCTGCCTGCAACTCATTCACCTTGTTCAGCTTCTTGCGGATGAATCGCTTGGCAAGCGGATGCTCTATGTCGTAACGGCTGTGGATGGCTAGGAAGAAATTATCCAGGGCGGCTTGCATGTCACCCTTGTCATACGCCTTCACGGCATCGTGATACTGTCTATCCGCCTTGCTCTGCGTTAACGCCGTGTTGATGGTGTTCTGGTTGTTATACTGGCGGGCAAACTGCTTCACCTCGTTGCGGACGAATATCTCGCTCTGGCGGATAGGCTCTTGCAAACTGATTCCCTCTAGACTGGTGCATCTCGACAAAGCTACGTAGGTCTGACCACCCGCAAAGACACCACCCGTGAAATCAATCTTCACCTGGTTGAAAGTCAAGCCCTGACTCTTGTGAACGGTAATCGCCCAGGCAAGTCGGATAGGGTATTGCTCGTATCTGCCAATCTCCTCCTCCTCAATCTTCTTCTCCACTTCGTTGAAATGATAGCGCATGTTGCTCCAGGCAGCAGGCTCCACCATCACATCCAGTCCCGTCTCCGTGCGCACATATATCTTGGCATCATCCTCATCATCAAAACCGATGATGGTGCCCAGCGTGCCGTTTACCCACTGGTGCTCAATATCGTTCTTGATGAAGATAATCTGCGCTCCCGTCTTCAGATAGAGTTCGATAGGGGTAGGCAAACTGCTTTCCGGAAACTCGCCCTGGATGTTGCCACGGAAGAGGGTTGGCTCGCCCGGCAGGAGCTTGAGCTGGTTCTCGTTGATGTAATCCACAGTGTCGCGGCGGGTAGAGAGGGTGATGGCAAGCTTGGAATCACTCTCGTCGAGTTGGGCACCCACCCGCTGGTTGAGCAGCTGCAGGTCTTTCATCTGCGCCTGACTGGTGCGGATATGGTCGAGGATGCCGATGAATACGGGGTCGCTCTGTCGATACACCTTGGTGAGTTCGATGCTCACGAGCTGAAACTGCTGGAATATCTTGGCATCGAAGAAGAAACTGCTGCGGTAGAAAGGATTCAGCAGTCTGCGGTCATCCTCCCTTACCACAGGCTCTAGCTGGTAGATGTCACCCACAAGCAGAAGCTGCTTACCTCCGAACGGCTCCCTCATGTTTCGGCAATACACACGCAGCACCTTGTCGATGAAATCGATGATGTCGGCACGCACCATACTGATCTCATCGATGATGATGAGTTCCACTTCACGGATAATCTTGATTTTCTCGGAATTATACTTCAATGTATTCCGGATGTTGCGCACGGAATACATACTGTCGTTGGGCAGCAGGGGGTGGAAGGGCAGCTTGAAGAAACTGTGCAGGGTGCTTCCGCCGGCATTGATGGCTGCGATGCCTGTAGGTGCCAGAACGATGTGTTTCTTCTTGGTATTGGCTGCGATGTACCGCAGAAAAGTAGATTTACCCGTCCCCGCCTTTCCGGTGAGGAAAAGCGAACGACGGGTAAACTGTATGATTTGGAGTGCATTCTGCAGCTCCGCATTGTCGAGATCAATCATATTTTATTTTTAAAGGTCGTCGAAGTTGACAGGCTGTTCTGTTGGCTTTGTCTTCTTCTTCTCTTTCTTTTCTTCTGTAGCTCCTGAAGCAGAAGATTCTCCTTCCGACTTGACTGCAGGAATCTCCTTGGTAATAGGATTGCCGTTTTCGTCGAGGATGATTTCCTCTGTGAATGCGGTGCTATCCACACGGGTAGTATCTACCTTTGGTTTTGGTGCATAGCTTGCGCAGATATACATATCTCGTGTGATGTCGCCATCCTGAGGCTTGTCGAACTTGGCGTGATACTGCTGGAAGGCAGGATCGCCGAATACAGACTGCATGAAGTAACCGCATATTGGCAATGCTGTTCGGGAACCCTGACCCAAGGCTCCGGTGCGGAAGTGGAGACAGCGGTATTCGCCACCTACCCAGGCACCAACCACCAGTTTAGGACTTACACACATGAACCAGGCATCTGAGTGGTTGTTGGTCGTACCCGTCTTTCCACCGAATTCGGTGTCACGGTAGTTGCCCACATAGCCCCAAAGGCTCTGCGATGTACCGCCCGGCTCCTTCATACCGCCCTGCAGCAACTGCTGCATCAGGAAGGCACTCTTGTAAGGAATCACCTGCTCCTCTGTAGAAGGACCTTCATATACCACCTTGCCGTCGTGGTCCACAATCTTGGTAACCAATACCGGGTCGTGGTGCTTACCATTGTTTGCAATGGTACTGTAGGCACAGGCCATCTCCAGCAGGTTCACATCGCTGGAACCCAAGGCAAGAGCTGGTGTGTCATCCAGCGGACTGTCGATACCCATCTTCTTGGCGGTCTCGATGATGCGCTTGATGCCCATCTCCTGACCCAGGCGCACAGCCACGGAGTTGATACTCTTGGCAAAGGCACTCTTCAGTGGGATGCTGTCGCCCGAGAACGAACCGCTGGCATTGGATGGTCTCCAGGTGGTCATCTCGTGCTTCTTCTTGTCATAAACCTCCATAGAGATATATTCGTCGCGGCGCTTGTCGCAAGGAGTGAGTCCCTGGTTCATCGCCTCGGTATAGACAAAGAGCTTGAAGGTAGAACCCGGCTGGCGCTCGGCTGTTACCTTGTCATACTTCCAGTGGTCGAAATCAATGTCGCCCACCCATGCCTTTACGGCTCCCGTCTGTGGCTCCATAGCCACGAAAGCGCTGTGCATGAAGGTGGTCATATACTTGATACTATCCTCTGAAGTCATGTTGATGGTAATGCTTCCCTTGTCGTAATCGAACACCTTCACTGGGTGAACCCACTCCTTATAATAATAGTTCACGGAATCTGGATCGTTAGGGAAGCGTGCCAGCAATGCCTTGTAGAAAGGCTGGCGCTCGGCGATGCCCTGGATAAAGTTCGGAATCACCTGGTGGTTCTCGTCCTGCCAAGGTTCCTGACCCAGCCATTTGCCTTTGCCTGCCTGCGTGCGGCGGATACTCCAGTGATTATTGAAGTTCTGCTGCACCTGCTTCATCTGCTTGCGGGCAGCATCCTCGGCATACTTCTGCATGCGGGTATCGATGGTGGTGTATATCTTCAAGCCGCTGGTGTAGAGGTCGTAACCCTCGTCCTTGCACCAGTCTTTCAGGTAGTTGGCCACAGCCTCACGGAAGTACTTCGCCTGTCCGTCGTAGTTTTCCTCTACCTTGAAGTCGAGCTTGATAGGCTCCGTCTTCAGCTGGTCGTATTCGGCACGGGTCAGGTCGCCATGTGTCACCATATTATATAATACGGTGTTGCGGCGAGCCAGACTGTTTTCCGGATTGGTGCGTGGATTATAATAGGTGGTAGCCTTCAGCATACCCACGAGTATGGCAGCCTGGTCGGTGGTCATCTCCTTTGGGGTGGTGTTGAAGTAAGTCTTGGCGGCAGTCTTGATACCGTAAGAGTTACTGCCGAAATCCACGGTGTTGGCATACATGGTGATGATTTCCTTCTTGGAGAAAACCGTCTCCAGTTTCACGGCGATGATCCACTCCTTGCTCTTGATGATGAGCAGTCGCAGCACAGGCACCTTGCCGAGCAAACCGGTGGAGTATTGCGAACGGACACGGAACATGTTCTTTGCCAACTGCTGGGTGATGGTAGAGGCACCACGCCCGCTATGATGCAGCAGTGCATCCTTGGCAGCAGCGAATACACCGATAGGGTCGATACCGATGTGCTTGTAGAAGCGCTCATCCTCGGTGTCTACCAGTGCCTTGAAGAAGGCAGGGTTCACGTCTTCGTATTCCACAGGAGTACGGTTCTCGTTGAAATACTTACCGATGAGCTTGCCATCGGCACTGTAAATCAGGGAAGCCTCCGAAGTCTGCGGGTTCAGAATACCCGAAAAATAACCAGGTGACTTACCGAAGAGCCACAGAAAGTTGATATCTACTGCACCCAAGTATAGGATAAAGGCTACGATACAGCTAGCCAAGACGACAACCGTCTTGGTGTACCAAGCCCTTCCCTGGTACAAACTCTTGTACCAAGTCCAACTGGCGCGAAACTTATGCCATATCCAGGCAAAGATAGTCTTGACTTTATTCATAATCGTTTATCTGTTTTTGTCGGTGCAAAGGTACAATAATAATTTGAAAAACCATCAATCTTTATGTTTTTATTTGTTATAAGGCATCATATCGGGTGCATGAAATGTTTCAGGAACTTTATCAGATGTTACATTTAGACGTTTTCCCCCCTTTTTTAACTTTTTTCACCACAAAAAAACGCAAAAAACGTTTGCAGGAAAAAAAATAATTAGTAACTTTGCGCTCAGTAAAAACAAGCAGTTCATTAGCAATTATACAAAAACTTAATATAAAACATAATAATTATGGTAAGCAACAACATTCCACAAGTAAAGCTCGGCATCATTGCCGTTAGCCGTGACTGTTTTCCAATCGCGCTTTCTACACAGCGCCGTGAGAACATCGTAAAAGAGTATAAAGGTGAGATTTTCAACTGCCAGACTACAGTTGAGAACGAAAAAGATATGCTCAAGGCTGTGAGCGAGGTAAAGGAGCAGGGCTGCAACGCCTTGGTTGTTTTCCTCGGTAACTTCGGTCCAGAGACTCCTGAGACTTTGATTGCAAAGAATTTCGACGGTCCTGTTATGTTCGTAGCTGCCGCTGAGGGCGACGGCGACATGATCAATGGTCGTGGTGATGCATACTGCGGTATGCTCAACTGCTCTTACAACCTCGGCATGCGCCACCTGAAGGGTTACATCCCTGAGTATCCTGTAGGCACAGCTGCAGAAGTAGCCAAGATGATTCAGGACTTCGTACCAGTAGCTCGCGTCATCCTCGGTTTGAAGGGCTTGAAGATTATCA
>ERZ1026862.1396-NODE-1396-length-14338-cov-5.144928_pt1 | contig 14338 bp, 10 predicted proteins | sample MGYA00380161_ERZ1026862 | MGnify/ENA primary metagenome ERZ1026862 (study PRJEB33269, sample SAMEA4719797) | human gut metagenome | biome: human-associated habitat; feature: organic feature; material: feces | place: Cameroon | collected 2013-10 ... | reverse complement strand
CTATAAGGAGACACAGGTGGAGAACCTATATGTAGGTCAGAAGGTCATCATGACCGTCGATGCCTTCGAAGGCAAAGAGTTTGAAGGCAAAATTACGGCCATTTCTGGTGCCACAGGTTCCAAATACTCTCTCGTGCCTACTGACAACTCGGCTGGCAACTTCGTGAAGATCCAGCAGCGTGTGCCTGTGCGCATAGAGTTTGAAGGAATATCCAAGGAAGACAACGACAAGTTGGCTGCCGGAATGATGGTTGTTGTAAAGGCTCAACTTAAGTAAATGACACAAGCAGAGATATATACGGCGGTGCCTGACCACCTGCCGAAGAATTTTCCGTTCTACAACTGGGTGCCAAAGCCCCTTGGCATCGCCTTCCTCGTCATCCTTTTCATACCTATCATGACGGTAAGCGGTGCCTACACCGTCAACAGTAGTGAGATGGTGGGCGGGCTTGGCATCCAGTCAGAACACATAGCCTTCATTAGCTTCGTCACATCGATAGGTATGGCGGCGTTCTCGCCGTTCTTCTACTCGCTGGTGAGTGTGCGCCGCCAGAAGATGATGAGTCTCGTAGGATTCTCGCTTCTGGCTGTGCAGAGCTATATATGTGCCAACACCGACAGTCTGTTTATCCTGGCTCTCAACAGCCTCATCATGGGATTTGTCAGACAGACGCTTCTGATGTGCAATCTCTTCACGCTTATCAAGTACGGATTTGGCATTGAGGCTACGCGCAACGTCACGCCAGGCAACGAGCCTAAGGACGAAGCAGGATGGGACGCTCTCGACACGGAGAAGAAGGCGAGCCAGCCTATCATCTACTTCTTCTTCATGCTGCTCGGACAGATAGGCACATGGATAACCGCATGGTTTGCCTACAACTACCACTGGCAGATGGTCTACTATGCCATGCTGGGTGCCATACTCGTGGCGCTGCTCATCACACTGTTGTGCATGCCTTACAATCCCTACCCCACGAAGCATTGTCCGCTGTCGTTCTCTAAGTTTGGCAATGTGGTGGTGTTCTGCCTGATGTGCTGCTCGTTCGTGTATATCACGGTGTACGGCAAGGTGTACGATTGGTACGACAGCCCCAACATACGCTGGGCCACAGCAATATGTGTGGTGTCGTCGCTACTGTTCTTCTATCTGGAAAAGACACGCCGCTCGCCCTACTTCATGCTCAAGGCTTTCAAGTCGCGCAGCATTCAGGGTGGCATTCTGCTCTTCATCGGACTGATGATATGCAACTCCAGCTCCATGCTCGTGAACATATTCGTAGGCGTTGGTATGAAGACCGACCAGATACAGGTGGCAGAACTCGGCAACTGGGTATTGCTGGGCTACTTCATCGGACTGGTCACCATACTCATACTCAACAATAAGGGTGTACACTTCAAGTGGTTCTTCGCTATGGGATTCCTGCTCATTGGTGCAGCATCGCTGTTCATGTACTTCGAGGTACAGACGGCAGGAATGCTCGAACGCATGAAGTGGCCCGTGGTGATACGTGCCACTGGTATGATGCTGCTCTACTCGCTCATCGCCGTATACGCCAACCAGCGCATGCCGTACAAGTTGCTCTCTACGTGGGTGTGCATAATGCTAACGGTGCGTATGGTGATAGCTCCGGGCATAGGCTCGGCTCTGTATCAGGTGGTGTTCCAGCACCGCCAGCAATACTACATCACACGCTACGCCCACGACTACGACCGCACCAATGCCGAGACTGCCATGACGTACGACATGACCGCCCGCGGAATGCAATATCAAGGCAAGAGCGAGACGGAAGCACAGAACATGGCTGCCATGTCTACCAAGGGCAAGGTGCAGGTGCAAGCCACTCTGTCGGCAATAAAGGAGATGTCGGGATGGACCATTTACGCCTGCGTCATCCTCGCCGGACTGATGCTCGTTGTGCCGTGGCCCAAGAGGGATATATCGAAGGATAAGTAAGGAGGGAGAAAGTCCTACCCCTAGCCCTAGCCTCAGCCCCACCCCCGCAGGGAGGGGCTGGGGGTAGGGCTTTTCTTTTTATTTTGCAGATTCAATATTTTTCACTAACTTCGCCACAAACATACGGCAGAAGCGATGAAGAACAGCAATAATGGCATTGATATACTCGAACAGCAGATGGCTGACAATGAGGACATCTGCTGTTCATGTGGTAATATAAACTCTTTTCCAAAGGCATTTTTCGACAACTATAAGGTTGCCGATGTGGGCATCATTGTGTGTACATCGGGGAGGTTTAAGTTCAGTTGCGAGAACATGGAGTATGTGGTAAACAAGGGCGAGACGGCATTTCTGTCGCGCGACGTTTACTTCTCCATCACCAGCCACAGCAACGACTGCTCTGTGGTAATCATTCTATATAGTGTCGACTCCATACGCGACATTCTGGGCAGCACCATTGTCGGAATGAAATTCATTGAGATGCTCAATCCACGTGACTGCTGGGTGATGCATACCGGACACGAAAGCGAGCTGACCAAATACTCCGAACTGCTGGCTGTGGGCAACATCGACGACAACGTGTTCGCTGCCAACGAGCGCCGACTGCTGCTGCTGTCGCTCACCTACCGACTATGTGGCATATTCCGAGAAATATCAAAAGACGGCGACAATGCCTCAAGCCGCAAACTCGAGACCTACATGCAGCTGATGCAACTCATTGACCAATATCACACCCATGAGCGTGGCGTAAAGTTCTATGCCGACCGTCTGTGTCTGTCGCCCAAATATCTTACGTCGCTCGTAAAGTCGGTGTCGGGCAGCAGCGTACAGCAACTGGTGTTCAAGGCTATAACCAAAAAGGCCATTTCCTTAATAACCACTACCGACAAGAGTATCAAGGAAATAGCCGACCTACTGAACTTTCCAAATGCCTCAGCCTTCGGCACATTCTTCAAGAAACAAGTGGGAATGTCGCCAGTGAACTATAGGCAACAATCATGAAATGGCAAAGTAATATATATTGCTTTTATCTTTCTATTATCCAGTCTGTAATATTGCGAGTTGTACTGTCAAAATTGATACCGACCTTTGTTATCGGCAACCCCGACAGAGCGAAACGTTGACTATAATTTTTGAGATTTATCTGCTGCATAGCAGCGTCAGCACTCTTATTCAGTTTCAAATCTTGGCAGCAGACTACGATAAAGCCCAACTCTGATTTCTTTGTTTGGAATGTCCAGAGTGTATAAATCGGTTTCCTTATTGTAGTTCTTAATAGTAAGATAACCGCTTTGATATAGTAATGGAGTGATTGTCTCCAAACATTCTGTAGGAGCGTCAAACTCTGTTTTATCAGCTTCGATTCCTTCGCCTATGTCCGACGCTTTAACGTCAAACTTGCGCATCATCTCTATCAAATATGTCGGTGTACCGGTGCCAAACCAATAATCATCAAGATTGTTGTTGGCTAAAGCGTTCAGCAAGCTGAATGGATTGAAAACGTCAGATGAAGGCCATGTAAAATGGTAACCATCGTATCGTTCTTGCAATCTATCTAAAGCTTCCGCAGTTGTCAATCCTAAGTTTTCAGCAAACAGACTCAAATCATTGCTCATTTGAGAGATAATCTCTTCCTTAGTTATACCACAAATGCCTGCATATTTAGGCAGCATACTAATGTTGGCAATATTGTTGAGCTCGCTGAAAATGCTCATTTGCGAGAATTTGGTGATACCCGTAAGGAATACGAATTGTAACTTAGGCTCACAATATTTTAGAGGACTATAGAAGTTGCGCATTATGTCGCGGAGAATTCCCAACTGCGCCTCTTCGTGTACCACATCCAATAGCGGAGCGTCATATTCGTCTATAAGCACAACCACTTTCTTGCCAGTCTGCTGGTGTACTGTATTGATGAGATTAAGCAATCGCACATTTGGATCTGGCGCATCGGCAACAATACCATACTCCGTTTCCTTTAGTTCCAATATGAACAACAGGTATCGTTGCAATGCATCCGGCTGCATATGCTTTCCTCCTGACATGTCGAAGTGTAGCACAGGATATTCAGTCCACTCCTTTTCCTTTTTTCGATAGCCAACCCCTTGAACAGTTCTCTCTTTCCTTCGAAGTAACATTGTAAGGTTGATGTAAGGAGCGACTTACCAAATCTGCGAGGACGACTAAGAAACATAAATTTACTATCGCTATGGGTCATGCGATAGACATATTCCGTCTTATCGATATAGAGATAATCTTCATCGATAATCTTCTCGAAAGTCTGAATGCCTATAGGATATAATTTTCTTAACATATCGTGCAATAGTTTGGTACCTATTGCAAAGATAAGGTAAATAAGACGAATATCAAAACAAATGACATCAAAAAAATCGGAAGCCTCCTAATCGCTTAGGATTCTTCCGATTTTTTATTGTTTACTGAATTGTCGAAAGTTCAGTTATTTGCATTGTCGGTTGAAGCTTTACGCCCAACAGACTATATCAGCAGTATTTTTTACTTGTTCTTGTACTTTACAACAACGGTGTTGGCAGCAAGGCCCTGAGCACCAGAAAGCATTGCACCTGAAGTCTTTATTGTCAAAGCATTGTCAGCAAATGATTTCTCAATGGCAAATGGATTTGTAACCAGCGAACCATCCATATCCATATCAGCAGCACCAAACTGACTCGGAACGTATGCCGAAATCTTTACATTACGGCTAAGAAGAGCTCCGAAGAACAAATCGTCACGACCAAACAGGTAGCCAAAGCAATTGTGCAAGATAATTGGCTCTACAGTATTAGGACATACACGTACGGCCTTGTCTGTTGAGAAACTGTTTGTAAACTCTCCCATATTATATGCCGACATATTGCCTTCAGTATATGTGAAACCGAATGCAAGCTCTGAGTCATCTGCTGCGCCTTCAGGCTTCACACTAACCAAATAGCCATTGGCATCATATGACCATACATACTCCACACCCTGAGCCGTACAAGCCACAACACGGTTCTGATCGTCGAGCGTATAAACAAGAGGTGCACTCATAGAGCCTGTTACAGTGACAGTTTTTCCTTCATATGCAACCTCCCAGTTCAAGTTACTATTCGAAGTGACACCACTCAAAGAGCCATCATTATTATAGGCAAGATTCAAAGTCAAAACACTGCCCTCAAGACCAAGCATACTAGCATACGCTCCCAACATTGGATGCTCCGAAATAGTAATACTCTCAATCTGGCGTGGCTGATAAACATAAGTCTGAGCAAGCTGCCATGAGCTGGCACCACGAACGAGCGATACTGTATACTCGCCCTCTGCCTGATCGGCAGGAACAGTAAACTTCAAGCCATCAGCTGTAGCTGTACCTGCAATAGCCTTGTCGGCTGCATCGCCCAATACAATCTTGTCGCCATCAGCAAAACCCAGACCCGCAATAGTCGCCTCCTTGCCAATCGCCATCTCCTCAGGCAATACCATAGCCGAGATAGGATTGTCGGCAGCAAGCAGATTGATGCTACCCAATGTCCAGATGTCGTTGCCATTCTTGAGCACTACGCTCACCTTACCAACTGTCATAGTGTAAGGAACAGTGAATGTAGCACCATTGGTCGACATGCGGGCATTGACATTCACAGCTTCACCTTCAGCAGGCTGAAGCAAAAGAGTCTGACCTGTAGCAAAACCGCTACCCTGCACCGTAACCTCTGCTCCAATCTTGGCAGATGTAGGCACTACTGGATTGGTCACCGGATTGGTAGGACCATCGTCGTCTGACGAACAAGCTGAGAATGTGACGATAGCACAAAGCATCAGCATCATCGAAATGAGTTTCTTCATAAACATTTTAGTTTTAAAGGTTAATATTAATTAGTGAACTCTCGTTCTGCTTTATTTACAGTCCGGGCATACTGTCGAGTATCTTCACGATGTCGTCGCTCGACGGACGTGCCATATCTGGATTGACAATTCGACCGTTAGGATCGAGCAGGATGAAGCGTGGAATACCGCTTATGCGATAATCGCTCTGAAACTTGGTGCCCTTGCCTATGTAGAGCTGGGTGCCGCTGAGAGCACCGCTCCTCACACGGGCCTCCCACTTGGCCTTGTCGGCATCAATCGACAGACCCACAAACACAATGTTTCTGCCCTTATACTTCTGCTCCACCTTCTTGAGGTAAGGCAGCTCCTTCTGACACGGACCGCACCATGTAGCCCAAATGTCGATGTACACATACTTGCCACGGAAGTCGCGCAGCGTCATCTCCTTGCCGTTGATGTCTACACCCTTGAACATAGGTGACGGACGACCTACGGCAGCCTTGTCCCACTTGGCGCAAGCCTTCTTGAATAGATCGTTGAGATAAGGCGATGTCACGTATGTGTAATAAAGATTCTGAAGGTCGGTGATGTTGTCGGTGCCGTTGCCCTCAACGTATGTGAACGCAAGGAAATGGATAAGAGCCTCGCGCACCTTGTCGCTCTGTATGTTGTCGCCTATGTAGCTCATCTCTGCCAACACCTTGGGATACAACTGACGAATGTCCTTGCCAGCCTCGTCAAACACATGCGAGGTCTCAATCATATAGTTGCGATACTCGTCGATGTCGGCATAGTCGTAGTCTTCCTTCACATACTGGCGCAGCGTATCATAATAGTCCTTGCCAAGCTGCATGGTTGTGTCGCCCGTGAGATACAGATGGCTCACGGGATACATAAGGAATGCATTGGCATAGAAATAAGTGATGCGGCCCTCTTCCATCTTCAGGAACTTGTCGTCGGCTGCAAACTTGCGCACCTTGAGCAATCGCTTCATCGAAGCAATCTTGTTTTCTACAGTCTTCTTGAACTGGCTCCAAGGCTGCGTATATACATTGTCGGGCAAGCCCAACACCTTAATCTTATTAAGATAGTCGACAGCCTTCTCGTTGCCGCCCTTAACGCTGAATGTATTGTCAAAATCGTTGGCATCGAACGAGATGTTCATCTCGTCGCCACGTTGCAGATACACGTCTTTCGACTTTTCGCCATAGTAAACCTTAGCATACAGCGCATCCTCACCATCGAGTTGTACAGTAGCCTTACCGTCAACGAGCTGAAACTCGTTGACACTCATGTGATAAACCAGCACCACATTGGTCAGCACCGGATTCTTAACGTCAAACTTCACCGTAATTCCATCGGCAGCCTGCATCTGCAAAGCCACAAACAGAAACATTAGAAGCGACAGTATTCTATTTTTCATATTCCCAGATTTTTAATGTATTGATTGCTTTTAGTTGGTGCGCTCGCGATATGTGGCATCCACAATCTTGCCAAAGCCGGTATATGTAGTAGGTTTGACAGTAGCGAAGTCGCCCTCCTTAACCATACCGTCATAAATGCGCAGAGTGCCCACACCATTGTTCTCCGAACCTACAACGAGGTCGTAGTCGTGCTGCGAAGTACCGTTCTGATAAAGATTGAACTTCATCATGGTGACAGTCTCGCCATTAAGGGCAAACTGCTTCTCAGCCTTAAGAGGCTTTTCCGACAGATTCACACGATAAACTATGCCGCCGACAGCGTAATACATATAGTTGCGCAGCGAGCTGAAGGCATAGCACGAAGCCTTGTTGATGTCCTTACAACCGCTCAAGTCGCCATAGTATGCCTTGCCCAAAGCGAAGGTGCAGTCCATGAAGCACAGCATATCGCCCAATTGTATACCATAGAGATAATACTTGTTGCCGCTGCGCAGCACAGTATAAGTCACGCCCATCTTGGCATTGCCCGGATCGTAATAGGTGTTCTCCATATACACGAAGTCCATACCCGTAGGATATTCGCTGAAAGCATCGCCGGTAACCATGTCCGAACCCTTATAGCCGATAGCGATATTTTCCATTTCATTCATGCTGCAATATGAAGCGTCAGATATAGACAAACCAGGCAAGAGCGGACAGCAAGACATGAAGCACTTGTTCACATCATCATACAGAAGATAGATGGACGCATATGAAGTGGCTCCAATGTTGGCTCCTACTGCTGGAGCAAGTACAGGGAGCTTGTTTGCAGAAGCAAAAAGCCCCTGAATGCCCATATTGGAAGCCGAGTAGGCATAACCGTCGCTAACTATCATACGCATCATTCCGCTCTGATCGCAAATCATGCTCTGCGGATGCAAGACAGTCTGCTTTGCCACCTCATACTTGAAAGCGTACTCCTCCTTCCATCCGAAGCCGTTCTTGCCGAGACGTGTAGCTCCGTCGGCAGTGAAGAGATAGAACGGCGAGTCGCTGTAGCCATTGTTAGGCGCATACTGTATGCGATAAGGATGGTTCAACGCTGGCATTCCTGTACTCTTAAGAACGTCGAGATAGGTCTGTCCCGTTATGTTAGACACCATGTCCAATCGTGTCTTGCCATTGATGTCGCACAATACAAGCCATCCGTCTGATGTTGTATCGCTGACGGTCAATGCAAAGCTCTTACGCCAGAACAGTCCGGTCTTCTTCTCGGTAGCAGTGAAGTAGAGTGTATATTCGCCTGCGGGCAGAGTCACTTCCGTCTGTAGATGCTTCTCATTGCCCAACACAGTCACCTCGTTATCGCCCGACTTGTTGATGACCTTCCACTCGTAAGTGTAGGCATCAAGGTCGGTGATGTTGTCGCCCATTGACGGGTCAATGTCTATATTTGAAAGCGTAAGCACCGAAATCTGTTCGGGAACACCCGTAATATTTGGCTCGTTGAGGGAATGATAGTCATAGTTGCCCTCGTCTTGCGAACATCCTGCGAAGAGCATTGCCATTGCAAATGTCACAGCCATTATTATCTTATTTCTCATTTGATTGATTTTATTATAGATTCAACCTTTGTTTTAAAAGCTGTCACCCCATTATTCGCTAAAGAACTGGAGAGGATTGCCCTGTGCGTCAAAAGCATCGGCATCGTACGCCTCACCATTGAGGCGAAGAGTCTGCTGCTGTCTGACATACAACTGCATCTGAGTGCTCACATAACTCTGCATGGCAAGTGTCATCTTCGTATCGTCATTGAAATCGGCAGGATCGAGGTCGAGAACTCTACACGCCAACTCAAACTTCTTCTGAGTAAATTCGCCCAACAATCCCTTATCCCATGCCTTTGGAGCAGTGGTAAACTGGTCGGAGAAGGCTATAGTGTATGCCAATGTTGTCACCTTGTCGCCATTTGCCATTACCTCTTCTGTAACGGGCAAGACAAAGTTGGCATTAGGTTGCAGACTCAACTTTATATGCTTAAGCTGGGTCTTGAGCACGGCTGTACGCTTAAGTGTTATCACATACTCGAACACCGTAGCCCCGGCAGGCATCTCAGCCTTCTCGGGCAACGTGTAGTCCACACCCTCCTGAGCATCGTCAGACGTAACGGTCAAGGCTATCTCGCGAGCCTGTTCCGACGGACGTCCCACCAGCTGAATCTTGACAGGTACCTGCATCTCGTCGCCCTTCTGATATACGAAGGTGACATTGGTAGCATCCTGCAACACGTTGGTATTGGTGCGATTGTTGAAATATACGCCATTGATATCCTCGAATACGTCGGGATTCTGCTCGCTGCACGACCCGAGTCCGACGATAGCCATCGCCCCAATCAAAAGAGTCTTTATTTGATATTTCATATTGATTTCTGTTTTTTGTTTTTGTCCGGAACAATTCCTAATTCCTAACTCCTAATTCCTTATCGGTTGTCGGTCTCCGAGTCGGGCAATGGAACCACGAATACCAAATCGCTTGCCTTAGTGTTCTTGCTACTTGACGACGATTTGATAATGTCGCTATAGAGGCGCTTGTAGAGATAGAACAGCTGTCCCTCGCCATACAACTCACGTATGTATTCATACTTCAGCAAGTCGGGAGTAAGGGTCTGCAGATTAGCCACGCCACGGTTGCGACGCAACGCATTGACATACTGCACGCCGTTTGCCAGATTTGCGCTTTGGCTCTCGGCAGCAATGAGGAACATCTCGCCCAAGCGAATCATCGGAATCATTGTGTTCTGAATGCTTCCGTTTGCCACCATGTCCTTATACTTATAGAAGTAGCTGTTGCTGCCCGTTGCCACCCAGTTGGCACGATAACGGTAGTCGTCCTGATAGCCACCTGTCTTCACAGCACCGCCATACACTATCTTGGTCATCAACCCATTGTCCATACGGAACACATAGTTGGGCAGACGCGAAGGGTCGAAATAGTTCTTGAAGATGTTGCCACGGCTCGTATTGGTAAGTGCAAAGAGCACCTCCGAAGAGAATATACGGTCGGGATCTTCAGGCGAACCCACTACAAGATTCTTGTCGACAAACGGGAATGTGCCATTGTCGGCGGTCTTGATAACGTCGGTAGCATACTTGAAGGCATTCGCCTTGTCGCCCATATACATATAGGCACGAGCCAAAAGAGCCTCAACGGCATAGTAGTTGAGACGCAGCGCACGATAGCGCATAAAGTTGCTTGTGCCGCTGATCGAACCGCTCATCAGCGTACCTTCAGTCTTCACGGGGTCGTTGGCAAGCAATGTGCGGGCTTCTTCAAGGTCAGCCACTACATTAGACGCCGCATCCTGTGCCGAGAGCAGAGGCTCGGGAGTGTTGGTCTGCTTAGTATAATAAGGTATAGCACTCTTGTCGCTGTCCTTAGAATAAACCGGACCGAACAGACGCAGCATGTCGAAATGCAGCATGGCACGCAATGCCATAGCCTCACCCTTCACCACATAGTAGTTGCCATTTGTGAAAAGATGCTGGTTGGCATCGATGTTTTCGAGTATCTTGTTGCAATTGAGAATCAGAGCGTAAGCCTTGTTCCATGTCTGGTCCATACGGTCGCGCCAATAGTCAGTACCATACTTGTACGAGTCGAGATCCTTGTAATTGCCCCAAACACTTGTTTCCGAACCAATGGCGTATGCTCCGCCCATCACCTCAATCATCTCCACCGAGAGCGATTTGCCATAAAGCGCCTCGCTGTTGAGGTCGATGTATATGCCGTTGAGCATCTTCTGATAGCCCTCTTCTGACTTAAGAAGTTCGTCCTCCGATATCTTGTCGTATGGCTTCACCTCCAGCCAGCTGTCGCACGATGCAAGCAATGCAACACACGCCAATATCATTGTATATAATATCTTTTTCATCATCTGTCTGTTTTAGAATGTTGCACCTATTGAGAATGACACGGTACGGGCAAACGGATAGTTGATACCACGTTCGGCCTTGACTGTCGACCAGCGGAAGATGTCGTTCATATTTGCCTGTACGTTGAGTGCCTGCATACCGAATTTCTTTGCTATGCTCATCGGGAACTCATAGCCTACATTTATCGACTCGCAAGTAAGCGTGTTCTCGTCCATCACAAAACGCGACGACTTGTCGGTCTTCTGCACCATAGAGATGCCCTTGAACTGTGCGTTGCGATTGTTTATGCTCCAACGGTCGTAAAGCGCACGGCGGTCCTGATTGTTATATACCTCAGCCGTACCGATGTTCTCCACCTTGTCGAAGAGCGAACTGTTGAACAGCTGTCCGCCATACTGATAGCGGAAGTAGCAGCTGAACGAGAATCCCTTATAATAGAATGTGGTGCCGAGCAGTCCCTCTACATCAGGCTCGGTGTCGCCACAAACCACCTCGTCGGCAGTATCGTATGTGAACGAGTATGTTCCGTCGCGCTTGATGAAGAGTTCCTTGCCTGTAGCAGGGTCGATACCAGCCGAACGCACAGCCCATATGGCAGTAGGACTGCCGCCGTCGTAATAGCGTGTAGTGTTATGAAGCGATGTCTTGCCGCTCTCGTTCAGAGCTCTGAAGGCATTGCCTACGTTGGCATACTTCGACTTGGCATGTGTGGTGCTCAGCGAAATGTTCCAGTTGATACGGTTCTCGGGCATGTATATCGGCGAGAACTTCACAGTAGCCTCCCATCCCTTTGTCTTCTGCTTGCCGGCATTGAGAGCCTCGCTGGTCACACCCATTGAGCCTGGTGTGGTGATGATGGCGAGCAGCGGGTCGGTATTCTTTATGAAATAGTCGAGCGTAAGGTTGAGTCGGTTGCCAAGAGTAGTGATGTCGGCACCGAAGTTGTAGTTGATGGTCTCCTGCCATGCCAGCTCCTTATTGCCCAAACTGTTGATGACCACACCCGTACCGAACACGTTGGTCATGAGGCTGTTGAACACGTATGTAGTGTAAGCCTGATAAGCCGAGAAGTTCTGGTTGCCGGGATTACCTACTGATGCACGAATCTTAAGCATCTGGAAAATGCCGTTCTGCTGCATCCAATCTTCATTGTGAATGTTCCAACCCAAACCTACCGACCATGTAGTGCGGAATCGGTTGTCGGTACCAAACATTGAGGCACCGTCGTTACGAAGGTTGAAGTCGAGCAGATAGCGGTTGTCATAAGCATAACCACCGTTCAGATAGAAGCTTGAAGCATGCTTGATACTCTCCGTATAACTGGGTTTGCCACCGCTCGGATAGTTGTTGGCAAACGACGGAGCTGCAAACTGGTCGTCAGTAAATCCTGTAGCAGAATAGCCGTTGGTCTTGCTTGTAGTGTTGCTGAAGTTGAATCCAAGCACAGCGTTGATCTGATGCTTCTCTGCCAAAAGCTTGCCGTATGTAGCCGAGATGTCGCCCTCGTAATACATATACTTCTGCAGACGATGCTTGAACAGACCCTTCTGCGTAGCGTCCTTGTCGTCGAAATCGGTATGTTCGGGCGACAGACGTGTGTCCTGAGTGTCGTCATACTTGGTTATACCAAACTTAGCGCGCACACGAAGGTCGTCGGTAGCAAACCATTCGGCTATGAAATTGTTGGTGAAGCCGAAGCGCTGACCCTTGTCAAAGTTGTTGAGATGGTCGTTCCACAAGGGATTTGACACCGGATTGTCGTTGAGTCCTTCTTCGGGATAATACAGATACTTGTTTATCTTGCCGTCGGCACCATACTTCTTGTAGTATGGATTGGCCTGGGCATACTCGGCAAAGCTGACCGATGGGTCGTTGGTCTCTACATAATCAATAGAGAGCTTGTTGCTGAACTGGAACTTGCCTGTACGGTATATCAAGTCGAGATTGCCGCCAAGAGTCTGACGGTCGGATCCCTTCATCACACCGTTCACCTTTCCGTAGTTCAGTCCCAAGCCATAACGCACATTGCCCTCGCCACCCTCGGCGTACACATTATGCTTATGAGTGAATCCGGTGCGCAACGGCACACTGAGCCAATAAGTGTCTACGCCCTGCTCAATGTCACGTAGACGCGAGTTGTAAAGGTCGTCGAGCTTTATCTGATTGAACGGATTGTTGGTGTTGTCCTTATATACGCCAGCCAATCGTTCAAACTCCAGTTTCTCGCGAGAGTTCATGAGGTTGTAATCCGAAAGGTCGGCAAAGTCAAGACTGTAGTCGCCCTTGTACGAAATCTGCAACTTGCCGTTGGCGGGGGCTTTTGTCTCGATTACTACAACGCCGTTGGCAGCCTTCGAACCGTAGATGGCTGTAGACGCAGCATCCTTAAGCAAGGTGACCGAAGCCACACGGTTCATGTTAAGGTTCATAACAGTCTCGAGCGTTGTCTCAAAACCATCAAGAATGAAGAGCGGCTGGTTAGGATCCGAACCGTACTCTTCCTTCAGTCCGACAACACTCGACTTGCCACGTATTTCTACGTCGGGCATCTTGTTAGGATTGGAACCTGCAAGACTGTTGTCCATAATCTTGAACGAGGGGTCCAATGTCTTCAAGCTCTGAAGCACGTTCTGCGCACCGACGCTCTTAAGCTCGTCGCCCTTGAATGTGGTAGACGAACCGGTGAAGCTCTCCTTCTTACGGCGATACACACCCGTCACGACTACGTCCTTGATGTTGAGCGCATCCGACTTCATCGAGATGCGTGCAAACTCCGAATGGTTGCCGCCTGTATATCGTACGACCATCTTCTTATAACCGATAAACGAGAACACGATGTTGCACTCTCTGCTAACTGGCAGAGAGAATCGTCCGTCAATATCGGTTGTCACTGCGTTGGAGGTTCCTTCGATAGCTACCGTCACGCCAATCATCGGCTCATTATCGGCACTATCAAACACACGTCCTTCAACAAATCCTTGCTTTACTGATATCTCTGTAGGGCTCTTTGCTGTCTCATTAGTGTTCTGCGCATGGGCAGAATATACAAACGGGGGAGTAAGACAACAACCTAACAATATCCATCGACAAGCACTTGGAGTAATGTTATTCATTTGCATAAAAATACAATCTAAGATGATATTATTATTAGACATTTTGCAGATTAGTTCACAAAGATAGCATTTTTTGGCTATAATCCCCTTAAAATAAATTTATTATTTTAATAT
>ERZ1026862.1390-NODE-1390-length-14382-cov-53.895442_pt1 | contig 14382 bp, 13 predicted proteins | sample MGYA00380161_ERZ1026862 | MGnify/ENA primary metagenome ERZ1026862 (study PRJEB33269, sample SAMEA4719797) | human gut metagenome | biome: human-associated habitat; feature: organic feature; material: feces | place: Cameroon | collected 2013-10 ... | reverse complement strand
CTCAACTGTCTGAAGGCAGCTGATGTAGAGACCTTAGGTGATTTGGTTCAGTATAATAAGACTGATCTCTTGAAGTTCCGCAATTTTGGTAAGAAATCGCTTTCAGAGCTTGATGATTTGCTCGAGAGTCTGAATCTTTCTTTTGGAACTGATATTTCAAAGTATAAATTAGACAAGGAGGGTTAATCTCTTGTCTTAAATGATTTAAATTAAAATGAGACATAATAAAAAATTCAACCATTTAGGTCGTACTGCTTCTCATCGTAACGCGATGTTGGCTAACATGGCTTCATCACTTATCTTGAGCGAGCACAAAAGAATCACTACGACCCTCGCAAAGGCAAAGGCTCTTAAGAAGTATGTTGAGCCATTAATCACTCGTTCAAAGAATGATACAACTACATCACGTCGTGTTGTTTTCCGTTATCTTCAGAACAAGTATGCTGTTAAGGCTCTCTTTGGTGAGGTTGCAGAGAAGGTAGCTAATCGTCCTGGTGGTTATACACGTATTATCAAGTTGGGTACTCGTCAGGGTGATGCTGCTGAAATCGCATTCATCGAGCTTGTTGACTTTGATGAGAACATGGCTAAGACTCCTAAGGCAGCAGCTAAGAAGACTCGTCGTAGCCGCAAGGCTAAGGCTGAGGATGCTCCAGTTGCTGAGAATGCAGCTGCTGAGACTGTAGCTGAGGAAGCTCCAAAGGCTGAATAATTTCAATATCTCAATATGAGCGCTTTCATCTTTTTGATGAAAGCGCTTTTTTGTTTTTTAGGGATTTTCCCTATATTTTTAGGGATTTTGTTGTTAGACTTTGCTTTTTATTTCTTATTTTTGCACCATCAAATGAATATATAGTATGTTCACAAATGTAGGATTTAATTTTATTTAGATATGAAAAAGCCTTTGATTTTATTATTTAGTTCTGCGTTACTTCTTAGTAGTTGTGGAACTTATACTGGTAGTGGCGCATATGTTGGTGGATCGTTTGGTTCTATTTTAGGTTCTGCTATTGGTGGAATAGCTGGTGGCCCTCGTGGCTCTGATATTGGTACAATCATTGGTATGGCTGGTGGTGCTGCTGTAGGTGCGGCTATAGGTAATCAGGCTGATCAGCAACAAGAGGAGCGTATTCAACAAAGACGGGAGCGTATCCGTCAAAGACAAGATGTAGATTATCAAAGAAACCAAGGATATGACGGGTCTTCGCATAATGCTGATGATACCTATTTATATAATCCAAACACTAACAGTGGTTTTGATTCTACCAATAGTGGAGATGATAGATTATATGATTTTACGGGTTCAGACTATACAGGTTCATATAGTGCTCAACAGCCTATAACTTCTTATCCAAGTTCAAGCAGCACAGTTGATGAAATTAATACTGCTGGTTTATCTTATTGTCCTTTATTGGAAATCGTCAATGCTCGTTTTGTGGATGATAATCAAGATAACGCGCTGAATAGGAATGAAACTTGCAAAGTTATATTTGAAGTCTTCAATCGTGGAAATCGTCCTGTCTATGATGTAGTTCCTACAGTTGTCGAAACCACAGGAAATAAGCATATCTACATATCTCCAAATATACATGTGGAAAAAATAGATGCCGGTAAAGGTATTCGTTATACTGCTATGGTAAAGGCAGACTCACGTTTAAAGCCTGGTATAGCTCGATTTTGTGTATCTGTAATTCATGGAGATAAAGCAATTTCTAAGGTGAATGAATTTAATATACCTACGACTAAATAGTGTTAGTGTTTTCTTAGTTTCTTAAGACATTCATTTTCTCTTATTTATTTATGAGAATGGCATTTAGAATATTTTAAAGCCTCAGTAAGATCTTGAAGTTTTCTTACTGAGGCTTTTTTGCTTTTATTTTGAAAATGATTATCTCAAATTATTCTTTATCTTTGTTTATTCTATTTCCTTTTTGTCTTATTTCCTTCTTTGCTTTGATAGTGTTCTGTTTTATGATTTTGTTCCGTATTATGTTTATGTTCTGAATTATGTTTTTGCTCAACAAAGTTCCCGGTTTTGTTTTTATGCTCTTGTTGTTCTTCTTTAATATCCTTTTGATGTTTGTTTAAATGTTCTTTTTTGCCTGATTCTGTTCCATGTTGGTGCGGCTTACTCTCATGTTTTTCTTTGTGATTCCATTTCTGAGGAAAATCATAGTCTGATTCTGCTACTTCAAAGTCGATATGAGGTAATTTTGGATCTTCTGGGCGATAAGGAATAGGCTTGTCTAACATTTCTACTTTTACAGTAGCTACACCTTGTGATAACATACCTATAGCTTTAGCAGCACCCCACGAGAGATCAATAATTCGTCCTCTACCATAGGGGCCTCTGTCTGTAACCTTTACTATAACCGTTTTTTTATTACTGAGATTTGTTACTTTCAGCTTGGTACCAAATGGATAGAATCTATGGGCGCACGTCAAACTGTCGTGGTGAAGTTTCTGTCCACTGGCAGTTCTGGCTCCCGTTGTTTTTTTTGAATAATAGGATGCTTTTCCATGCTGCTTTTGCGCCATACACGGCATGCTGAATATAGTGAAAAAGCACGGCAAGATTTTCAGGAGGATTTTTCCTCCCTCTTTAATGCCTGCTATCGCTTTTCCTTTATATTTAGCAAGAAATGCTTCTTTAAATCTAAACATAGTTTATGGTTTTATCTGTTGATTTTACAGTGAAATATATCTGTAAATTCTATTATAATGCTGCAAATTTAAAAAAATATGTTGAAAAATGCAAGTAAATATAAGAAAAACAGTATCTTTGCATTGCTAAATCTTACAATTATGGAGAATAATGTACCTCAAGAGTGGAATAAATTCTATTTAAAGGATGTATCATTTGTTAATCTGATGATGCGTCGCATATACAATGTACTTATTGTAGCTAACCCTTATGATGCCTTCATGTTAGAGGACGATGGGCGTATTGAAGAAAAGATATACAATGAGTATATGGAGTTAGGATTACGTTATCCGCCAACTTTTACCCAAGTTTCTACCACAGAAGAGGCAGCTGGAGTCTTGCGTTCTACAATTGTAGATCTGGTGATTTGTATGCCAGGTAATGCGGATAATGATGCTTTCGATGTTGCCCGCGATATCAAAGGTAAGTTTCCTAATATTCACTGTGTTGTGTTGACTCCATTCTCTCATGGTATTACCAAGCGTATGCAGAATGAGGATTTGAGCATCTTCGATTATGTATTCTGTTGGTTGGGTAATACCAACTTGATCCTTTCTATTATTAAGTTGATAGAGGATAAGATGAATTTGGAGCATGATATTCAGGAGGCAGGTGTCCAGATGATACTTTTGGTAGAAGATTCTATACGTTTCTATAGTTCTATTCTGCCAAATCTTTATAATTATATTCTTGAACAGAGTAAGAACTTCTCCAAAGAAGCGCTGAACCGTCATGCAGCTACCATGCGTATGCGTGGTCGTCCGAAAGTGGTATTGGCACGTACATATGAAGAGGCAAAAAAACTGTATGACAAGTATTCAGATAATACCCTTGGTGTCATTAGTGATGCTCGTTTTCCTTTAAAGAGTGCAGCCAAAGCTTTTGGTAATGTTGTAGATGAGGATGTACAGCCAAAGCATGCAACGGATACTTTTGGTCGTGAAAAATGTCCAGATGCGGGTTTGCAGCTTTTCCGTTATATCCGAAAGAATGATTCCTTTGTGCCCCTTATCCTCGAGAGTTCTGAGAGTGAAAATCGAGTAAAGGCAGAGGCTGAAGGTTTTCGTTTTGTAGATAAGAACTCCAAGAAGATGAGTGTAGATTTGCGCCGTTTGATGGAGGAACACATGGGCTTTGGAGATTTCATTTTCAGAGATCCGAAAACTCATGAGGAGATCATGCGTATCCGCAGTTTAAAGGAACTGCAGGATAATATTTTCAATATTCCTAACGACTCGATGCTTTATCACATCAGTCGTAATCACATGAGCCGTTGGTTGTGCGCCCGGGCCATCTTCCCTGTATCTGCTTTCTTGAAACATGTCACCTGGCAAAAACTTCAAGATGTGGATGCCCACCGTCAGATTATCTTCGATGCCATTGTGCAATATCGTCATATGAAAAATCTTGGAGTCGTGGCAGTCTTTGATAGAATGAAGTTCGATAAGTATGCCCACTTTGCCCGTATCGGTGAAGGCTCCTTGGGTGGAAAGGGTAGAGGACTGGCTTTCCTCGACAATATCATCAAGCGCCATCCGGAGTTTAATCAGTATGAGAATGCCACTGTTCAGATTCCAAAAACAGTCGTGCTTTGTACTGATATTTTTGATGAGTTTATGATGAGCAACAATCTCTATCCGATAGCTTTAAGTGATGCAAGTGATGAGGAGATATTGAAGCATTTCCTTCATGCTCAGTTACCGGATTCCCTGATTGCTGATTTTTTCACTTTCTTTGAGGCAACGAAGAGTCCTATAGCCATCCGTTCAAGTTCGCTTCTTGAGGATGCTCACTATCAGCCTTTCGCAGGAATTTATTCCACCTATATGATTCCATATCTGGAGGATAAGTATCAGATGCTCCAGATGTTGGCTTGTGCGATAAAGGGAGTATATGCTTCCGTTTTCTATCGTGATTCGAAGGCGTATATGACAGCTACCAGCAATGTGATTGATCAGGAGAAGATGGCTGTTATTCTGCAACAGGTAGTGGGTAAGGATTATGGCGACCGGTTTTATCCGACGATGAGTGGTGTGCTACGCTCCCTCAATTATTATCCGATTGGCGACGAAACGGCGGAGGAAGGTATTGCCAGTCTGGCTCTTGGATTGGGGAAATATATCGTTGATGGCGGACAAACCTTGAGAGTTTGCCCTTATCATCCAACCCAAGTGCTACAGACTTCAGAGATGGAGATGGCTTTGCGTGATACCCAAACCCAGTTCTATGCTCTCGACATGCAACATGTGGGTGAGGATTTCAAGGTGGATGATGGCTTCAATATTCTCAAGCTCCGTGTGAAGGATGCGGTAGAAGACCAGAGTCTTACCTATATCGCCTCTACTTTCGACCCATACGATCGAGTCATCAATGATGGCGTGTATGAAACAGGAAGAAAGCTGATTACCTTTGCCAGTGTACTCCAGCATGGCGTGGTACCACTGCCGGAGCTGATGCAGATGTCGATGAAATCTGGATCCGAGGCGATGCGCCGTCCTGTGGAAATCGAGTTTGCATGCAATATCAATGATGATAAAACCTGTGAGTTCTATCTCCTCCAGATTCGTCCGATAGTAGATGCTAAGGAGATGCTTGATGAGGATGTGAAGGCGATACCAGATGCAGATTGTCTGCTCCGTTCCCACAATTCATTGGGACATGGAATCAGTGAGGACGTCACAGATGTAGTCTATGTTAAATATGATGATCAGTTCTCTGCGATGAACAATTTCTATGTGGCTGATGATATTGAACGAATCAACCGCAAGTTCCTTGCCGAAGGAAAGAATTACGTCTTGATAGGACCAGGCCGCTGGGGTTCAAGCGATCATTATTTAGGCGTTCCGGTCAAGTGGCCGCATATCAGTGCCGCCCGTGTCATCGTAGAAGTAGCGTTGAAGAACTATAATATCGACCCAAGTCAGGGTACCCATTTCTTCCAGAATCTTACCTCTTTCGGGGTAGGCTATTTTACGGTAGATACAAACACGGAAGAAGGAGGATTCGTCAATAAGGAGATATTGGATGCGATGCCGGCGGTAGAGGAGACGAAGTATGTGCGCCATGTTCGCTTCGAGCATCCGATGAGAATCCTGATGGATGGCAAGAAGCAGGAGGGTGCTGTGCTCCTGCCTGGGTAGTTTAGATTAATTCCATGAGATAATAATTATAGTCATGAAGAATGGTAGCAAGGAATTTTTCCTTGCTATTTTCTTTGGGCTGCACCTTGAGGAACTTTGCGACTTTATTTGCCAAGGCCTCTATTTGGTTTTCATGGTTGTCATTGGAGGAATACAGGGCTTTCTCTATGACGGCGACTTGTGCTTGTGAGAGATTCTTGGCTTCCTCATATACAGGATGGTAATCTTTCTTGGCATAATAGAATTCGTCCAGGGAGATGTGTATCTTTCGGATGTCGGTAAGTTTGATGACCATTGTTCCTGCTGCCAAGTCTCCTAATCGTTGTGAATTTTTGGTGAGTAAGATGAAGAGCATGCCAATGCCCCCACATCCTACGTCTATTGTGCTGAGAAGCCATCTCATGAAAAAAGAGCCCATGGTTGGTCGTGACCCATTCTTGTTGATGACTCTTAACTTCATGATATATTTCCCCGGAGTCTGTCCGTTGTTGAATGTTTCCCACCAGAAATCATACATCCAGATAAATATGACAAGCATAAAGAATAAGAACATGAGCCAACGTGTTTCGTCCATGCTCCCCATAAGCCCATCAAACAACAAATAGACACCAGTGAATCCAAAAGATATGAATATGGTGTCAAGGATGCGAGCCAACACTCGTTCACCGATACTCGCTGGTGTTTGGTTGATTCTTACAAATTGATTGGTTATGATGTTTGAATTTGTCATTTTTCTATTGTTTTAAGAAGATAATGCTTAAATTGTTTGCAAATATAAGAATAATTACTTAAATTTGCATCAATTTTTAGGAAAAATAAAATAATCGTAACCGAATTTTCCCTTATAATAAAAGAATTGTGAAAGAATTTGCCTTTATAAGAAATAACATAGATAAATGGCAACGTGCAGAGATCATTATTGACGATGCCGCTTCCCAAACGCCGGATGTTTTGGCCGATACTTATACCGACCTTACATCTGACTTGGCTTTTGCGCAAACACATTACCCAAATTCTCGTATTACCCTTTATCTCAACAATCTGGCTTCAAGCCTTCATAATTCCATTTATCGTAACAAACGGGAGAAGTGGTCTCGCCTGATTACGTTTTGGACGCAGGAAATTCCTTTGACGATGTTTGAGGCTCGAAAGTTACTTTTGGCTTCTTTCTGCATTTTCTTCATCAGTGTATTCATCGGTGTGGTATCCCAATGCTTTGATACCGACTTTTGTCGTATTATATTAGGAGATTATTATGTGGATATGACATTGCAGAATATCAAGGATGGAAAACCGATGGCGGTTTATGATGGTGGAGATGAACTGAATATGTTCTTGGGCATTACCCTCAATAACATTAGGGTGTCATTCCTGGAATTTGTTTCTGGTATATTTACCAGTATCGCCACGGGTTTTCTGATATTCCAAAACAGTGTGATGTTGGGATGCTTTGAGACATTCTTCGCCCAGCATGGTCTCTTGTATGAATCTTTTCTTGCCGTTTTCCTTCATGGAACACTTGAGATTTCTGCATTGATTATTGCAGGAGCGGCAGGGTTGGCGATGGGTAACAGCTGGCTGTTCCCTGGCACGTATTCGCGTATCGTATCTTTTCGTCATGGTGCGAAAAGGGGAATGAAGATTATTGTCGGTACTGTACCTATATTTATATTCGCTGGTTTTATCGAAGGATTTGTAACACGACATACGGAAATTTCTAATTATTTTCGCTTGTCGATTATCATCGTCTCTTTCGTCTTTGTCATAGGTTATTTTGTGGTTTTACCCCAGATCAGACATCGGCAAAGAAAAAGTAAGTTGATAGGCTGAAAAGAATGTCCTTTAGATTACAACTTCATTCATTAAGAACCAGTCAGTTTTGAATTATTTAATAAAGATAGCTCATGGATAAAATCGTATTTTACAAAGAGAGGGATTTCGGAGAGAAGTTTAATGTCACTTTCGAGTTTGTCAAGCAGAATTGGAAAATACTGCTTCGTTATGCTTTGTATGGTATCTTGCCGTTGGCATTCGTAGGAGCCTTGTCGCTGAACAGGTTGATGCAAAATATGGTGGATGTTAGTTCTGGTAATTCCATGTTTAGTGATGAACTCAGTTACAGTATGCTCTTTTCTTACGCCCTCTTGTTGCCAACTTCTTTGGCAGCTTATATTTGGATAGGAACGGTTGTGTTTTCTATGATGCAGTTTTATAATGCTCACGACGAGGGCTTGCAAGGTGTTACTTTCCAGGAGTTGAAACCTTCTTTCCGCCGAAATGCTTGGCGTTTGTTCAAATGCGGACTGGTTGGTTCTCTGATAGGCATCGTGTTCTTGGCAGTCTTTTTTGCCGTGATAGCTTTAGGGGCAGCGATAGATTCTGGAGCGATGATAGCCATCTTTTGCTTCTTGGCAGTAGTGGCAGTCGTTGCTATTGGTGTACCTTTGATATTGGTTACACCTACCTATATATTTGAGGATATCTCTGTATGGCGGGCTTACGTTCGTGGCTTTCGCTTGGGATGGAGCACATGGGGAGGAATCTTTGGCTTGGGATTTGTCTTGAGCCTGTTGTCGAATGTCGTTTCTTTTGTCTTTGTCATGCCTTGGGAGGTGTGTGTCTTTGTCAAGACGCTATTCGTGCAGGCTTATGCAGGTGAGGAAACATTTGTTGGTAGTGTTGCCTTTGTTATTCTCCAATATATCTTTGGCGTTGTCATGTGGATAGGCTCTTATTTGATTTACAACTTGTTTTTTATCAGTACGGGTTATCTCTATAGTCATGCCGCCGAGAAACTCGATGATATGTCTGTTGGTCAAGGTATTGACGATTTTGAGGAAATGGCAGACAAGAGTCAGGATGATGACGATCTATTCAAAGTCTAATCATTTTATACATTATTTATATTTGTTGTAGAGAGATATGTTTTCCAATCCTTCCGACACCTTGGTTATTGATACCGCCCGACTGCAAGTTTGGCGGCGGGATGACGATTACGCTTATGGTCGAGAGTTAGTGCCTTCCCAAGATAGCTTGATGGACTGGGTAGCGAAAAGACTGAACGAATTTTTCGAGAATATCTTTGGCAGCAATTTCTATCAGGACCATCATGACACTTTATGGATATGTATCGGATTGGCGGCATTGGGAGCTGTCTTGGCGTTCCTCTTGTGGAAGCATCCTGAGCTGTTCGCTCGTTCAGGGCGAAGGAAACCGATGGAATACGAGGTTACGGAAGATACGATATATGGCGTTGATTTCCCAAGTGAAATAGAAAAAGCTTTGGAAAATGAAAATTTCCGTGAGGCATTGCGATTGATGTATCTTCAGACATTGAAGTCTTTGAGTGACTATCACCAAATAGAGTGGCAACCTTTCAAGACTCCTACTCAATATACGTTTGAGTTCCGACAGGCCGACTTCAAGAGAATGACCAGTCTGTTTGTGCGAGTTCGCTATGGTGGCTTTGATGCTGACAGGGACATGATTCGAGATATGCACAATCTGCAGGCAAGTGTGGATAACTTTGTAAAGAACTCAGGTAGAGATGGTTCTGCCGAACAAAATGTAGGAACTTTCAAGAAGGAAGGAGGTCGTGATGAAAAGTAGTCGTAATTTCCTTTTTGCCATGTTAGTCCTCTTTGTGCTGTTCTGTCTTTTGCAAGTCAATCTGCCTAAGAAGTTCGTATGGTCTCCTACCTTTAGCCATGTAGATAAGCAACCTTTTGGCTGTTTTGTCTTTGACAGTGTCTTGACCCAATCTTTGCCCAATGGTTATCACGTGACGAAAAAGACGTTTTTCCAACTTGATCAGGAGCATGCCAAGGAGAAAATCTCCGTGTTGATGGTCGTGGATCAGCAAAATTTGAAACAGTTGGATGTCAAGTACCTCTGCAATATCGCTCGCCGTGGAGGCAAGGTCATGGTGGTTGCTTCAGGTAGTTTTGATGATGGTAGGAATGCCGATACGGTAGTGGTGGATGAATTGGAACGTACTTTCAAGGTGAAAATAGAAGACGGAATGTTCTTTTCGTTGCGTGGCATCTTGGCCGGTCTCAAATCGCATGACAATGATATGTACGATACCATTTATTGGAATAACCGGGAGACGATGTATGCAGCTCAGCCTTATAGAATGTTCTACAACATGGTAGGTGGAACCCTTTTCGTGGATTCTGTTCCAAAGGTGAAAAGACTGGCTTATACTTTGTCAACGGCAGGGTATGATTACAAACATGACTCTTTGTATGTCGGAGATTTTACTGGCTTTGACACTATTGTGGATGAAAAAGAAAGGATAGAACGAATCGATACTTTCGCCATCAAGAAAGTACCTACGGCGGTGTCTGTTCCGTATGGCAAGGGTGAGGTCATTTTCGTCTCTTCGCCATTGCTTTTCACCAACTATGGAATGTTGGAAGGCAACACATTTGTCTATATATTCCGATTGATGTCTTATCTGGCGGATTTGCCTGTGTATAGAACGGAGGCGTATGTCAAGACCGATGCCATGCTTGTGGCGGAGCAATCTCCATTCCGGGAGTTCATCAAGCGCCCACCATTGCGATGGGCTCTTTATCTTGCGCTGTTGGGTGTCGTTCTCTTTATGATATTTACCGCTCGTCGCAGGCAACGGGTCATCCCTATCATGTCAAAGCCTGCCAATCGGTCTTTGGAGTTTATCCAACTCATTGGAACACTCTACTATCAACGTAAGGATCATGTGGATTTGGTCCGGAAAAAGTTTAAACTCTTCGCAGAGGAATTGAGAAAAACGGCTGGTGTGGACATATCAGATGTGAATACTGATGACCGTGAATATCTGCTCCTTGCAGAGAAAACAGGTATGAACAGCGATAGATTGAAGAAGGTGATTCGACAAATTCGCTTGGTCCTACATTCGGAGGACAATATCTCAGTTGAAGAAATGCGGAGCTTGATAGATGCAATGGATACTATAGTTAGGCACGCTAAGAATGGTTAGCGTAGGATAAGAAAAGTAAGTCTTTTATTTAAAATCATAGGAAACAATGGAAGAACAAAGATTGGATTTGACTCTTTTTTCAGAAAAGATAGAGTGTCTTCGTGAAGAAATATCCAAGGTGATAGTAGGACAGGACAAGGCGGTGGATCTGGTCTTGACTTGCCTCTTGGCTAATGGTCATGTGCTCTTGGAGGGTGTGCCTGGAGTTGCCAAAACCCTTTTGGCGCGATTGATGGCCCGGTTGGTAGATGCCAAGTTTAGTCGTGTACAGTTTACTCCCGACTTGATGCCGAGTGATGTGTTGGGTACAAATATTTTCAATGTCAAGAATCAGGAGTTTGAGTTCCATGAAGGTCCTGTGTTTGCTGATATTGTATTGGTGGATGAAATCAACCGTGCACCAGCAAAGACTCAGGCTGCTCTTTTCGAGGTGATGGAAGAACGTCAGGTCAGCATAGATGGCTGTACCCACAAGATGGGTGACCTTTATACCATCCTTGCTACCCAGAATCCTGTGGAACAAGAAGGAACTTATCGCTTACCCGAAGCGCAGCTCGACAGATTTCTCATGAAAGTAACGATGGGTTATCCTACGGCTGATGAAGAACTGGAAATATTGAAGCGCCATGAACATCAAACTGATTTGGTGAAACTGACTGATATCCAACCTGTGTTGACAAAGAAAGAATTGCTCCAGTTGCGCTCTTATATGCACCATGTCGTTGTTGATGAGAGCCTTCTGCGTTATATCACACAGATCGTTCAGCAGACCCGCACCACACGTGCCGTTTATCTGGGTGCTTCCCCTCGTGCCTCAGTTGCCATGTTGCAGGCGAGCAAGGCATACGCTCTTTTGCAAGGTCGTGATTTTGTCACTCCAGAAGACATCAAGTTCGTAACACCATCTATCTTGCAGCATCGACTCATGCTTACGGCAGAAGCTGAGATGGAAGGCTATACGGCTTATAAGGTGGCACAACGGCTGATAGATAAGGTGGAGGTGCCGAAGTAAGTGAAGAGTGAAGAACGAAGAGTGAAGAATTCAATTGATTTAAGGTGTATTTAACGAAGAGATTTTATATAGTACTTGCCTTCTTGGTCTTGATGACGGGGTCTGGGTATGTTTTCCCCCTGCTGTTTGATGTAGGGAGATGGATGTTCCTTGCCCTTGTCATTCTGGTTTTTGTAGAATTATTCCTGTTGTATCATGAGCGGGGAATGATGGCCAGTCGCACTTTATCGGAGCGATTTTCCAATGGCGACGACAATGAAGTGAACATCCGGGTGGAGAGTATCTATTCCTTTCCTGTTCGGTTGGAAATCATAGATGAGATTCCGCCAGTTTTCCAGCGCCGAGATGTTCTCTTTCGTTTGAAGTTGGCGATGGGAGAGGGAAAGAATATCAGGTATAAGCTACGTCCTACGGAGCGTGGAGTTTATTCCTTTGGGCATGTCCGTGTTTTCGCTTCCACACCGATAGGTTTGGTGCAGCGTCGGTTTACGCTGTGCCAGCCTTGTGATGTCAAGGTGTATCCTTCCTATCTGATGCTTACCCGTTATGAATTGTTGGCTATGAGCAACAATCTTGCGGAAATGGGTATCAAGAAAATACGGAAGGTGGGCAATCATACGGAATTCGAACAAATCAAGGATTACGTTTCGGGCGATGATTTCCGGTTGATCAACTGGCGAGCCACAGCCCGCACTTCCAGATTGATGGTGAATGTATATCAGGACGAGCGTTCTCAGCAGGTTTTCAATATCATTGATAAGGGTAGGGTGATGCAACAGGCTTTCCGGGGTATGACCTACCTTGATTATGCCATCAATGCCTCGCTGGTGCTTTCGTATATTGCGATGAGAAAGGAAGACAAGGCAGGTGTTGTAACGTTCAGCGACCATTTTGAGGATTTTGTTCCAGCCTCCCGTCGTACAGGGCACATGCAGAATATTCTTGAAATGCTTTATCGCCAGCAGACCCGCTTTGCCGAATCCGATTATTCAGCTTTGGTGGCAGAGGTCAACCAGCACATCACCAAGCGTTCACTCCTGATACTTTATACGAACTTTGCCAATCGCATCAGCATGGAGAGGCAGTTGCCTTATCTCCTTCAGCTCAACCGCCGTCATCGTCTTTTGGTGGTGTTCTTTGAGGATCATGAAGTGAAAGACTATCTTGCCACTCGTTCCGAAAGTGATGAGGAATATTATCGTCATGTTGTTGCCGAGCAGTTTGCTTACGAGCAGCGTCTCATCGTTTCTTCGCTCAAGCAGCGTGGCATCTTGGCTTTGCTTACCACGCCCGAGGCTCTTTCGGTTGATGTACTTAATAAATATCTCGAAATCAAGACTCGTGAATTGTTGTGATATGAAAATGATTTAAGAATTTGATATTTTTATTAACAAATATATATTTAAGTTCCATTTCCTCTAAAGAAGTGCAAGTACGAACTCTAACGATGCGCTTTATTAAGGTCTAATGATGCGCATCGTTAGGTGTTAATGATGCGCATCGTTAGGTGTTAATGAAGCGCATCGTTAAGTGTTAATGAAGCGCATCATTAGACCTTAATGAAGCGCTTCGTTAGGTCATGCAGATTTTCTGTCATCTATATTACTGAAAATCAGTAAATTACACTCCACCTCAAGACTGCAAACTCTTGCTACCAACAGGAGAACAGAAGTATAAAAGTTTGTTTCATCATTATTTTGTATCATTAAACTATGCTATTGCAAAAGTATAAAAACTTTTACAATGGCATACTGTTTTATACCTGAAGAAACGCTTCCACATTGCACAGCTCAAAGCTGTAGTCAAAGTGAAATACTATGATCCAAGAGTAAGTTTGTGGCTTTGTGTAGATCCTTCAATGGAAAAATATCCAGATGTAAGTTCATTATACTTTCCAAAACTATGAGATTCAACTCTGGCTCAATATCTCCCATAGGGCAAGATTGAGTGTAACGCTTTCCATCAACCATGTGGATAATACAGTTGTCTTTCATTGCCTCAATATAGGCAATTTCACTGACGGTGATTCGCTTGCATCCCATACCGCAACTAATCAAGAATACATCGGTAGGGTACAAACACTCGTTTGATGCTTTCATTTCTGTTTTCATAACGATTTTGTTTTGAGCACCTCACGATTGACGCAAAGGTACTTCAAACCATGAAAACAGGTAGCACGAAACCACCACACTGCCATATCATCCACCCAACAGGTATCAAGACACGATGAAGGGTCTATACGCCCACCTATCATCGTGGCATATAGACCCTTGTCGTTTTCCCGTGAAGTGCGGGTGAATATATGTTGCTGAGCACCTTATACTCCTGCCCAGCTTAGGAGTTAAACAATCTGCTTTTTTATGGAACTTGATAATCACATGTAATAGACTGGAAGTCATAATTGAGGAATACTCTTCCATTATGTTCGTCGCTACCACTATAATCTTTAGTAATATCAGCAGTCCAACAATATCCACCTTCGGTTTTGCCACCATTCATGACTTTCTGGTCTTTTGACAAAATCAAGTCGATGTCTTTGGTT
>ERZ1026862.1386-NODE-1386-length-14415-cov-7.261351_pt1 | contig 14415 bp, 11 predicted proteins | sample MGYA00380161_ERZ1026862 | MGnify/ENA primary metagenome ERZ1026862 (study PRJEB33269, sample SAMEA4719797) | human gut metagenome | biome: human-associated habitat; feature: organic feature; material: feces | place: Cameroon | collected 2013-10 ... | reverse complement strand
ACAACCCGCTACGGGGGAGACTTACCCGAAATCTGATTTATTCAACAAAGCCCCGCCCTGTCTGTTGGCCCCGCCTGGGTGACCTTTATTGAGGAGAATTAAACGATGCTCAGCAAACAGGCGTTATTGCAGGCTTACCGCAAGATGCGGGAGATCAGAACATTTGAAGAGCGGTTGCATCAGGAAAATACCAGCGGTGATATTCCGGGCTTCATTCACCTTTACACCGGTGAGGAGGCCATCGCGGTGGGGGTCTGCGAAAATTTAACGAGCGCAGATTTTATTGGTTCAACACACCGTGGACATGGCCACTGTATTGCTAAAGGTTGCGACATTCACGGCATGATGGCCGAAATATTCGGTAAGGACAGCGGGTTATGTCGCGGTAAGGGCGGGTCGATGCACATTGCCGATCTGTCGAAAGGAATGCTGGGGGCGAACGCTATCGTTGGGGGAGCCCCTCCCCTGGCCATCGGCGCCGCGCTAACGGCAAAGACACTAAAAACCGGCAACGTCGGTGTCTCTTTTACGGGCGATGGTGGTTCTAATCAGGGCCTGGTCTTTGAAGCCATCAATATGGCCGTCGTGCTCCAGCTTCCAGCCGTCTTTATTTTCGAGAATAACGGTTATGGCGAAGGGACCGGCCATGACTACGCCGTGGGTGGGCGTGATATCGCCCGACGCGCCGCTGGCTTCGGCCTGCCGGCAGTGACCGTTGATGGCACCGATTTCTTTGCCGTTTATGAGGCCACTTCAGAGGCGGTCAAACGTGCGCGAGAAGGCGGTGGTCCAAGCGTCATTGAGGCCAAAGCCTTCCGCTGGCATGGTCATTTTGAGGGCGATCCCGCGCTATACCGCGCGGAAGGTGAAGTGCAACGCCTGCGTGAACAACATGATCCGCTGAAGATTTTCACCGCTAAGGTCAAGCAGCATATCACCCAGAAAGAACTGGCGGCGATTGACGAGGAAGTAGAAGCCCTGGTCAACGATGCCGTATTGAAGGCCCGCGCCGCTGCCTACCCGGCTCCGGAAGACCTGCTGACAGACGTGTACGTCTCATACTGAGGGTGATAACCATGACAATAAAAACCTATCGTGAAGCGGTCAAGGAAGCCCTGGCTCAGGAAATGGAACGCGATGAACGCGTAGTGCTCATCGGTGAAGACTTGCGTGGCGGTCATGGCGGAAATGCGCCCGAAGAGGCGAAGATTGAAGCCTTTGGCGGTGTGCTGGGTGTCACTAAAGGGCTGTGGACGCAGTTCGGCTCCGATCGGGTGATCGACACGCCCATTACCGAGTCGGCCATCATCGGTATGGCGGCCGGCGCCGCAGCGACGGGTTTGCGGCCGGTCGCGGAATTGATGTTCATGGATTTTTTTGGCGTGAGTCACGATGCGCTGTACAACCAGGCGGCTAAGTTCCGCTACATGTTTGGTGGCAAAGCCAGGGCCCCGCTGGTGATGCGAGGGATGATCGGCGCGGGGTTTTCCGCCGCGGCCCAGCATTCACAGTCACCCTATAATATCTTTGCCACCACCCCTGGGCTGAAGGTGGTGGTGCCCTCGACGCCTTATGACGTCAAGGGTCTGTTAATCCAGTCCATTCGCGACGACGACCCGGTGGTATTCTGCGAGCATAAAATGCTGTACGACCTCAAGGGCGAGGTACCGGACGAGAGCTATACCATCCCGCTAGGTGTAGCCAACTATACCCGCGAAGGAGAGGACGTCACCATCATTGCGCTGTCGGCAATGGTGCATAAAGCCAACCAGGTGGCGGACAAGCTGGCCAAAGAGGGGATCTCGGTCGAGGTAGTCGACCCGCGAACCATTTCGCCGCTGGATGAGGAAGGTATTCTGGAATCGGTGGCTTCCACAGGGCGGGTCGTGATTGTCGACGAATCCGCTGCACGCTTCGGTTTTGCTCATGATGTCGCGGCGCTGATTGCGTCCCAGGCATTCCATTTCCTCAAAGCGCCCGTTCTGCTGGTGACGCCGCCACACACGCCGGTCCCGTTCTCCCCTGCTCTCGAAAAACTCTGGATCCCTGGCGTTGAACGTATCGAAGCCGCCGTCCGTCAAGTGCTGGAGGATTAACCTATGAGCGAAATCAAGACGCTTGAAATGCCAAAGTGGGGGCTTTCCATGGAGGAAGGCTTGCTCGCTCGATGGGCAATCCAGGAGGGTGACGATTTCACCAGAGGGCAGGAAATCTGTGAGATTGAAACCAGTAAAATCGTCAATGTGCTGGAGGCCCCCTTTGCCGGTACGTTACGTCGGATGCTCGCCCGCGAGGGTGAGACGCTTCAGGTAGGCGCCGTGCTGGCCCTGGCGGCTGACGCGTCGGTCAGCGATGCTGAACTGGACGAATTTGTTGCCCGCCTGGCGACGGCGAAACCCGCAGCCCCAGGCCCGGAGGCTGCCGCGCCGGACGTAGCGGCACAGGCAGGCGCTAAGCCAGCTTCCGTTGTTTCGCCGCCATCCAACAGCCCCGAGCCCCCTGTTGGGCAGACCGTCATCCCCGTCAGTCTGCAAGGTGTGACCGATGTGACTCAGGTTAATGCCACGCCCCATGCGTTACGACTGTCTGCCCGCTGGGGTGTCGACCTGAAAAAAGTCCGCGGCAGCGGGCGCGGGGATCGTATCTCTGTTTCTGATCTGGAAAGCGCGATCGTTGCCGCCGGCGGTCGCCTGGCCTCTCCGACGCCCCCCGTTCGTCGTAGCAAAGCGCCCCGCTCGCATGCCGATGATAGCCAGGTATCGGCCACCCCGCTGGCGCGCCGCCTGGCCGGCAAACTGGGTATCAACTTGCATGACTGCCGAAGCAGCGGTTCACGCGGTCGGGTAAGTCGCGATGATGTGCTGGCCGCGGCGTTGTTACTCGACGAGCACCCGCAGACCAGTCCTGTGCAGGAGAGTGCCCCGGCCCCCTTTGAGAGCATCCCGATGTCCGGTATGCGGCGGGCTATCGCTTCTCGCCTGCAAACGTCCAAGCAACAGTCTCCCCATTTCCGTTTGAGCGTCGATCTCGATCTGGAGCGACTGTTAGCGTTACGTCAGGACATTAACCGCGAAGTACCCGGCGTCAAGATTTCGGTGAATGACCTGCTGGTGAAGGCCTGCGCCCTGGCGCTGGTGGCCGTGCCTGACGTCAATATCCAGTTTGATGAAGCGGCACAAAGTATCCGCCGCTTTGCGGATGCCGACATTTCGGTGGCCGTTGCGCTGCCTGCCGGGCTAATTACCCCTATTGTTCGCTCGGCGAACCGGAAATCGATCAGCGACATATCGAACGAAATTCACTCGCTGGTGACCAGAGCCAAAGCGGGCACGCTGAAGCCGGAAGAGTTCCAGGGCGGGACCTTTAGCCTGTCAAATCTGGGGATGCTCGGCATCCGGCAGTTTGACGCCATCATCAATCCACCGCAAAGCGCAATCCTCGCCATTGGCGCCGGCGAGCTCCGGGCGGTAGTACGCGACGGGCAAATCGTCGCGCGCCAGCAAATGACGGTATCGCTATCCTGCGATCACCGGGTCATCGATGGCGCGGCAGGTGCGGCTTTTCTCCGGGAACTCAAGCGACTGATTGAAACCCCGACCTTGATGTTTATCCAGGAGACGAGCTATGCACGATAAATACGATGTGCTGATCATCGGCGGTGGTCCTGGGGGATACGTTGCCGCCATCCGTGCCGGTCAGCTAGGGCTTCGTACCGCATTAGTGGAAAAACAGCATCTGGGCGGCATCTGCCTGAACTGGGGATGCATTCCAACCAAGGCGCTGCTGCATGGCGCTGAGGTTGCGCACACTATCACCCATGCCAGTCAGCTGGGCATCAGCGTGGGCGAGGTGAACGTCGATCTGCAAAAACTGGTGCAGTTTAGCCGTACCGTATCGCAACAGCTCACCGCAGGGGTTGCGTACCTGTTGAAGAAAAATGGCGTGCAGGTCATTGATGGCACCGCGCGGCTGCGCGGCAAGGGGCAAATCACGGTCGAGGATGCACGCGGTGAAGCGCGCGATTACCGGGCCGATCACGTGATCCTGGCAACCGGCGCCCGGCCACGCGCATTACCAGGCATCACGCCAGATGGCGAATATATCTGGACCTATTTCGAGGCGCTGCGGCCTAAGCTATTACCCAAATCGCTCTTAATCATCGGTTCAGGGGCGATTGGCGTCGAGTTCGCCAGCCTTTATAACGATCTGGGCTGTAAAGTGACGCTGGTCGAGCTAGCTTCGCAGATTTTGCCAGTGGAAGATGCCGAGGTGTCTGCAGCAGTGCGTAAGTCATTCGAAAAACGCGGTATTCAGGTCCATACCCAGACCCTGGTGACGCAAGTACAGCTCACCGATACCGGGGTGCGCTGCACACTGAAAAACACCGGCGGCGAATATTCCCAGGATGTCGAACGTGTGCTGCTGGCGGTCGGCGTACAGCCGAATATTGAAGATCTGGGGCTGGAAACGCTGGGCGTTGAGTTAGACCACGGTTTTATCAAGACGGACGCGGCTTGTCGCACTAACGTATTCGGGCTTTATGCCATCGGCGATGTAGCCGGCCCGCCGTGCCTGGCGCACAAGGCCAGCCACGAAGGCGTGATCTGCGTTGAGACACTGGCCGGTGTCGAAGGCGCCCACCCTCTCGATCGCGACTATGTGCCTGGTTGCACTTATGCCCGGCCCCAGGTTGCCAGTCTGGGCCTGACGGAATCGACGGCCCTGGCCAGGGGACGACCCGTCAGGATCGGTAAGTTCTCTTATCAGAGCAATGGTAAGGCGCTGGCCAGCGGCGAGACAGAGGGTTTTGTGAAGACGATTTTCGATGCTGAAACCGGCGAGTTGCTGGGCGCGCATATGGTTGGCGCACAGGTCACGGAACAGATCCAGGGGTTTGGCATCGCCCGTCACCTGGAGGCCACAGACGAAAGTCTCCTGTCGATGATCTTTGCGCATCCGACACTTTCCGAAGCGATGCATGAATCAATCCTCGCGGCCTGCGACCAACCGTTGCATCAATAAAAAATAAGGGAGGCGATAGCGTCGTGATACGGAGTAAGTTGTCCGTTATCCCTCCTGTATTTTCCTTAAACGTTCGATAAGGTAACAGCCCGTCGTTAGGTAAGTATCCCGCATCATTGATCTCCAGCCACTGGCAGTCATCTCACTTTATTGAAAATGAGCAGGACTAACGCAAGGCAAATGGCGCTACCGACAAATGCGGTGATGAAGGAATTCACCAATGAGCTGCTGTAACGAAATAAAAGCGTCATTGCGGATTCATTCCGTCAAGACTTGCTTATTTGTTCGTTACGAACATTTTAATACCAGGGGAATTGCACATAGCCGCTAACCTGTCCTTATTATTGCCACGCAACCTCATCTCTGTTGCCCTTACTGACGTTGCACTCGTTGCACATGATTTGCAGATTGGCAATATCGAGGGCTAAATGCGGGTAAAGAGAACGCGGTTTTATATGATCAACGTGCATCACCATCCCGTCACTGGCGCCGCGCCCGCATACGCAACATTTATTGCCGTAGCGCTGGAACGCCTGGTAACGTAAACGCCGCCACTCCCTTGAGCGGTAGAATGTCTCAGCCTCTTTAGCAGCTTGCTGCCGCTGCGCCTGCTCACGTCGGAACTGTTCGAATAAAACGACATGCCCTTCGGCTTTAGGGTAATTTCCCCAGGCATCCGTCGCTGGTGTCGTGTCGGGCTTCTCCTGTACCTTCACCGAGTCTTGAGGATAGAGTTTGCTCGTAACCTTTTGTACCAGCTTGAAAAGTATCCATACGACTACGGCCAGAATAACTAACGTTTCCACTCCCTCGCCTTATTCTCGTTCAAAGATGATTGCTGCATTATTTTATACAAGCGCCATATTGATGGTCATTATACCTTTGTAGGGATGAATTCGCGTTATCGCAAGGGGATAACATGCGTCCCCACACCATATACACCGCTATACCACCCATCTTTTCCCCCTCACGTTTTCAACCCAACCTGCTATGCTCCTTCTTTCCCTGTTCTCTGGAGAACTCAATGCTGACCATCTGGGGCCGAAAAACCTCCTCTAACGTGCAGGCGCTGATGTGGTGTGTTGGCGAGCTTGGGTTGGACTATCTCCGGTTCGACGTGGGGCATCGCTATGGCGGTACCGACAGCGAGGCGTTTTATCAGCTCAATCCCAATCGTACGGTACCAGTGCTGCAGGATGACGAAAATCCGCCGCTGTGGGAAACCGGCGCGATCCTTCGCTATTTAGCCAGTCGCTACGCCGACGACGCCTTCTGGCCGGGCGAACTGCTGGCCCGCACTGAGGTTGATCGCTGGGCCGAGTGGTCAAAGCAGAATATCGCCCTCGGCTTTACGGCGCCGGTGTTCTGGCGCGTGGTGCGCACGCCTGCCGCAGAGCGGGATCCGCAGGCCATCGCCGCGGCGGTGACGGCCCTGGAGCAAAAGCTGGCGATTGCCGAGGCACGTCTCGCCGGGAGTCGCTATCTGGTGGGCGATACGTTCACCCTGGCCGACATCCAGTTTGGTCATGTGCTGTACCGCTACTTTGCAATCAATATCACCCGTCGTCCCCTCCCCCATCTTGCGGCGTATTATGCACGGCTAACCGCACGGCCCGCCTTTCGCCAGCACGTCATGGTCAGCTACGACGAACTGAAGGTCTGAAGGTGGTCGGTAGCGCCTCCTGACGCTACCGACATACCGGTTAACGCGCCATCAGGACAAACACGCCCCAGCCGAGATATTCCCGGGTCCAGGTGACGTGGTGTAGCGGCGCAGTGGTCAACTGCTGGCGAACCTCCGGTGCGAAGTCATCGTGCGGATTGGCCTCCAGCCAGCGGCGCATTGTCAGCCATTTCGCCGCTTCATAACGATCCCAGCCCTCCTGGTCGGCCAGCACCATCTCCACCACGTCATAGCCCAGTTCGCCAAAGTGGGCGACCAGCGCCGGTAGCGTCAGGAAGTCATCGGGTGACTGCGCGCCGCAGGCAATCGCCTCTTCTGCCGTGGCCGGACGTTTGCGCCACCATGGCTCGCCGATAAGCAACATGCCGCCTGGGGTAAGGCTCTGCTTCAGCAGCTCGATTGTGCCTGCCACCCCGCCGCCGATCCACGTGGCCCCCACGCAGGCGGCAACATCGCACGGCTGGCTGGCGACATATCCGCTGGCATCCTGGTGCACAAAGGTTACCCGGTCGCTTACCCCGAGCTCCTCTGCCCGGGCGGCCGCCTGCTGACTGAACAGCAGGCTCATGTCTACGCCGGTGCCGACGATCTGATGATCGCGCGCCCAGCTACAGAGCATCTCGCCGGAGCCGCTGCCGAGGTCGAGAATGGTGGTGCCCGGCGCCATTCGCAGCGCCCGTCCCAGCGTGGCGTACTTTTCCGGGGTAAAAGGGTTATGGATACGGTGCTCGCTTTCACTGATGGTAAAAATGCGAGGGATATCGATCATGAGGTTTTCTCCTTGAGAGCCATACGCCCGGGCAGCGACCCTGCCCGGGTCGCTGTATCAGCGGTTGTCCGCCTGTGCGCGAACGTTATTCAAACCGGTGGTGTTGATCCGGTACGGCTGGCCATTCACCGACTTAATCAGCTTTTTGGTTTTGAGCTTTTTGAAGACCGCGAGGGTACAGTCGCTCAGCAACAGCCCTTCCCGGGTGTAGCATTCGACGGCGGTAATGCGGCCGGAGGTATCGCGGACGTGCGCAATACGGCCACCTTTGGCGAGTACGTGTAAGGTCCGTTGTTCCTGACGGGATAAATTCATACTGAAACCTGTTCATTATCATGTGCGAAAACATGCCTACACCCGCAGGTGTGTGCGTAAGGTTTAAGCGCAGCGATAATCAGTCCGGCCTGGGCAGGTCGGGAAGCTGATTATCTGATAATGACATTCTCCAGCATCGAAGCCTCGGTGAGCATTGAAAGGTATTTACCGGCTGAATATTAACACCTTCATCTGGTAAGGGTATTGTGCAGATTAAAAACTGTGACCGGTATTACGATTTCCCGTCAGCCTACCCCCCATTTTTTGCGCTATCCGCCGCTCGCTCTGCTCCTCAACTTTCACCACCACCTTATCCCCCTCCCGCATTGTTAAATAATTGTTGTCAGATCACAAAATGGAAACAAAAAGGCCATTTCGTACGCATTTTATAAAAATGTAGATATTTTTAATTTATGGCTACGAAATGAACATCACCCTGACCTTACAGCGAGGAACGATCCTGATGAACGCCCTGACCGCAGTAAAACCGACACCCGCGCCGTTAGCCCAGCCATATCCGGGCTTTTCCATTGCCCCTTCCGCCCAGTCGCCGCGCCTGCTGGAGCTCACCTTTTCCGCCGAAACGACCACGCAATTCCTGCAGCAGGTCGCGCAGTGGCCGGTGCAGGCGCTGGAGTACAAATCTTTCTTACGCTTCCAGGTCGGCAAGATCCTCGACGATCTGTGTGGCAATCAGCTGCAGCCGTTGCTGATCAAAACATTGCTCGATCGCGCGGAAGGCGCGCTGCTTATCAACGGCGAAGGGATCGATCACGTCAGCTAGGCCGAGGAGATGGTCAAGCTGGCCACCGCCGTCGCCCACCTGATTGGTCGTTCCAACTTCGACGCCATGAGCGGTCAGTATTACGCCCGCTTCGTGGTGAAAAATGTCGATAACTCAGACAGCTACCTGCGCCAGCCGCACCGGGTGATGGAGCTGCACAACGACGGCACCTACGTCGAAGAGCAAACCGACTACGTATTAATGATGAAGATCGACGAGCAGAACATGCAGGGCGGCAATTCCCTGCTGCTGCATCTCGACGACTGGGAGCATCTCGACGAATTTTTCCGTGACCCGCTGGCTCGCCGCCCAATGCGCTGGGCCGCGCCGCCGAGCAAAAACGTCAGCAAGGATGTTTTCCACCCGGTGTTCGACGTCGATTCGCTGGGCCGCCCGGTAATGCGCTATATCGACCAGTTCGTCCAGCCGAAAGATTTCGAAGAAGGCACCTGGCTGAGCCGCCTCTCCGACGCACTGGAGACCAGCAAAAACATCCTTTCCATACCGGTGCCGGTGGGCAAATTTCTGCTCATTAACAACCTGTTCTGGCTGCACGGCCGCGACCGCTTTACGCCGCACCCGGACCTGCGCCGCGAGCTGATGCGCCAGCGCGGCTACTTTGCGTATTCCACGAATCATTACCAGACTCATCAATAAGGGTTTTCAGGCGAAGGAATTGAGCGGATGTATGATTTCGTGATTATCGGCGGCGGCATCATCGGCATGTCGACCGCCATGCAGTTAATTGAGATTTACCCGGACGCCCGCATTGCGCTGCTGGAAAAAGAGGCCGGCCCGGCCTGCCATCAGACTGGCCACAACAGCGGCGTGATCCACGCCGGGGTGTATTACACGCCCGGCAGCCTCAAGGCGCAGTTTTGCCTCGCCGGCAACCGCGCCACCAAGGCCTTTTGCGAGCAGAACGGCATCCGCTATGACGTCTGCGGCAAAATGCTGGTCGCCACCTCACCGCTGGAGATGGAGCGGATGCGCGCCCTGTGGGATCGCACCGCCGCCAACGGCCTGCAGCGCGAGTGGCTGAGCGCCGGGGAGCTACGCGAGCGCGAACCGAACATTACCGGGCTCGGCGGGATCTTCGTCCCTTCCAGCGGCATCGTCAGCTACCGCGAAGTGGCGGCGGCAATGGCGAAGAACTTCGAAGCGAAAGGCGGAACGATCGTCTACAACGCCGAAGTCAGCGCCCTGAAAGAACATGCCAGCGGCGTGGTGATCCGCACCCGCCAGGGCGGAGAATATGAGGCCTCGACGCTGATCGCCTGTTCGGGCTTGATGGCCGATCGGCTGGTAAAAATGCTCGGCGTCGACCCCGGGTTTATCATTTGTCCGTTCCGCGGCGAGTATTTCCAGCTGGCGCCGCAGCACAACCAGATCGTCAACCATTTGATCTATCCGATCCCCGATCCGGCGATGCCGTTCCTCGGCGTCCACCTGACCCGCATGATCGACGGCAGCGTCACCGTCGGCCCCAACGCCGTACTGGCTCTGAAGCGCGAAGGCTACCGCAAGCGCGATATCTCGCTGGCCGATACCCTGGAGATCCTCACCTCGCCCGGCATCCGCCGGGTACTGCAAAACAACCTGCGCTCCGGACTGGGCGAAATGAAGAATTCGCTGTGCAGAAGCGGCTATCTGCGGCTGGTGCAAAAATACTGCCCGAGCCTGACGCTGAGCGATTTACGCCCGTGGCCGGCCGGCGTGCGGGCGCAGGCCGTGTCGCCGCAGGGCAAGCTGATCGACGATTTTCTCTTCGTTACCACCGCGCGTTCGATACATACCTGCAATGCGCCATCGCCAGCGGCCACCTCCGCTATCCCGATCGGCGCGCATATCGTCAGCAAGGTGCAGACCCTGCTGGCCAGCCAGAGCAATCCCGGACGCACGCTGCGTGCGGCACGTAGCGTGGAGACACTACACGCCGCTTTTACCCGTTAACCACCCTGAAGACAGGAAGCGTTTATGCAACTCAACGATATGACACTGTTTCGCCAGCAGGCGATGATCGATGGCCAGTGGCGCGATGCGCCCAACGGCGACGTGATTGCGGTCACCAACCCGGCCAACGGCGAGCAGCTCGGCAGTGTGCCGAAAATGGGCGCCGATGAAACCCGCGAAGCGATTGAAGCCGCCAATCGCGCCCTACCCGCCTGGCGCGCCCTGACCGCCAAAGAGCGGGCGAACATTCTGCGCCGCTGGTTCGATCTTATGATGGAGAATCAGGACGATCTCGCTCGCCTGATGACCCTCGAGCAGGGAAAACCGCTGGCGGAAGCCAAAGGCGAAATCAGCTACGCCGCCTCCTTTATTGAGTGGTTCGCCGAAGAAGGTAAGCGCATCTACGGCGACACCATTCCGGGCCACCAGGCCGACAAGCGCCTGCTGGTGATTAAGCAGCCCATCGGAGTTACCGCCGCCATCACCCCGTGGAACTTCCCGGCGGCGATGATCACCCGCAAAGCGGGCCCGGCGCTGGCCGCCGGCTGCACCATGGTCCTGAAACCGGCCAGCCAGACGCCGTTTTCCGCGCTGGCGCTGGCCGAACTGGCGAATCGCGCCGGGATCCCCGCCGGAGTATTCAACGTGGTCACCGGCTCCGCCGGCGCGGTCGGCGGCGAACTGACCAGCAACCCGCTGGTGCGCAAGCTCTCCTTTACCGGCTCTACCGAGATTGGCCGCCAGCTGATGGAGCAGTGCGCGAAAGACATCAAAAAAGTCTCCCTGGAGCTGGGCGGCAACGCGCCGTTTATCGTCTTTGACGATGCCGACCTCGATAAAGCCGTCGAGGGGGCGCTGGCGTCGAAGTTCCGCAACGCCGGGCAGACCTGCGTCTGCGCCAACCGCCTGTACGTCCAGGAGGGGGTGTATGACCGTTTCGCCGAGAAGCTGCAGCAGGCGGTGGAAAAACTGCGCATTGGCGACGGCCTGCAGGACGGCGTCACCACCGGCCCGCTGATCGACGAGAAAGCCGTGGCCAAAGTTGAAGAACACATTGCCGATGCCATCGCCAAAGGCGCGAAGGTGGTCACCGGCGGCAAACCGCACGCCCTGGGTGGCAACTTCTTCCAGCCGACCATCCTGGTCAACGTTCCCGACAGCGCCAAAGTGGCGAAAGAGGAGACCTTCGGCCCGCTGGCCCCGCTGTTCCGCTTTAAAGATGAAGCCGATGTCATTGCTCAGGCCAACGATACCGAGTTCGGTCTCGCCGCCTATTTCTACGCCCGCGATCTGAGCCGCGTCTTCCGTGTCGGCGAAGCGCTGGAGTACGGCATAATCGGCATCAATACCGGCATTATCTCCACCGAAGTCGCGCCGTTCGGAGGCGTTAAGGCCTCCGGCCTCGGCCGCGAAGGGTCGAAGTACGGCATCGAAGATTACTTAGAAATCAAATATATGTGCATTGGCCTTTAACAGGAGCGACGGATGAACAGCAATAAAGCAATGATGGCGCGTCGCAGCGACGCGGTCCCGCGCGGCGTCGGCCAGATCCACCCTATCTTCGCCGAACGCGCGGAGAACTGCCGGGTGTGGGACGTGGAAGGCCGGGAATATCTCGATTTTGCCGGCGGTATCGCGGTGCTCAATACCGGCCACCTGCATCCGCAGGTTGTCGCCGCCGTCGAAGACCAGCTGAAAAAGCTGTCGCATACCTGCTTCCAGGTGCTGGCCTATGAGCCTTATCTGGCGCTGTGCGAAAAGATGAACCAGAAGGTGCCCGGTGATTTCGCCAAGAAAACCCTGCTGGTCACCACCGGGTCGGAAGCGGTGGAGAACGCGGTGAAGATCGCCCGCGCGGCAACCGGGCGCAGCGGCGCTATCGCCTTCACCGGCGCCTATCACGGCCGCACCCATTACACCCTGTCGCTGACCGGCAAAGTGAATCCTTACTCCGCCGGTATGGGCTTAATGCCGGGCCATGTCTATCGCGCCCTCTACCCGTGCGCGCTGCACGGCGTCAGTGATGACGAGGCGATCGCCAGCATCCATCGCATCTTCAAAAACGATGCCGCGCCGGAAGATATCGCCGCCATCATTATTGAGCCGGTGCAGGGTGAAGGCGGGTTCTATGCCGCCTCCCCGGCCTTTATGCAGCGCCTGCGCGCCCTGTGCGACGAGCACGGCATTATGCTCATCGCGATGAGGTCCAGAGCGGCGCGGGCCGCACCGGTACCCTGTTCGCCATGGAGCAGATGGGCGTCGCGGCGGATATCACCACCTTCGCCAAATCCATCGCCGGCGGTTTCCCGCTGGCGGGCGTCACCGGCCGCGCGGAGGTGATGGACGCCATCGCCCCCGGCGGACTGGGCGGCACCTACGCCGGCAACCCCATCGCCTGCGCCGCCGCCCTGGCGGTATTACAGATTTTCGAGCAGGAGAATCTGCTGGAAAAAGCCAACCAGCTCGGCGACACCCTGCGCCAGGGCCTGCTGGCGATCGCTGAAGATCATCCGGAGATCGGCGACGTGCGCGGTCTGGGGGCGATGATCGCCATTGAGCTGTTTGAAGAGGGCGACCGCAGCAGGCCGAACGCCAGGCTGACGGCGGATATCCTCGCCCGCGCCCGCGACAAAGGCCTGATCCTGCTCTCCTGCGGGCCGTACTACAACGTGCTGCGCATCCTGGTGCCGCTGACCATCGAAGAGGCGCAGATCGAGCAGGGGCTCAAGATCATCGCCGACTGCTTTAGCGAGGCGAAACAGGCATAGAGAAACAGGCATAGAACAGAACACATGCGGAAGCGAAGTACGTTCGTAAGGGAATGAAGACGAGACCTGCAAAACAACAATAATACGCGTGCCCCGGCGCGGGAACATCGGGGCGCTCTCCCAGGTGACACACTTCGAGAGGGTAAATGATGGGGCAACTGTCGCAATCACAGGATTTAGGGGCGGGGCTGAAGTCGCGCCACGTCACGATGTTATCTATCGCCGGGGTGATCGGCGCGAGTTTATTTGTCGGCTCCAGCGTCGCCATTGCCGAAGCGGGCCCGGCGGTGCTGCTGGCCTATCTGTTTGCCGGGCTGCTGGTGGTGATGATTATGCGTATGCTGGCCGAAATGGCGGTCGCCACGCCGGATACCGGCTCCTTTTCCACCTACGCCGATAAAGCCATCGGCCGCTGGGCGGGGTATACCATCGGCTGGCTGTACTGGTGGTTCTGGGTCCTGGTTATTCCGCTGGAAGCCAATATCGCGGCGATTATTCTGCATTCGTGGGTGCCGGGCGTCCCGGTGTGGTTGTTCTCCCTGGTCATCACTCTCGCCCTCACCGGCAGTAACCTGCTGAGCGTCAAGAACTACGGCGAATTCGAGTTCTGGCTGGCGCTGTGCAAAGTGATCGCTATTCTGGCGTTTATCGTACTGGGCGCGGTCGCCATTACCGGCTTTTACCCCTATGCCGAAGTGAGCGGCATTTCGCGGCTGTGGGACCACGGCGGCTTTATGCCGAATGGCTTCGGCGCGGTGCTGAGCGCGATGCTGATCACCATGTTCTCGTTTATGGGCGCGGAGATCGTCACCATCGCCGCCGCCGAATCGGATACCCCGGATAAACATATCGTGCGCGCCACCAACTCGGTGATCTGGCGTATCTCTATTTTTTATCTGTGCTCGATCTTTATCGTCGTCGCCCTCATCCCATGGAATATGCCGGGGCTGAAGAGCATCGGCTCCTACCGCTCGGTGCTCGAGCTGCTGCATATTCCCTATGCCAAGCTGATTATGGACGGCGTGATCCTCCTGTCGGTCACCAGCTGTCTGAACTCGGCGCTGTATACCGCCTCGCGGATGCTCTACTCCCTGAGCCGTCGCGGCGATGCGCCGGCCAT
>ERZ1026862.1379-NODE-1379-length-14434-cov-31.300299_pt1 | contig 14434 bp, 17 predicted proteins | sample MGYA00380161_ERZ1026862 | MGnify/ENA primary metagenome ERZ1026862 (study PRJEB33269, sample SAMEA4719797) | human gut metagenome | biome: human-associated habitat; feature: organic feature; material: feces | place: Cameroon | collected 2013-10 ... | reverse complement strand
TCTTTGTAGCGTTGATTCCCGGTAGCCTCTGATTCGTCAAGCTATCGGGTCTTGTCTTATCTTATCTACTACCTTATAAAATTATACACAAACTTGTAATTACCATTCTTCAGCCATTCAGGAACTTCTTCTCCATTTTCCATAAGGCCTTCAACATGAAACTCCAGACTTTCCTTTGCTTCTTTTTGCAAAGCTTCAAAAGTTGGTGCTGTAAAAACCACCGCTCCTGGAACATTACTACCAAGAGAACCGCCAAAATTCTTGTCGCACCACGCAACATTAACAATAATCTTTTCCATCATGTGTTACTTTAAAATCATCACTCGTCAACCTCAAAATAATGATGAGCTATGATATTGCATAGATTCCATCACGTTCAATTCTTGATTTAAAGAAAGGATTCATGTTTTTGTGAATACGCACTACATCAACTGAGCACTTAAACAAGTCCTCTAAGAATTCTTTCAAGTCGGCCAATAAAAATGGATTAGGAGTTTCTGTTTCTACACAAACATCCAAATCACTTTGCTCTGTTTGCTCATTTCGTGATACGGAACCAAAAATGCGCAAGGTCTTGATTCCAAAATCTTTAGTAATCTTGGAACTATTTTGCCTAATTATTGCTATATAATCTTGAACTGTTCTCATAACACTTATCTTTAAACAGTGCAAATATAAGAAAATATCTAGTATCTTCCAAACTCTTTGCCATGTTTTTGCAATTCATCCCACAAAATATCATTGTTAGACCCTTTTGGTCTTTTGATGAAACATAATCATCTTTAAAGAATTCTTGACTACTTACAAGTTTTCATTATCTGTTCTGCAATCTTTCTAAATGTTTGTCCTGCCATACCTCCTCCGGAAGCCGGAATCTCTGGTCTTTTATAGCTGACAAATACCGTGTATTTCGGTTTCTCTACGGGGAAGTAACCACAGAAGTCAGCATAGATGCCATCATCCGTATGGATACTTCCAGAGGTACCAGCCACATTGACCATTTTTGATTCTGCCTTCTTGCCCAAGCCGTTTGTGACGAAGAATCTAAGTGCCTTCTGCATTGATTCAATGTTCTTCTTCTTGGCTATCATAGAGTCAACCACGATGGCGGAACTTTCCTGCATCTTTGGACTTACCATCTTTCCACCATTGGCAATGGCATTGAAGAAGCTCACCATGCTGGTTGGCTTTATATGGTGGAAACCCAAAGCATACAAGGGCCAGGAACCTTTGAAAGTAGAATCCTTCTCTAATCCCATTTGTTCCAGCTTTTGCAAGAAGACATCTTTATCTTGATAAGCCACATCTACAGCCTTGTCAATGGCAATACTGGAATTGTATGCCAGTCCTTGCAGAAGAGTCAGTTCCCCATATCCACCCTTTCTCCAATTATGGTCATAGATGGTATCCTGCCCAATAACATCAATACCGGCATAAGTATCAAACATATCGTCCAGCGATACATTTCCAGTTTCAAGAGCAGCAAGCAGGGATGCACTTCTGAAAAGAAATGTTTCGCGAGCCTTAGAAAATAAGGTGGTATCTGAAACAAGTTTCCCACTATTCTCCTTCAACCCTACCATCGCCCTGAGATTACCAGTCGATGTCTCCACCACAATTGCTATACCTTCCATAGCGCCATACTCTCCCATTCCCTGTTTGAGCAAACTGTCAACAGAGTTCTGCATCTGAGGATTGACTGTACTTACAGGAACCTGTTTATTAGAACAAGCAGCAAATCCCATCACGATAAGCAACACGAATGCTGCAAAAAATATTTTCTTCATCATATCACCTTTATATTATTGTCACTACTATTTCCTTTATTTGTTACAACTTCAGATGTCCTGGTCATATTATTAAGCGAAACCTATGTTCTCTTATTAAGACTATTCTGAATGGTTTAAAAAGAATGCATCCAATACTTCCTCAAACACATCATTCGGACTTACTTTATTGAAAAGAAGCATAGAAGTTTTGAGTTTCAGCACATCAATCCCGCTTCCCATGATATATTTGATGTCCTTACCCTTGTGGAGCAAGAGCGTCTTGCAGCATTCACGGAGTCTATCACCCAGGATTTCATGTTTAACATAGGCTCTGGCTTCACCCTCACCATCCAGACCATAGTATTTTGAATTGTAACTATGTCCGAGTCCCTTCTGTTGCGGGAAGATATACCATATCCAATGGCTTTGTTTTCTACCTTCTTTTAGTTCTTTCAAAGCCTGGGTATAGTCAAACTCCTGTGCATCCAGGAAACGCGAGAGATTATAGCGTGGCTGCTGAGCCTTTGGATATCCGATAATGTCCGCAGATGTAGAATCTGACACCAAGCCTTCACCAGCGACAAATTTCTCATTATCAATTCGTTTTGGGCACTTACCGGGAACGAATAAAGCACTCAAAGACTTCACAAAAGTGACACCTAATTTCAAAAAATTCATCCTTGTTTTAACGTTTTATTATATTATATGAAACGGCACGTACTATATTGCTTACTTCTTAAATACTATCCAATTCGTTTGATATTTAGACCTTGGCTTTATTGGATGTATTTCATGGACAGTTCCTACAGAATCACGATACCACGAATAATTCCATCCTGATCCCATATCCAAGTACAGAGCATATTTGACCTTCAAGTTTGCCAACTTTTCCACAAAATCACTATAAGCCAACGCTTGTTTAGCCTCAACAATGCACAACTTGCCATCTAGCTCACATAATGCTCGATAAATATTCAATGGCTTATCCTTTCTAAATCTAGGCATTACTCGCCCATTGAAAATTATCATATTCTGTCCAAAGCCCATGCCCCCATGCTTTTCCGCTTTCCTAAGTTCACTAGCATAACTATCATACAAGAACTTCCATTTGCCTTGATACCATACAAAAGCTCCCGTATTCGTTTTAGCCACGTAGCCTCTATAAAAAATGCCACCAGCCACATGATTTCCTGCTACATTGCGATGCGCAAAAGAATCCAAGCATTCCCCTGTAAACGCAGCCTCAGCACAATAGACCACAGACATATCCGTGTCTTTGCTTGGTCGCTTACCGCAAACCAAATCTACAGTGTTGAAAATCGGTGTAAAGACTACCAAATCTCCAGAGTCTTTCCTATCAACAAAAGTTCTTGTATTGGAACTTGGCGCTGTATTCATTATTGTTCCAAGTAGGCTGTCAGCATTTACCTTTGCCACATAAGCCTTAGGCTTATGGTTACAAGATAGCATAACCATAAGCACACAACACATTGATAGAAGATTCAACTTTCTCATATCAAATCATTTTCTTTTTCCGAAGATGGCGTTCAATCTAAATTGCAACCCATTGGCTACAAAACCATTAAACCATCCTTTTCCCATAATATATTATCTATCTCAAATCCGCAAGCTAATGGAATTGAGGCTCATATTAATTTTCTTCCTTCTTTAATCTATCTATCTCTGCAAGCAACCGTCTATGCGCATCGAAAAAAACAGAAAACAAAGCTCTCAAATAATTTTGTTTATCAGAAATTTCCGCATCAAACAGAGCTGTCAATTTGGTATGCACCCACATTTTATGAGTTTCTTCAACAAATGAATATACCAAAGTTGGAGCTATACTGATATTAACGGAATTAATAGCTTTTCTAACCCTAGAAACATCTTCAAGATTATCCAAATCCACATCATACCAAAACTGATCCCATATCGTTATCATACGGCATTCATTGCTAGCATTTATCATAAAATTCTCACCTTGATAATTAAACAACATACTATCAGGGTCTTCTTCATCAAAAGAAACTTGACAATTCAAGTTCTTCAATTCTTCCAAGCATAACTCCTTGGTCTTTATAATACTTACTTCACTCATATTTAAATTGTTTTTAAAAAGTTCATTTTCACAACTATCACTTGGGACATCGATAGCCTCCTTTGTTTTTTGCTCTTTCTTCTCATACATATGACAAAAGAAATAGAACAAACAAACAGTTATTAACATTGAGATAAATGGTATCATATCATTCATTTTTTAATTTTACTTTTCCGAAAATAGCATTCAGAAGCATCTTGCTACTTACCTTTCTAATCCTATCTTAGAGGTTGTTTTTTCATTATCTGCAATTTACATATCAATATGGCGATGTCATCACCATACCTTTTTTAACCTTTGCTTTAAAATCAACATAAACAGATCCCGGTACATAACTCTTTGTTTTTGGACAATAAAGACGAAAATAACAACGCAATTCTTTTTTCTTTTTACGTAATTGCATGGCATTATTTGGCAAAAGCATTGATACTGTAAAAGTTTGACTACTATTTGTTGTGGGCTTTATAGCATTACCGGCAACATACACATCACCAGACCCTTTCATTGCATATAAAGTCCAAGAACTAGATGCTTTAATAGGCGATCCTATGCCGTCATAAATGAATGCGACAGGTATCAACTCTATACCCATAGCATTTTGAACATTTATCGCAGCACTAACCAACAAACAATACGAAGAGTTATGAGTCAAACATATTGTACTAGTAGCCTTTATGTCATTCACATTAAAAGGAGCTGCACTTTGCGTTATGTTTACACGTACGTATTTATTATCTGCCTCAACATAAAAATGACAACTTCGGTCTTCATATGCAGAATTTTCTGGGAAATAAACCATAAAGCTATTAGATGATGTTTTTACATAAGAACACCACAAAGGCAAATATGTAACCTTCCAATCTTTGCCATCAGTAGTCACATAAAACCTTACTTTTGAGCTTAAATGCCCTAATGTCGTTTCTCCATCAACATAAAGATAAGTAGCTAAACGTTGTCTTCTCCTTATTGTTTTTGGAGAACGTTTTTTATGTCTAGAAGATGACTTTCTTATGTTTTTACGTGGGCTATTCACCGCTACTTTTTTTTCGACAAACCTAGGTATACTCTTCTGCACTTTAGGTACAGAAGTCACAGGCTTCCTATCTTTTGTAATATCTCTTTTAGGCTTAGACTGTGCACCGACCGAAAGAAATACAAAAGACAAGAATAAAATAAATAGTAATCTCTTGACTATCTTTTCCATATTATTCTCCATCAAATATTTTTTGAACAGGAACATGCTTATACCAAGTACCATTCCATGGTTCTCCATTATTAAATTCACCAATAAAATGTTCTTTTTCCACGTCGAAGAAGATACCCTTAAACCATTTGTCTTTTTTCAAGGATCCTCTAAAATAAGATCCATCTTTATAAAACATTATCGCCGCAGAATCGACACGTTGTCCGTCAGTAAAATTACCATAATAATACAAACGTTTCATCTTGTCATTCTTGGGATATATGGCGATGCCTATTCCGTTAGGCTTTCCATTCTCCATTGGACCATAATACATATACTCACCTGCATCATAATTGGTTACAATATCAGGAAACAGCACCTTATTCCACACTACCACACCTAGAATCAAAGCTACTATAGCAAAAACACTAACCCAGGTAGTATTTCGCTGTTTATTCTTTAATCGCCCTATTTCCTGCTTTAGTTTTTGTTGCTCTTCTCTAAGTTCTATGCTCTCCTTTTCTTTTTTAGCAATAACTCCTTGATAACTATTAATCTGTATTGTATTATACCCTTTAGATTTATAAATCAACGTATAGCCATTAATTCGACTTGATTTAACTATATCTGAAGAGCTATCTTGAATAGAAAAGCTAGCCACAGAATCTTTCGAAATCGAATAGTTTACAGACGGCAAAACTACTGCTGTTTTATCCAACTGTTCAAAAGAATAACGAAGACCTGCTGATATAAAATCTATTTCCTCTCTATTTTCATAAAGTTTATTTGCATTTGAAACAATCTCTCCTTTCTCGTTAAAACGAATAAGATATCCATGTTTCACCATGCTTTCAATAATAATCTCAAATCTAGAAAACAAGCCATCTATATTGGTTATCATTTTACCATTAACAACACTACATAATCCGATATAGTTACCATCATCAAGATTACGAATATAGACATAATACATCAAATCACCATCCCGATGAATAGCAATTTGACTAACCGCTTTGCTGTTTTGATGACAAACATCAAAAATTTTTCTTGAATAATCATTAGGGTATTGAGTATACCCATTATCAAACTTCCCAAACAAATATACAGATATGTTCATTATTTCAATCTAAATTTAATAACCTTATTCTCATTATCAACCGAATAGGACGGAACACGATTAAGGACCTCATTACCTAACAATAAAGGAGCTAGAGTGTTTCCCGAAACTGTGGCAATGACATTCGTACAAGCAATCTGCCCCCCAATAACAAGTTCCTTCAAATTAATAACCATATTCTCTACAATACTACCATCAGCTATTTGAAATTGAGTAACACCAATAATGTCATCTTTAGTAAAGCATCCCTTTTCGTAAAGATACTTAGCTTCAGCTATTGAAATCAAGGTACCAGAGCATCCACTATCCAATATCATCTTCACAGTAAACTGACCATTCACCGTAACATCAATAAGCTTAACACCATTTCGTTCTTCAAAAGGAACTTCTACATCCTCCAAAGGTTCATATGATACTTCCGTATCAGAACTCAAGCCTGCATTATCGAAAGTAACACTATCCACAGACTCCTCTTCCGTATCATAAAATGCCAACTGCTTTTTCTTCTCTCCTCCACAGGATGAAAATATAAAGCAAACCAAGAATATTACAAAAATTAGAATATATTTCATCATTTATCTCTAGCTTCGATAATTCTATCAACAATAACAGTACCATCAACAACATAAGTTATTTTATGTTCTCCTGGCGCCGAAACTGACACTTTATTTTTCTTGATTTTTTTCCATCAAATTGAATTTCGCCACCAGGGATTTCTCGAGGCTTTATTGTAATAGTCAACGGTTTCCCTATAAAGACATACGGTTTTTTCTTTGTAATTTCCTTTACGTCTATTGTATATTCATTATTTTCCTCTTTGTTACAGAAGTTGTCGTTTAACTTCTTTTTAAAGCTCTCATTTTCAACTAAGACTCGTGATTTTTCAGCTTGCAATTTAGAATATTCAATTTTCAAGCTTTCAATATCATTTTTCTGTTGCTTATTTTTTGATAACAGAGCATATACCACGATAACGCTAAACAGCAGCAAAAAAATGCATCCAACCACTACGAAGATATTACTGTTGGACAAACTAAAGAGTTTTTTATCGAAAAAAGACTTTTTTTCCTCATTAGATATAGAACCTATGGAAGGAACATTCTGCAGGTTTAGCATTGCCGGCATTCTCTGGCTTTGCTCAACAAGTTCATCCGTCATCAGTTCGTCTTTTGTCTGCAAATTCTTCAAACTTTCGATCTCTACTTGCTTCTCTTTCAGTTCAGATTTATATGCGTCAATCTTTTTGAGCAACCTTTTTTTTTCTGTTTCATAGTTAGAATAGGACTCTCGCAAATCTTGCATTTCCTTACTATGTTCAGCCAACAGAAGAGTTTTTTCCTTTTCCGTCTGTCTCAGACTTTCCTCTATCTTTCTTTGAGTTTCATTTTGGATAGACGCAATTTTTTCTAGTGCTTGCCGAATCTTATATTTACAATCAGATTGGATTCTTTGTTTTTCGGCATGCATCACTTTTTGTTGTTGAACAATTTTTGCATTAGCAGAAGCAGAAAGGAAATATGGAGAAACTAAAAGACAGCCAGTTTTTTGAATTGCACCCAATGCTTTCTGATTGGTACACTCTGCTAAGTTGATATTAGAGACTGTTCCGTCATGCCCCCACTTTAAGTGAGAAAAACTAATAATATCAGAATTAACAGAAAAAGTACCAATATAATCAACAAGACTTTGCTCTATCTTATCCAGCTGACTGGATATATCTTGAAAATCAGGCACTAAGTATTTTACCAATGTACCATCATCACTAACACATAGCCCGACACACATTTTCTCGTATGCAGCCTTCAATATATTATATATATTAAGGATATCTGCATAATAAGCGTTCACCTTAAGTGTCAATGCTACATAAGAACCTGAACGATCATTAAAGTCACAAACATTTATACCTTTTAAAAAGGTATAATAACAACACACTTCTTTTCCAGAAGCCATGATTTCGACTTTCATAACTTCCGGAATATCCGATTTAGGTCCATAAAAAGAAGATAAATATCTACTATCTTCCTCGTCAGCTCCCCATTTTTTCTGCCCATAAGGAACACCATGAACCAACAGCTTTATATTTAATCCCATTCTCCTACCCTTTTAACAACTTCAACATTGCATTCCAAAGTTTTTGGGCATATACAGAAGATCCCTCTGTATATGTCAATCCTCCACTCATTTTTTTTACATATGTTCCAGTCATAAATGGAACAAATTCACAGTTATATTTTGTTATCAATTTTGTCAACGGATTTTGATTTTGGAATGGAACAAAAATATTTGGATACAAATTCTCTACATTATGAATTGCCTCTTTTATATTTACATGTCCCACCTTAAGAACATAATCAGTTAAATCTATCTTATTGTAGATAAACAATACCTTGTCTTTATCTAACATTTTCGATTTTAATTTTTTTATTCGAGTTACATAATTTGCACGAGGTTCAAGATCAGCCCAATCTGGCTCCAGCATAATAGCCCATAACTTACGATTTTGTCCTGCTAATATTGCATCAACGTAAGGAGGATAAGGAGCATTAGGCGCTTCTGGTGTAAAATACAACTCACCAGGAGCTTCCAACAACTGACAAATAGGTTTTCCATTTTTTAGTACCTTTACCAACATAAAGCCAATATGACTCGTACTTTGAGCAGCATTATCTGAATTTATCATTTCATCAAAATGCTCACACATCTCTTTATAGTTAGTGTCATACGATGGACGGAAAGTCTTTTCTGGTACTACAGAATAACCTATAGATTTCAAATAACGAGCTAATCGAACCAACGTCATTGTCTTGCCACATGACGGGGGACCATACAAAACCACTATAGGTGTTTTTGGGTCTGCAATTGTAACTTTTATACTATTAGGATCATTTATCTCGGAGGCAGACAATCCTGGGACAGATGAAACTTTAGCATTATTTGTTCCAGAAACATTTAAATCAATATTCTTCTTATAATCACCAAGAGCCGAAGCTGACTTTTGCTTAGAAACAGGTGCATTTGCAGAAGTTTTTGTCTGAATATTATTTACATCTATAGCCATAATTCTATTATTTTTTAATCTTGTTTTTTTAAAGCAATAATAAAGAAAACAAATGCAGCAACATCCACTAATATGGAAACAAGAATCCAAAAAGCAAATGCTAATCCACCTTCTTTTCCAGAAACGAAATCAACCCAAACATCATATACACTCAACAACCTAGAAACTTTGGTTTTCGGGTTTTCTGCCGTATATAATTCCTTGTCTTGGGCATTTTTAAAATCAACAAATTGGTTATACATTTTGATAGTTGAATAACCTTCATTCAATTTATCACAAACCATCTTAATATCTTCGGCATCATTCAGATTAATACCATCATTTATATTCTTTTTAATCAACTCCAGATTCTTCCAATCTCTTTCGGCAACCTTCTTGTAATTTGAATTACTTGGTGTCATCTCATTTATAATATTACGGATTTTCACATCCCTTAAAGCAAAAATCTTTGCACGATAAGCATTACACAGTCTTTCTCTATCTTGCTGAGATTTACCTGAAAAAGCTAATGGCTCAATTTTTGCAACATCAAGCATTGTTGCAAATTCACCTAAAATCTGTTTAGATTTTGATCCAAAACCAGGAACTGCATCATTTTTGATTTCAGCTTCCAGCTCACCCATTTTAATCTCTACCTTATTCTTGAAATCTGTAACACGAGCATTTATTTTATTTTCTGTCACAACTCCATCTTTTATTTGTGCCAAATACCCCTGTGTTGCAGATATATCATTAGTAACTCTTTCATGAACCAAATTACGATAAAAAAAAGTATGTGTATTAGTTGGCATACTACAAAAAAGCCAAAAGGCTATCACGATGATAACGCCTCCAAGCAATGTCCAACCACGTTTTTCCATATAGATATCTTGGTTCAGACTATCCACAATCATCTTTGTTCCCCATGACGCAATAAAGAAAAAGCCAACCGTAATCGCCCAACATAACAAACTCGGATACGTTGGCAACAACAAATGAAGAGACTCAGAAGTAGCCCAGCAACTTACAGCCGCTAATACTAAAAAGCCTAACACAGAGATGATTTTTAAAAACTTATTATCATTCATGTTAATACTTGGGCGGCTTATAGTCCCAGATTCAGCCTCTTAAATTATGATTTACTAGGTTAAATGAATTGGCGTGGGACTATTGCCTTTTCGCCAGAATAGAGGTTGTGGAAGGACCTATCTGCTAGCATAGGACAATAGCCCACGCCAAAAGGGTATATCATTCCTTTTCCATTTTGAAAAGGATACAATAATCCTAAAGGCGTGAGAATACTGTTCACTATCCAAGCAGATTTCGAAACTTCCACATTTCTATTCTAGGATAACGCTCAATACGCTCATTCATTTGAGTCTTCATCGCAGTCGTTCTTTTCCGTCTGCTCCAACTCTGACCGCAAAAGTAAGCAATATTCTTGATACAGCCAAACTTTTTGCATTTTTTTTATCGGAAGAACTCGATTTTTCTGAAAAGGATAAGAAAAAGGCATCGGATTGCACCACTGCCGAAAAGATAGCACTTCCACCTTCCGATTCCATGACAGCTTCGATGCCTATATACCTCAAACTTTTCTATCCGCCAAATATCCAAACCTACCTTGTATGAAATGCCATTCTGAATGTACCAAATGACAAAGAGGGGGCGCCATAAGTCTAAATTATAGTTGGCGCATTACAGTTGACCTACGCATGCACATCACTTGTTGTGCAAGCGCACATCAGGTGATATGCAAGCGCACAACAGCTGTTGTGCGACCAGAGATACTAACTAACTCAAAAACATATACTATCTTTTCCAACAACATATACTAGCTCTTCCAGCAACTTGTCATTAGTCTTCCAACAAAAAAGGGTGAATCATTAACTTATGACACACCCTCTTTGATAAATCAGACACACAACTGATCTTATCTTATAATATTATACTCAAACTCATAATCCCCATTCTTCAGCCATTCGGGAACATCTTCCCCATTTTCCACAAGGCCTTCAACATGAAACTCCAGACTTTCCTTTGCTTCTTTTTGCAAAGCATCAAAGGTTGATGCTGTAAAAACCACCGCTCCTGGTACATTACTACCAAGAGAACCACCATAATTCCTGTCGCACCACGCAACATTAACAATAATCTTTTCCATCATGTAATACTTTAGTTTTTGCAAACCTCCCCACAAGATATCATAGCTAGACCCGCTCCGTACCAACTCCGTATGATGGCTTGGATTGAAAAACAGGTTTAAATACTATGTCCAGAACTCTTCTTCGCCAGAGGGTTGCATCCTGCCCCCGCATTTGGGGCATGTGTGCATATCCCACTTGTGAATCCTGTCAGAACCGCATCTTAGACAGAGTCTTCCCACTAGAGAATTGAAGCTAGGTGCAGCATCACCTATCACTCCACCCACCACAAGAGGTACTATGTTCCTGCAGTCTGGACAAGCCATAGCTTCAATATGCTGCCCCATGAAACCACGTCCCTCATATATTACGGTCTCGTACCCACATTCCTGGCATCTGAAAATCTTCTTTTTTGACATAATCCATCTCCTTCTTTATCTATTTTTATATTTTCAGAGTGAATATTACACAAAGCAGTATTCGTTTGCGATAACCTATTCCACCTCCTTATTCCTGATGCAGAATGGAGATCACCCCATCAAGCATCCGTCCAACCCAACAACCTTCCGTCAATATTTATAACCAAAATTCATATACCTACAAGTTTTGAATCTAGCGATAAAAACAAGAGGATTGAGAGGCTGGGAATCCTTGTTTTCTGCTCTATATTAAGAACAAGACCTATAGTTGTACGACTATAAAGTTACAGTTGTACGACTATACATGCTATGGTTGTACAACTGTAGAGTTATGGTTGTACAACTATAGGGGTTATAGTCGTACAACTATAGATTTTCCTCAACGGCATCATCTTGTCAAAGAATCGCAAATACCTAATTACCAGCAAGTTACTGTATTTCTCCATATTTGCGATATTCTCAAAGAAACAATAAGCGTCTGAAAATACGAGAATCTCAGCCAAGCTAATGTAAAGAAAACTCATTCTTCATAACGCCTCAACAGTTTCCCAATCTACACCTCATTAATTCTATGCAACTTCCAACCATCAAACTGCATGATGATTCTATGCAACTGGGTTCCCTGCCGCAAAGCCTCAACTCTCGGAGCCTCAGCATATTTCCTAATCTGAAGTTCAGCTCCCTCCCATTGCTTGGCTATCAACTCCTCATGCATCTTTCCAGACATACCCTTTTCTTTCTTTGGAATTAATTTCAATTCCAAGATGTAGCTATGCTTCGTTGGATAATGCGTCAAATCAGGCAAGAGGAAGAAATCACAATAACCATGATTCAATTCCAACTCGGGAGCAGTATAATAATAACTATTAAGACTCAAATACGCCATGAAGAAGCCCTGCAGATTACGCTCGCCTTCTATGGAATCCCGAACGGACGAAACGGCTGCATATGCCGAAGCCATATATTCCAAAGTATCCTTCCACTTTCCTTCAAAAGCCATCAATGTAAACTTATATTCCAAGTCAGACAGATTGACATATCTATCATCCTGATACTCTTCCAGCAAATAGCCATAATATTGCTTGCGAACATTATTATTAGGAATCCCCAAAACCAGCTGGCTGCCAAAGGTTCCCTTGATGGTAAGCATGCCATAATAGAAAAGCAAACTCGGGAATATCTGAGGATTGGTTATCATTCTGGCTGGGAATGTCTCTTCCAGTCGAGTGATAATCTGTCCAGTCTCTGCTATCTTCCGAATAATACCTTTGCGGTCACCATCCAGTCTGTCAAGCTGAATCAACTTGCGCATTTTGTTGTAATCCGTCTTTGTATTCGGATCTATCATTTCCTTGGGTCCTTGCCCTCGATTTATAAAATTGCGAAGGTAATAGAGCACCATATCGCAATTGAACATCCTACTCTGAGTTTCCAAAGCACCCATGGAAAAACAATAGTTATCATACCAAGGCTTCATTTCTTCAATGATTTCCTCTACGTTGCTATCAGGACGCATCATCCCTTTTTCCTTATAATAGGTGAACATCTCTCGCACGTCCTCCGTAGAGAAGCCCAACATCTGATTGAATTCCTCATTGGTAGAAATATGCCAGCCAATATTGAAGCCACTGGTTACATCATCCAATGTAACAGGACTGACACCCGTAATGAATATACGATCAAAAGAACCTTTAAACTTCTTAAAGATGTCTCGATAGAATCCTGCTGCGTGCGTGATAGCCCTATACACATCCTCTCCATGCTCGTTAAGCACGGTATTCGTAAAGTTATCATACTCATCTATAATAAGATAGAGAGGGTATGACTTTGACTTAGCTTCATTGATGATAATGGAAAACTTTCCAGCTGCATCTTCTGTTTCCCGAACCTTCCTAATGGTTTCCTCCTGATAGTATTCATGATAATCACGCACAAAACCATCCATTTCTACTCCCAGATAGAAATTGAATCGCTCTTCCAGTTTTTCAATGTTTCCTCCTACCTGTGAGAAATCAAGATACATCACCTGAAACTTTCCCTGCAAAGAGGTAGGATGCTGACTTATCCATAAACCACCAAACTTTTCCTGGAATTCATCCTTGTGCCTTACATCATAGTAAGCACGAAGCATACTGATAAACAAGCTCTTGCCAAAACGGCGAGGGCGAATGAAAAAGAGGTTGCGAGCCTGACTTTCCAACTTTGGCAAATACATGGTCTTATCGACATAGTATAGATTGTCTCTTCTTACTACATCGAAATCCGATACGCCATATGGTACTTCTTTTATCTGATTCTGCTCCATGACACTATTGTTTTAAAACACCTTTTTGGGGCAAAGATACAAAAAATAATGATACAAGCAAAGGAATATCCCGAAAATAAAGCGATATGACTTGATTTTCGGGATATTCTTGCAAATCACCTACTTCATTTTCCATCCATCAATGGTTCCCGTCTTCGATGAGAAGTTGCAGCCTATCTGATAAATCTTTCTGCCATCTGCTGCATATTCCCTGGCATAGCCCATATCCTCTATCTGCTTCAGGGCTTCTTCAGCCGAACCATCACGCTTGAACTCGAAGATGTAGATATAGTTCGGAGTCTCCACCACGCAATCTACCCTACCTTCGCTTTGCTGCTTTTCGATGAAGACCGTGAAAC
>ERZ1026862.1377-NODE-1377-length-14440-cov-5.561279_pt1 | contig 14440 bp, 8 predicted proteins | sample MGYA00380161_ERZ1026862 | MGnify/ENA primary metagenome ERZ1026862 (study PRJEB33269, sample SAMEA4719797) | human gut metagenome | biome: human-associated habitat; feature: organic feature; material: feces | place: Cameroon | collected 2013-10 ... | reverse complement strand
GCAGCGTCAGATGTGTATAAGAGACAGATGTATTATTGTGCGCCTTTACAAAGCCCTTTTTTTTGATATAATGGATGCTTATGATTGTTGATGTTTGTGGCTTTCCATTGCCAGAAAATAGAATAAGGAGCATCTATGAATATAAAAAAAATGATTTTTTTTTGCTATCCGTCCGATTTGCACTACCTTTGCAGCATGAGAAGGCATCTTTATATATATAATGAATACGTGCTATATATAATAAGGTGTAAAACAAACTCGTCGGGCGTAAGCTTCTCTAATCAGACGAAAGGCTTCTCTAAGAAACAAAATAAAAGATAATATGATAGACTCTTCAGTATTCCAGGGAAAGAAAGCCGCATATTTCACACTTGGCTGCAAATTGAATTTCTCTGAAACCTCTACGTTTGGCAGACTTCTTCAGGACATGGGCGTGAGCACAGCGGAAGAAGGTGATAAAGCCGATATATGTTTGATAAATACATGTTCCGTTACTGAGGTTGCCGACCATAAGTGTCGTCAGGCCATCCACCGCATGGTGCGCCAGCATCCTGGGGCTTTCGTTGTAGTGACAGGTTGCTATGCCCAGCTTGAGGCAGAGACTATAAGCAAGATAGAGGGTGTAGATCTTGTGCTTGGTGCAAATGAGAAAGCCAATCTCATACAGTATCTTTCCGATGCTTGGACCACGGCTCAACCGGATTCTGATGATGCGGTTTCCGACAAGTCGCTCCATAAGCACTATTCGGTAAAGACAAAAGACATAAAGACCTTTGCTCCGAGTTGCTCTCGTGGCAACCGAACCCGTTATTTCCTTAAGGTACAAGACGGTTGCGATTACTTCTGTACCTATTGCACCATACCTTTTGCGCGTGGCTTCAGCCGCAACCCTTCCATAGCTTCGCTTGTAGAGCAGGCACGTCAGGCGGCGGCAGAGGGAGGTAAGGAGATAGTCCTCACGGGAGTGAATATCGGAGACTTTGGTGCGACGACCCACGAAAGCTTCGTCGACCTCGTGAAGGCTCTCGACCAGGTGGAAGAGATAAAACGCTATCGTATAAGCAGTCTGGAGCCAGACCTCCTTTCCGACGAGCTTATAGAATACTGTGCCCATAGCCGTGCTTTCATGCCTCATTTCCATATTCCTTTGCAGAGTGGTTCGGATGCAGTCCTTAAGTTGATGCACCGTCGTTATGACTCAGCCCTCTTTGCCCATAAGATAAATTTGATAAAGGAATACATGCCTGATGCCTTTATCGGAGTAGACGTTATGGTAGGAACGAGAGGTGAGACACCAGAGTTTTTTGAGGAGACATATGATTTCCTTAATTCCCTTGACGTCACCCATCTGCATGTCTTCCCATATTCGGAACGTCCCGGCACAGCAGCATTACGTATTCCGTATGTTGTTTCCGATAAGGACAAGAAGCTTCGCAGCAAGCGTCTGATAGAGATGTCGGATGTCAAGACACAGACTTTCTATGCTAAATATATAGGTGCGGAGGCGGAAGTCCTTTTTGAGAAAGCCACACGTGGCAAGGCTATGCACGGTTTTACCAAAAACTATATCCGTGTGGAGCTGCCGGCTGTGCAGTCGTCAGACGAACTCGACAACCAGTTGATACGTGTTCGTCTTGGTGATTTCAATCATGACAAGACAGCTTTGAAGTGTGAGATTATATAACTAATCATGAAGAAGGAAGATGGATAAGGTAGCGATAGTAATACTTAACTGGAATGGTGAGAAGATGCTGAAAGAGTATCTTCCCTCGGTGCTGGAGTATTCATTGGAAGACGGCGGTGTGGTCTATGTAGCCGACAACGCCTCCACCGATGGTTCGATACTGATGCTGCGGGAGCATTTCCCACAGGTGCATATCATACAGCTGGAAAAGAACTGGGGCTTTGCCGAAGGTTACAACAAAGCGCTCGAACAGATAGATGCCGAACTGTTTGTGCTCCTGAACAGCGATGTGGAAGTTACCCATCATTGGCTCATCCCGCTTCTGGAATTCATGGACAACCATTCCGAAGTGGCATTCTGCCAGCCCAAGCTCTTGTCGGAGCAAGATAAGAACGCCTTTGAGTATGCTGGGGCAGCAGGAGGCTATCTTGATAAATACGGCTATCCGTTCTGCCGCGGACGTATCTTCGACACGGTAGAGGATGACAACGGACAATACGACTATCCGGCTGAGGTGTTATGGGCAACGGGAGCTTGTCTGATGATACGTGCCGTGGATTATTGGAAGGCAGGAGGACTTGACGGCAGGTTCTTTGCCCACAACGAGGAGATAGACCTCTGCTGGAGGCTCCGGCTTGCAGGCAGGTCCGGCTTCTGCATTCCCGATAGTGTGGTGTATCATGTAGGCGGAGGTACCCTTCCGAAAGGCAATCCTGTGAAGACCTACCTTAATTTCCGAAACAATCTCACCATGCTCTACAAGAACCTTTCGGACCAGGAACTGTCGCATGTCATGCGTGTCCGCTTCTTCCTTGATTATCTTGCGGCATTCCAGATGCTCGTTCTCGGGCGCAGCCTTGGTGACTTCAAAGCCGTTGTCAAGGCGCGTCGCGACTTCTGCAAGTGGAAGAAAGACTTCACAGCTGACCGTCGGCATATACAGGAAACAAGACTTGTACCCGTGGGCTGTATCAACGGAATATTCGACTTCTCTATCCTTTGGAAATATTACGCTAAAGGAAAAAAGATATTCAGTTCGTTGAAAAAGTAATCGAAAGATAAGTCTGAAAACGTTTACGTTAAGAAATATACTTACAATAGAGCTTCGTTTTTGATAAATTGTTATATTTGCAGTGCTAAAGCCTAATACCAGTCGACATGTTTACTGACAGTATGTCAAGGACACGCAAAACAATAATAACTACTAACAAAACAATTAATCAAAAATGAAGCAATTTTTATCTATTGCGGTAGCAATGGTGGCTTGCGCCACTTCCGCCTTTGCGCAAGACGAAGAAAAGACTGTACAGAGATGGAATCTGACCTCAGTTGCAGCAGAAGACGTAAGCAACATTACCGCTGACTCCAATTGGAAGACCGACAGTAAATCACGCTATTGCTATGTGCAGGCTCTCGACAAAGCACCATTGACAGCCAATGGCAAGGAACTTGCCACGACACAGAATCTCCTCTTCACCATTACTGCACATTCGGATGGTAATGTACGCCTTGGAGGAAAGACTGCAGCCCTATGGCTTGGCGACGCCACTTCGTTTGTCATTCCCGACTGTAAGGCGGGTGATATGGTGCAGGTGGAATACATGACATCCAACAAATCCGCCAACCGTTCGCTCACCCTGACAAACCTTGAAGGCACGTTCCCCTCAACTACAGGCAAGGAACATCAGACAGGAAACGGAAAAGTAATAGCCGACGGCGACGTCGTTATAGGCATCACCGGAGGAATGTATTTCTATAGTCTTGCCGTTGGCGACGAAGAAGTCATTGGCGGTGGAGGAGGGGAGTCGCCCGACAACCCCGACAATCCAAACGACCAGACACCGGGACTCAACTATATGACCGGCGACCAGCCCATAGCGACACCGGGTCTTGGCACAGGTCCAAAGATCTATGTCTCACCGACAGGTAGTGATGCTAACGACGGACTGTCTGCAGAATCGCCGCTTGCAAGTATACAGCTTGCCATCGACAAGGCGGTGGAACCAGGCACAACGATTTATCTCGCACCGGGAGAATACCGACCGACAGCACGAATAAATATCAACGACCGCAACGGCACGGCAGACAACTACAACTCTCTCGTATGTCTTGACGGAAGAGCCGTAATCAATTGCGACCATCCATATCATAAACATAGCGACAACCCGTATCAGGGCATCAGACTGACATCCTCTTACTGGCACTTCTACCATGTGGATATAACAAACGCAAGCGACAACGGTCTCCTTATAGAGCGCAACAAACCTACCGGCGGCTCTGCCACAGACATAAAGAACCGCACACAGGATGCCCACGACAATATCATAGAAGACTGCAAGTTCTACAAGAACGGCGACACGGGTGTGCAGATAAAGAACCTCGGTTCCTTCAACTATATCCTGAACTGTGATGCCTATGAGAACAAGGATGAGGGCGACGGTGATGCCGATGGCTTCGCACCTAAGATATCAGTAGGTTCCGGAAACTATTTCTATGGCTGCCGTGCATACAACAATTCTGACGACGGCTACGACGTGTTCTTCAAGAAGAGCGGTGGCTTCGAGGATAATGTTACAATCGTTTTCGAAAACTGTCTGGCATACGAGAATGCCATAATGAACGGCGTGGTGACGGATGGTAACGGCAATGGATTCAAATGTGGTTCCGATCAGGGAGCTATGAATGTGGTGCTCAATCGCTGCCTCGCCGTAAACAATGCGAGCAAGGGTTTCGACCAGAACCACAACTCAGGCGACATCATCATGAACAACTGCACGGGCTACGCCCTGAAGTCGGTTAATGGCGCAACGCTGAAGAAACCGTATTCCTACCGTGCCTACGAGCCGATAGCGGCAGGTCATGAGCTGGTGGCAACAAACTGCATAGCCATCAACGACAACCTTAAGACTGACCGTCATCATGACGACCCTTCGAAGTGGGGAGAGAAGAGTCAGAAATACGGAAGAACAGAGCTTTCGGTGGGTACGATAATTACAAGTGACCTCAATGTGGACCCTTCAAATGTGCAGAACGAGGACAACTTTGCAGAACTAATTGCCGAGCGCAATGCCAACGGAGATCTGCTGTGGGACAACGTATCGTGGTCGCGTCCTACAGAAGGTAATGCGCTTCTTGTAGACAAAGGCACGGTAGTGGAAGAGAGCGACAGATACGCTTCGCAGGGAGTAAGAGTGCCAGCCATCCGCTATACCGGCGCAGCTCCAGACCTCGGAGCCTTTGAACTTGGACTGACAAGCAAGCCTGTGTCCTTCGGCACTCAGACAAGCGGCATCGGATATATCCAGAGTAGCAAGAGCGATGGCAAGAGTGTTCGTCTGGTGCAGGCTTTCAATGGTATGGTTATCGTAAATGTTGACGGCGCACAGGCAAAAGACCAGTTCTCTATATGTGCTTACAATACCGATGGCACATTGCTCGGCACGCATAAGTTCAATGGTACCAACACAAGTATCTATCTGCCAAATACAAAGGGTATGATTCTGCTCAAGGTGGAAGGCACGAATGTGAAGGAATGTGTAAAGACAATAATGAAATAAATATCTCTCTTATCAATTGAAATGGGTGGAACGCATAGATGTTCCACCCTTTTCTCTTCATTATTATAAGGGCTTTTCCCTTTATCTATATACTTACGTACCGTAACCCGTATCCTTAGCAACCGTAACCAGCATCCTTAGCAACCGTAATCAGCAACCTTAATAATCGCAACCTGTATACTTATGCGCTATGACTGTATATTTATGTCATGTAAACCATGCCCTTATGAAGGGGTTGATTTATTCTCTTTTAGAAATTAGGTAACTTTCTCATAGAAAGTCGGTAACTTTCTCATAGAAATTAGGTAACTTTCCATTTTTAATGAATTAAGGGGCCTTTTAGGGGGTATAGCTATCGAACGGATTTTTATTCATTTCATGATGCCGTTGTCGGTATCTTTGAGGTTAATTCTCTTTTCCGCAGACTGGTGGTTTCTGCCTCTGTTCAGTCGCCATACTATGTTTAGCGAGATGTAGTTGCCGCTGTCTTTGTAGTAGCCTATGGAGTGCTTGTAGAGATTGCGGTTGAGAAGCTCGTTTTCAAACGACTTGTAGTTGCTGCAAAGAGGATTTGCCCATGTTAGGGAGAATTGCCAGTTCTTCAAGTTGTATGAGGCTTGCAGGGCGGAGTAGGCACCATTGTAGCTTTTCGATTCCCCTTCCAGGAAGCGTGTGCCGTTATCTATGTATCCGCGCAGATAGAATTTGCCGAGATAAGCCGTAATGCTGCCCACATAGAACCATGATGTGTAGCAATGGGTGTAGTCGTAGCCGAAGTTGAAGCAGCGGTACATGCCTCCGTTGGCAGCCACTTGTAGCTTTTCAGGCAAAAGCCAATAGCCAGCATATGCCGTGATGTCCAGTACGTCAATCTCCTTCTGGTTTATCTGGGTATAGATAAAGCGATTGTCGTCGGTTCGTTCATAATGTGCCATGTTTGGCCTGCGACATTGCTTGTAGTAGCCTTCGATGAAGGATTGCAGGCGGCTGGTATTGTAAGAAACCAGCAGACGGTGCTCCATGTCGCGCGACGGTTTCAAGTCGGGATTGCCAACCGTCCATTCCATGCTGTTGGTCCTGATGGCGGCATCGCTCGTCATGGCAATGCGTGAAGTCCGTTCCTGCATCTGAAAGGTATAGCTCATTTGCAGTTCATTGCTTGGATTATAAGTCAGGGTAAGCTTCGGACGATAGGTCCAGAAGTTATAAGTATGTTCGTTTTGTGTGTAATGGATATAGCTGACACCCGTTCCCAATGAGTATTGAAACTGCTTGATCGAGCCTTTTATCTCGCCGAAGGCATAAAGCTTGTTGTCGTTCATCCTGGTTCTGGCAGATGCATCTCCGGTATAGTCATTCCTTGTGTGTTTGTAGCGATAGTTCAAACCGGCGGAAAGAGTAAAAGGCTTCAGTCGGTTCTCGTAAATCATTTCCGAAAGCAGGGACGCTGATTTGCCGTCCACATTATATATATAAGGTGTACCTTCGTCATAGAAGCTGTTCGTCTTTGTAGAAATGAAGGTGCCGACGGCATTGGCAATAATGGATTGCTTGGGCGTGAGCTGGCGGAAGAAGTATATGTCCAATACCGGCGAGAGGTACTTGCTTCCATCCCTGCTTGTGGCTTTGTAGCTGTGGTTCCCGTCGATTATTTCCTTTATGCTGTAGTTGTCAGGAGTCTTGTTTAATGCTCCGCTCAGGGAAGTCTGGAAGACGGTAGCTGTAGAGTCCGTCCAGTTGTAGGTCAGTTTTGCATTATGGGAGATGTATTTACGGAGTGTTTCCACGTCATTTCGCTCTATGGTATATATGCTGCCGTCGGTTAGGGTGTAGTTGGCATTCTGCAAGATATTCGAGCCTTTCGACTTGCCTCCGTTTATGTCATACGATACAGACCATTCGCTTTTCCCCTTGTTCCATTTCCCGTATACCATGCCGTCGCCTTGGATGGTGGTAATGGCAGAAGTGATATCCGTGCCGATAGAGTATCCGCTGTCATTTCTGCGTGTTATGATGTTTATCACATAGGCAAGACTCTCGCCGTAGCGTATGCCGGGCTTGTCTATGAAGTCGATTCTCAGTATGTCCTTCGGGTCAAGGGCTGTCATTTCTGGTTTGTCCACTATTATGCCGTTTATCCTCAGTTGTACGCCTCCTCTGTTGTCTATGGCGGATATGGTGTGGTTGATATTGTCAACGCGGAGATTAGGCAAGGTGAGTTTTTCGAGAAAGCTGTAGCCGTTGGTAGAAGCTTGTCTCTGCGAATCGGTAGGGTAGATAACCATTCCGTCGGGTTTGTTTACAACCTTTGAGGCTCTGACCGTTACTTCATCAAGAGTGATGGACTTGTCCACGTTCTGCGCAAAAGTTATTGCTGCGGTGGAGAGAAGAAAAGAAAATGTAATAAATCGTTTCATTATGCACCATTTTTAGTTATGGTGCAAAAGTATGATGATACTCCGGAAACGCCAATTTATGTGTCTGACATTTTCCTGACAATTGTCTGACAAAAGGCTAACTATCTGTAATCCAGAGTGTAGCTTCTGCCTCTGTCAGATTCTATTTTACGGCTACTGTTCATTATATCTATAGGGTGCAAACACGGCGTTGGCCATGCTCTAACATAGATGGGAAACTTTTTATTTTTTAGCGAAAAGCCATATAACAGTTGCGTATTTGGCAAAAAAGTAGTAATATTGCAAATCATAAACATATAAAGGAACACGATCGCAAGAATATGCTAAGCGGCAAAAGAATAATGACATTGGTGACCATTGTAGTCACTGTGAGCGTGATGCTCATGGCCAAAGGCCGTGAGCAGAACGACTATTTCTATAGCCGCTGGACCGTGTTCACTACACAGCAGCTAATGGATAAGGCCAAGCAATGGGTGCTGACTGGTGAAAAGAGAGACAGCGCCATGGTGTGGTATACCATCGTTGCCAATCGCTTTGACCCTAAAGAAGGCTCGCGCAAGGAAAACGATCTCAGTTTGAGAGCCATGAACAATCTGGGCTATATGTATTTCTTCTTTTATTATGACTACCAGAAATCATACTCTTATCTCACCAAGGCCTTGAAGCTGAGCCAAAAATATGGTTATGGCGACTATCTGCCATACATCTATCTCAACATGGGCAACCTGTGCTGTATAGGCCGTGGCAGCGAGCAAGCATCGCCGCTTAGCGACAAGGCCATAGCTTATTATAAGAAGAGTTTTGCTGAAGGCCTTAGGCATAAGACATGGGATATTGTCTGCATTGCCGTTAACAATATGATGCTGCAGGCCTATTCCACGCAGCATATAGCCATGATAGAGCCAGAGCTTAATGCCTTTGTCAAGGCACGCATACCCCACGGCACGCCTCTGCTGGCCTACAGCCGTCATCTGGCCAAGGCCATGCAGCTAACCTCAGTGCGGCGTTATGGTGCGGCTCTGCAGCAGTGTGACATGGCATTGAAGAAGATTGACGACAAGCTGACGCCTGAGCGCTATCTGCTTTCGGCTACCTTCATCAAGGCACACATACACTCGCTTGCTGGCAACAAGCATCAAGCCATTGCCCTGTTAGATGAGGTGCAGCACATGGCAGAGGTTAAGGGGATGAAAGACTGGCTGGTGGATATCTACCGAGAGTATAGCGTCTATTATAAGCTGGTGGGCAACGAGACGCAGTATCGCAAATATCGCATGATGTATCTTGAGGCGCAAGACTCTATACTCACCGAGAGCAAGTTGCAGGTCGTTAACGACATGCAGTTTCTCGACGAGCTTAAGGCTGCCGATGAGCGTGTGGCAGAGGCCGTGCGCCGCCGCCGCGAGCAGACCATTGCCATGTGGGTGGCTCTGGGCGTGACCGTTGTGGTGGGCATCATGCTCACCCTGCTGGCCGTGGCTTATCGCCGCCTGAGGCAGAAAAACCGTTTGCTCTACGACAAGAGCGTCAGCATGATGCGCCGTTATGAGGCCGAGCGCCAGCAGCGCCAGATGGTGCAGCAGGCAGCCATCTTGCAACAAGATACAGTGCAAAGAGACGCAGAGTCACCAGTGAGTGACATCATGGCAGAGGCCGGGGATGACACAGGTGCAACCAAGCAACCGGCCATTAGTGATGAAATGGCAATGATGCTGATGGACAAGATAAAGGGTGTGATGGACGATGTTGATGTGATAGCAAACCAAGACTTCTCTCCTTAAGCGCCTGGCCGAACTGGTGGGTGAGAAATACTGGACGGTGTCGCAGGTGATAAACAATAGCTATGGCAACAACTTCAATGCCCTGCTGGCCGAATATCGCATCAATGAGGCTTGTCGCAGGCTCACCGACAAAGAGCATTTTGGACGGCTCACCATCGAGGCCATAGCCCAGAGCCTGGGCTTTAAGAGCCGCAGCAACTTTGCCGCCACCTTTAAGCGCATCACAGGGCTCACGCCGTCAGAATTTCAGAAAATGGCTAAATCAGCATAAACCATTTGCTTTTATGTTTTGTTGCTTACGTTTTGTGTGCTTATTTGCAAATTAGCACACAAAACGTAAGCAATTCTTGCTTTCTTTAGAATTTTCATTATATCTTTGCCGCCGAAACAATTATACCCGCTGGTTGAGAAAAGGGACTCGGCTCGTCACGGAGGGTTAACCTGTTATAAGAGAGTCCTACCTATAAACAGTTATGCTTATGATTTTTGATACAATGAAAAAAGCAAGTGCAATGATTGCTATGGCACTGTTCACATTGACACCCATGGCAGCGCAGACACCCAAACTTTTTAAGGCAGACAAGAGCCAGAAGGTGACATTCCAAGGTCGGCAGGTTGACATCATCAACCGCACCAAGGTCAGTACACCAATGACCGGCACGATGACCGGCAGCGCCCTCACACCAATGAAGAAGGTTGTGAAGAAGGCTGGACAAACCATCACCGAGTTTGAGCTGATTAATGAAGACTTCTCTAAGCTCACTGCAGGCAGCGCCGATGCTCCCGACACTGATCACTTGCTGTGCAGCATGTATGGCGAGCCTGGCACATATATTGACAATGCACTGACCAACCAGCCCGGATGGTGGGGCGACAATGCTTTTGCTGCAGGCGGACAGATAGCTCTCTTTCAGCGCAGTGAGGCGGTGGGTGGCTGCATTAACACGCCGCTGGGTGACTATTCGGGCGATATCACTGTGACATTCCGCTGCAAGCCTATAGGCGACTATAAGAGTACTTTGGTGTTCTGCAATATTCTTAAAGACATAGAAAACCCCTATTGGGCCGACTGTGACAACCCCCTACACGCAGATGGTGCTCTATCCAGACAATGGCTGGGTGAAGGTTACCATGACAGCCCGCAATTTGTCGGCCGATAATGACGGCTTTGTGCAGATTAACTGTTATGGTGGCATGCTTATAGACGATGTGCAGATAACATCGCAGCCCAACTTTATAGCTAATCCAAAGGTTCTTGTTCCAACAGCATTCAAGGATACCGAGTTCACAGCCAACTGGCAGCCCGTGCGCCTGGCATACAACTATTATCTCAATCTGTATAAAAAGGTGTACACAGCCGATGCAGGCCTCGATCTGAATATCGACTTTGAAGACGGCACACTGCCTGAGGGATGGGCAACAACAGCCGAGGGCGGTGCATCGTTTGCCGAAACCGATGGCGCCGATGGAACAAAGGGCTTGAAGATGATGCCTGGTGAGGAGGTTACCACCATTGATGTTAACGCCCCCTATAATACGGCTGGATTTTACTTTAAACTGGTGGTGCCCGAGGGAATGAGCGATGAAGAAATGGATAATCTGAAAGCTAATGCCAAGCTTTCGCTCAGGGCAAAGCAGGATGGCGTGTGGAAAGACCTGGGCAATTTTAATGCCAATGCTTTCCTTGAAGGCAGGGTTGTTGACATGGGCGAGGCTACATATGGCATGTTCTCAGGCATTTATTCGTGCATGGAGATGACTCTTACCGATGTTCCAGAAGGTGTGTATGGTGTTCTTGACAACTTCTATGTCACCACCGACCGTCCATATACTATGGAGGCTGTCTATGCAGCTGGCAAGGGACGCAAGGGTTCTTATTATGATCGCACCGAAGAAACATCATATACCTTTACAGACCTTGACCCTCTGGGTGAGTATTTCTATAATGTGCGTGCCCACTATCAGAGTCTTTATTCTGACGAAAACACCATTTACGAGGCTTTCGGCGTGGCCGCTCCTGAGCTATTGCCTGCAACAGACATCGACCAGCGTGGCGGTTATACAGCCAACTGGGGAGAGGCACCTAAGGCCACTCGCTATCAGATTACCAACTATGGTGTGACCACCATTGAGAGTGACGGTACATACAAGCTGCTGGATGAGGGCTTTGACAAGATTGATGCTACCGTTACCGATGCCATCGATCCTCTGTCGGGCAAGGCCCTTGGCAACAGTGCGGCTTCTTCGCTTAGCCAGTATACCAATATGCCTGGATGGGAAGGATACGGCAATATGCTGGCCCAAGGCTATATGGGATGTGAGCAAATGGGCTATTCTGCCCCTTATATCAAGACCCCTCAGCTCTATCTGGCCAATGGTAAGCAGCTTGTGCTCACCCTTAGGGCTGTGGGTTATGCCGGTTCTGTGCTCACCGTTAGTGATGGAGTGAAGAGATACGAGGTGGATTTTGAGCCCGATGAAACAGGAAATACTGGCTATGTGGAAGGAACATTTATCATGGATGTTAACGCTGATATGGAGAGTCTCATATTCTATGACAGCTATGGCTATCCCTTTGCTCTCGACTATGTGAGCGTTGAGCAGGAGCTCAAGGCCGGCAATAAGGTGTTCACCATGCTCGACACACAGCAGACAACATCTGACATCAATTCTTACCGCTTCAGCGGTCTCGACCAATACGACTTCTTGAAGTTTGCTTACACCGTGCAGTCGTTCTTGGATAGGGATAACAATATAGCTAAATCTGACATGACCGACTTTATGATTGTTGACCTCGTCAACGGCACTTCAGCCTCCGGCGTATCGGCTACGGGTCTTGCCAACACCTTTAACGGCGAGAGCAACGTGGTGGCCCGCTACAGCACAAGCGGCACCATGCTTAAGGCTCCCGTGAAGGGTCTCAACATCGTGAAATATGCTGACGGCAGCGTGAAGAAGGTGATGGTTAAATAACATAACCCTACTAAGGCTAACATTACCAACTTGTGTGACACCGATGTCGCCCCTTTGTTGGCGGCATCGGCTTCACCGATTAAATAAATTAAACATGAAAGCATTTTACATCACATGCCTTTTGGCAGCCCTTACGTTGGGCGCCAAGGCACAGACAATATTCAAATGTGACTTTAACAGTGGCATACCATCCACATTCACTCTCATTGATAATGATGGGCTGGAACCTTCGGCCGACATGCAGTTGCTGGGCTTTGAGCCTGGTGTGCCCTGGGTGGCCACAACGCCTACGGGCGATAAGGATATGGCGGCTTGCTCCACATCGTGGTATAAGGTGGCCGGGCAATCGGACGACTGGCTCATAACGCCGCCCATAACAATATCTTCAGACCAAGTCGTGCTAACATGGCGCGCCAAGGCTGGCGACAAGCGCTTCCCGGATGGCTATGCCGTCTATGTGTCTACTACAGCCGGCAACACCGTTGAGAGCTTTGACAAAGCCAACGCCCTGTTTGCCGTGGATAAGGAAAACGCCACATGGACCGACCGCGAGATTGACCTAAGCGCCTATAAGGGCAAGACCATCACTCTGGCTTTTGTCAACAATAGCAACAATATGAGTCGTCTGTATATCGATGATATATACGTGGGGCAGAAGGTTAATGCATATATAAAGATTGACATGGGACCCAACACACCTTATGGCGGAATGATGCCTATAACGGGTGTGGCATATACCAAAAATGCCGAGCCTGTTAATGGCTACACCATAGGCCTGGAATATGACGGCGAGACATTCACCCAGCAATATTCTACAACACTGATGGCAGGCACCAAAACTCCTTTTACACTTGATGCCAAGTTGCCTATAAAGACTCTTGAAACCAAGCAATACAAGGTGTGGATTGAGGCCGGGGGCACCCGATATGAGGTGGACACCCTGGTTACGGCCTATCCCCGCAAGGTGGTGTGCGAGGATATCACCGGCACATGGTGCGCCTGGTGCGTGCGTGGCATTGTTGCCCTTGACCGCCTGCGCGCTAATGAGGCAAACTGGACCATCGGCCTGGCCACACATAGCAGCGATGTTATGACAGACGATGATTATCTGGCCGCCCTGCAGAGAGTTGTATCATGGTCGGGCTTGCCTGCAGGTGTGGTGAACAGAAGCGCCAGTTGCGACCCCGCCAACTTCTTGATTATGGCAAAAAAGGCTTTCAATGACGAGCCTGTTATGGTGGCAATGCAGCTGGAGGCCACACGCAACAAGACCACTAATGAGGTGGAGGCCACAACCAAGTTGCGCTTTGTCAATGGTGATGAGCAGGCCGACTATCGTGTAGCATACGTGGTGATTGAGAACCGCATACACCAGCCGGACAACAATAAGTATTGTCAGAAGAATGCCTATGCCGGTGGTGCTAAAGGCGAGATGGGTGGATATGAAAACCTTCCCAATCCGGTGCCTGCCTCGCAGATGTATTATGACGATGTGGTGCGTGGCTATATCACCGACTTTGGGGGCATTAATGGCAGTGTGCCCAGCAATATAAAGGCTGGCGAAGATATAGTTACAACGGTTAGTTTCTCTCTGCCCGATAATGTTATCAATGCTGAGGAGACAGAACTTGTGGCTCTCCTTATAGACCAGAGTGACAATCATGTGGTTAACGCAGAAAAGGTGGCGCTGGGCGAAGGCTCGCTCACTGGCATTGGCAATGCGGCTGTTAACCCCGCCAATAATGACACAATGAGTATCTATTCGCCCTCCGGAATGAAGCTTAGGCAGATGTGCAAAGGCCTTAACATTGTGCGCAAGGCCAATGGTACTACAGTTAAGTTGATGTTTTGATGGATAATATAAGCAAGTAGTAGTTTTCTTTTCATTGCAGGCCGTCTCACTTTGTTGTGGGGTGGTCGGCTTTTTGATGCGCCAATGGATATTAAACCCAAATCGCTTTATATGTTAATACCCAAATGTTTTGACCATTATTTTCAATTTATGCTGAGATTTTATATTCAGGGGTG
>ERZ1026862.1367-NODE-1367-length-14481-cov-7.287328_pt1 | contig 14481 bp, 17 predicted proteins | sample MGYA00380161_ERZ1026862 | MGnify/ENA primary metagenome ERZ1026862 (study PRJEB33269, sample SAMEA4719797) | human gut metagenome | biome: human-associated habitat; feature: organic feature; material: feces | place: Cameroon | collected 2013-10 ... | reverse complement strand
TTATATGAGCTCTTTTTCCATAGCTATCATAACAGCCGTCACAGCGTTTGTCAAGGGATGCAGGTACGGCAGAAATTAGATGATCTGCGAAAATAAAACTGAACAGCGCAGAGGCCATATTCGTTACAACACTTGCAGAATGCGCTGATGTCTGCCTGTCAGCTTGTCTCGTCAAAATCTGCCACCAACAGATATGTTGTGTTATCCTCATTCAAGCGTTTTGTTTCGCGATTGATGCATATATTAACCAATCATCTCGGGACATATTTGCCGAAACGTCATATTTACAACAATGGCTGAATGATGTAATATATGAACGTGAACAAATGCCAAAAACAAAAATGTTCACGTTCATATTAAACAATTTTAATCATAAACACAGGGGACGGAGGGTAGAAGCGGAATGGGAGAGATGGTGTCCGGGCATCTATCTGCGAGATTGAATATCAGGGTGTGGAGGTCCGTATGATGTTGCGTAACCAAGCAGACAATGAGATTTTGGAGGTTCGCTACCGGGGAGACGAGAACTATCAGGTGGGGGATGAGGTGACTCTAACTTTATGAGCGAACTGTACATTCTGGATGTAGGGCGCGCGGATTGCACGGTATTGCTGCTGGATACTCCCCAGGGACGGCGGACAGTAGTAATTGACGGCGGCGGAAAATACCATCAGGGCCGCAAGCCCCTATTGGAATTCCTCGTACAGAGGAATCTCACCGTTATTGATCTGTTGATCCTGACTCATTTGCATCAGGATCACTTCGGCGGCTTTGTACATCTGGTAGACCGTGTGCAGGTGCGGCGAGCGGTGGCACCATGCGGCGACCTGCGATTTGCCGATCGGGTGTATCCGGTGTTTGGAGATCGGGAGTTTTATAGGGAATACCATGACTTCTTCCAGTATTTAGAGCGCAGTAAAACGGAGCTTATCCGTTCCGCAGATTGTGCCGGCAGGGCTTTCACCTTCGGTGACTATGTCCTGGAATGCCTCTATCCCCTCCAGAACAGCACGCAGCGCTCTGTGGCTTATGCACAGACATTGTGCGATCCGAACTTGACAGAGGAGGCTATGGTCTGGAATCTGGAGGCATACAAGCAAACCTGCAATGAGGACAGCAGCATTTGGCTGCTGCGGAAGGGCAGTACCGATTTGGCGCTGTTGTCCGGTGACAGTACAGATGAGGCCATGCGGGCAGCTCTGTGTGGACGGCAGGCTCGGCCGCGGCTGCAAAAGCTATCCCATCATGGAATCTGCACTCGATATTTTTCAGAATATGTTCAAAAAATTGTCAAACCTGAAATTTTAGTGGTCAGTATCGACAAAACCCATTATACTGAAGAAATGGGGGCACAAATCGACACCCTGTGCGCCGCAGGCGATTCCCAATGCTATTATACCTTTCAGGGAGATGTGAACATTTCCCTGTGAAACTGCGGAGAGGGAACATTATGGAAAAACTGACCATCAAGGATATTGCCAAAATGGCGGGGGTATCCCACACCACTGTCTCCCGGGCACTGAATGGGGCGCAGAATATCCGGCCGGAGACCTATGCTAAGATTATGGAACTTTGCCGAACTACTGGTTATACGCCCAATGCGGCAGCTAGACAGCTCAAGCGCAGTGATTCAGGGGCCATTGGGATCATCGTGCCTGATATTTCCAATGCCTTTTTCTGTGAACTGACCCGACATCTAGAGTGGATGATTCGGCAGAAGGGGCGCAATGTCTTTATTTCCAGTTCATTTTACGACTACGAGATTGAGGCCGAAAACATTTTGGCGCTGATGGAGAACCGAGTGTCGGGGATCATCCTCTCCGGTGTGGGGGATCAGACGCACTTGCATCTACGGGATTATCTTGGAAAAGTTCCCATTGTATTTCTGGGTGACAATATTCCGGAAGGGATGGTCTCCCAGATTACTGTCAACAACTATGAAGGAACTCGGATAGCTACCCGGTACCTCATCTCCTTGGGCCACCGGGAGCTGGTGTTCTTGGGCGGACGAGATTCCTCCGTGACCCATCGCCGTCGACACCAAGGATTTCTGGATACGGCGGCTACGATAAGGAATGTTCATTATGACATTTTTACTATCCTCTCTGGTAGCAGGATCGAGGATGGATATCACATAGGACTTGCGTATTTCACCCGCTGCATCAAGGAAAAAAAGTCAATCGCTACTGGTATTCTGTGCATCAGCGATCATTTTGCCTTGGGCGTCATGCAGGCGGCGGTGGAGACCGGTGTGGATATCCCAGGCCAGATTTCTCTGATCGGTTTTGATGATGTCTCATTTGCGTCACTGCCCAAAATCCAACTGACTACCATTTCCCAGCCCAAAGAGGAGATCTGTGAAGTTGCTGTGCAGACGCTGGAAGAACTGATCGCCGCAGATGGGCCTGCCCCGATTAGTTGTAAGACCATTGAACCTGTCTTGGTCCAGCGGGATACCTGCGGACCTTCAAAGGGCAGAGCACTCTGGTAATCCTAAAATACGTGGTTTTATGAAACGGTAGCCACTATCATTTGAAATCTGAGCATCGATGTGATTCTGAACTCTGTTGGAGAGGGAGATTTCTTCATCGGCGGCACCGTGGTCTATGCTTTCTACACATCTCTGCCTGGCGGCAACCATGTGGGTGTGTCGAGGATTACATAATCCAGACTCTGATCATCTATGAGAAGGATGAGGACGATCCTGTGGTTCCTACCTCCCAGACCTATGAGGTCCACATGGTTTCTGGCGGCACGTCCAGCACCGGTTCTAACAACATTCTCTTCTCCACCTATTCCAACGGCGATAAGAACGGTCAGAGACTGACTATTTCCGGCTGAGGACTTTGTTGTTAACGTGGACGGCATTAAGTACACCGGCGAACAAATCATACATTCCGAAAAACGAGCATCAAGGGTGGTTCCTGCGAACCACTTTTTTCTACCCGTTGCACGCTGATCTGCTGCGCAGACAGCTCGAACGGGGCGAAAAAAGCAAGCCCTTGACGCTCGTTTTTCTCCATTCACAGCAGCAGGAAAGAGGGCAATCTGCCACATTGGGGCTTGCTACCGCAAGCCCATCTCCCACACTTGACAATGATATGCTCGCTATGTATAATGAGGATGTTGGAGATATATTGCAAGCTACCTAAAGTGTTACCACTTTAGAGCTTGTGAGAGGGTTGCACCCCCTTCAATCCCCTGCTTGGAGAACGCCGCGAACGAAAGAAAGAGAGGTTTCCCATGTTGTACGAAGATCGGAAAAAAGAGATCGAAACCATCAAGGAGCGGACACTCGTTTTGAAATTGTCCGATGCTGATTGCGACCGCATTTTGCAAAAAGCAGCCAGCCACGGCATGACGGTTTCTGAGTTATTGGAGAGCTTCATCGGTGATCTGGTCGATGGTACTTTCACCAATGGTTCGGACGAACGCTATCTTGCTGAGGATTGGTTCAACCGCTGTGGCTTCGAGCGTGATGATAAGAGAACGCTGCTGTGGCATTTGCTGGAGCAGAACACAGACCTCGAAAATTTTATTGAACTTTATGAGGAGAACGAAGAATACAAATCGCATCCAGAGGAGTTTGAGGAACAGCGCGAAGAATACGAAATGGAGCCGGGTGACACATTCGATTTTGAAGACGAATTACAGTATTGGCTGGACGATTGGAAGCCGAGCAAGTTGAGTATGGCCGAAGAAGTAGAAGCAATCCGAGATTATGTACAGACAATGAAAAACTTCAAGGGAGAATAGCTGCGGTGGCAAATAAGAGTAGACCGAAGCAGCTCTCATTCCGAGTTAGTGAGGAGGAATGGGAGCTGCTGCAACAGAAAATTTCTGAAAGCGGCATGAACCAACAGCAGTACATTTTGTCCTGCGTGCTGGGTAAGGAGATTGTAAATACGGACGGTATCAAAGAGATCGTGCCGGAACTGAAACGGCAGGGCGCAAACCTCAACCAAATCGCCAAAAGACTTAATGAGCGCGGCTATATTGATTACAAAAAAGAATTGCCGACGGTATTAGATGAGGTGAAAATGGTATGGCAGTCATTAAGGCAGTATCTTCAAAAGCTGGGATAAACACAGTCCTCGATTATGTAATGCAAGAGGGAAAAACGGAACAAAAGTTGCTGAGTGGCTTGAATTGCGTTCCTGATACAGTTAAAGATGAAATGAGAGTTACGAAATTATTGTGGGATAAGGACGGAGGGCGAACCTACAAGCATTTTGTGCAGAGCTTTGCACCAGGTGAGAAGATAGATCCGGAGCAGGCGCACCAGATCGCGTGCCAGCTGGCAGCCTCACGGCCGGAGTGGCAGGACTTTGAGGTGTTGATTGCTACCCATGAGGACAAGGAGCATATCCACACGCACTTTGTGGTGAACAGCGTGAGCTATGTAGACGGCCACAAGCTCCAGCAGAACAAGGCAGAGCTGCAGGCCATGAAAGATTATTCCGACCAGCTTTGCGCGAAATACGGGCTGCATATTACCGAAAAGGGAAAGACCTTTGACGGACAGGAGCGAGAGGAAACGGTAGCGTTCAGCAAGGACACCTATCAGTTGCTCAAAAAGGCCGAGCAGGGCGAGGTAAAGAGCTATGTGCAAGATATTGCGCTGGCGATATTGGACTGCCGAGAACAGGCCACCAACCGTACAGACTTTGTGCAGCGTATGAATGAGCGAGGATACGGCGTAGACTGGCAGGACAGCCACAAATATATTACCTTTACAGACTTAAAACGGCAAGAGCAGGGCGAAAAGCAGTGCAAAATCCGCAATAACAAGCTGGAGAAGTATTATAACATGGACTTTGGAAAGGAGAGTTTGGAACATGAGTTTGAGGGCAATGCACGAAGTCAGCAAACAGCGCAGCGTGCAAGAGATCAGCTCGCAGCTGATCGAGGAGCAAAGACAGACAATCGAACAGCAGAAGCAGACAATATCGGAGCTTTCATCGCAAATATCGCTGCTCAAGTTGGAAATGCAGAAGCTGGCAGACAAGAACGCGCAGCTGAACGAAGCCGACGAAGTGCAGGAGATACAGAAAGAGAACGCAGAGCTAAAGAAGCAAAACGAGCAGCTGAAGCAAGTATGCGCCGACACCGGAGAGATGATCTCGAACTTTAAGAAAGAAACAGAGAAGTTACAGAAACAAAAGAAGCTGCTAATAGGTGTAGTAAACACTCTTATGGAGAAATGTATGGGGGTAACTGCGGAAACGCAGGATATTCAAACAAGGAAATCACTCTTTGGGCGAGTAAAGGGCCTGACATGGGAGCGATGGCAGAGAATAATAAATGCTGTGACCGCATTAGGTGCAACGGTACAGGCGTGCAATAGGACATTAAAGGCACAACCTAAAGCAGCAGTAGAGAGAAAAAAGAGTATCCGAGTACAACTCCGAGAAATTAAAGAGAAACACGGCACGAGGGATTGACACCCTCGTGCCGTTACTGTAAAATATGGACAAGCGAATACGGTCGAAAAGCGACCGATTTTTTTGTCGGGAAAAGGTAAAAAAACTGTATTGATAATATAATGCCCTGATAGGGGTACTTAGAGGAGTGTCGGAGATGGTCGAAAAGTGACCGATTTTTTTGTCGGGAAAAGGTAAAAAAACTGTATTGATAATATAACGCCCTTAATAGGGGCTGGAGGTGTATGGTGATGTATGATATTTTAGGTGCTTTGAAATCGCTTTTTGAGGAAGTTCATTATATGGACTTTTATAGGAACATCTTTCCGGAGGGATCCTTTGAGGAACGCGGTGAGTATGAGGACGGGAAATATAATGGCATAGCGATTGCTATTGAGAAAGGCAGTAAGCGCGCAAAGCGTATGACGATTACTGATGATCTTGATACGATTGGGGATATGGCTGGGTCAAATGATTTCTGTCTTATGAGTCCGATCAGCTATGCAGGTAAGAGCCGGAAGTCCTCCAATGCTCGGTTTATGTATGCGTTGGCTATTGATCTTGATGGTATGACGGAGCGAAAGCATTGGGATTTTTTTATGGAGCAGATTAATCGTGGTCATGAGATGTTGCAGTTTGTTTGGGGTCTGCCGCGGCCTACATATTTGGTATCTTCCGGTTCAGGTATCCATATTTATTATGTCTTTAAGCAGCCTATTCCGATGTTTAGGAACATCGTTGAGGAGTTGGAGAAGCTGAAAAGGCGGCTGACTTGGCAGGCGTGGACACAGGGGGCGTCCTCGCTGCATGATAAGGTGCAGTATGAGAGTTTGTTTCAGGGTTTTCGTGTGGTTGGTACGATTACGAAAGATAGTGGCCGTTGCCGTGCCTTTTCTGTTGGTGAAAAGGTCACAGTAGAGTATTTGAATAAGTTTGTGCCAGAGGATCATCGTGCTGTGAGCTTTGTTTATAAGTCTGATTTACGGCTCGAAGATGCGAAGAAGAAGTATCCAGAGTGGTATCAGCGGCGTATTGTGGAGAAGAGACCGAGGAATACATGGACTTGCAAGAAAGCAGTTTATGACTGGTGGATTAGGAAGTTGAAAGAGGGGGCCGAACAGGGCCACAGATATTGGTGTATTATGACCCTTGCGACATATGCGCAGAAGTGTGGAGTACCCCGAGAAACGCTCGAGGAGGACGCATACGGTCTTATTCCGTTCATGAATACAAAAGGTGATGAGTTTAGCGAAGACGATGTTATGCATGCTTTGGAGGCTTATACGGACAGCTATGCTACATATCCGATTGATACGATTGTGTGGCGCACCGGTATTCAAATTGAAAAAAATAAGCGGAATTTCCGTAAGCAGGCGCTTCATTTAGAGCGTGCGAGGGCGGTTCAAAATATCGACTATCCATGTGGTGAATGGCGTAATAAGGAGGGTAGACCGGACAAGTTATCTGTGGTAACTGAGTGGCGTTCAGAGCATCCAGAGGGAACGAAAGCGGAGTGTATCAGAGAAACTGGATTGAGCAAACCGACAGTGTATCGCTGGTGGAGGGAGATAGATTTGATGGAATTACGAGAGTATACGAACAAAGAGAAGATGGTTCAGCTGTCTGGTGATGAGAGCCAGCGTAAGGCAGCTGAGATTGTGGCTGCGGTGACTGCGATTGCGCAGGAACGCGGGCTTTCGGAAGAAGAAGCCTATGAAGTGTTCTTGCATGGAAAGACCAGAAAAGAGCAGGTGCAGGAGCAGGCAAAACACATGGTTTTTGCGGAAAGTGAGGTCGATGCCGGGCTGCTGGTTGGGTGTGCGGTGAATGGTATTCGTGAGATCAACGTTATGCCGGACGATGAGTACATGAATTATTTAGCGACCGATTGCGTTAACGTTTTGTTTCCGCCCAAAAACAGAAAATAAATGATGTTGATGTTTTAGCATAATTACGCTAAAATAATAGCAAGGAGGTTGATGGTATGAATATGATTAGACCTGTATCGGATTTGCGAAATAACTTTGCGGACATTTCCAAAACAGTGCATGAAACGGCTCAGCCTGTGTTTTTAACCAAAAATGGGTATGGTGATATGGTCGTTTTGAGCATGGAAGCGTTTGAAAACTTGCAATTTGAAAGCGAGGTTTACTTCAAGCTGCAAGAGGCCGAGCGAGAGGCCGAGCTGACAGATCAGCGTTATTCCTCCAAAGATGTATTGAAAGCGATGAAAGCCGCTATTGGAGGGGAGCAGGGTGTATAAACTGGAGTACCTGCCTGTTGCTCAGCGAGATATGGTTGAAATCGTGCGCTATATCAGTGGAGAGTTGCAAAATCCTGCTGCGGCAGACCGTTTGGCAATGGAGCTGGTGAACGCTGCGGAAAGCGTACTCACATTTCCGTATGCGCTTCCGGCGTATCAACCAATCCGTCCGTTGAAGTGTGAGTACCGAAAAATCTTAGTGCAGAATTTTTTAATGTTCTATTGGGTGGACGAAGAAAAGAAGTTGGTGACAGTCGCTCGTGTAGTGTATGCTAAACGAGATGTTGCCAAATTGCTGGAGTAATAATCACAAGCAAATTTTATTTGTATTGCACTTGCAACGCAAATAAATATAGCATATAATATGGATGTAGGATATAAGTAATATGCTTTGAGGGGAGTGCTTTTGTATGGCAACTAAGGGTAATATGACGCTTCGTATTGAACCGGAGCTGAAGAAGCAGGCGGCAGATTTGTTTCAATCGTTGGGCATGGATTTGAGCACCGCTACGGGCATTTTCTACCGTCAGGCACTGCGCTATCATGGATTGCCGTTTGAAGTTCGTCTGGATGAGCCGAACGCAACCACTTATGCAGCGATGAAAGCAGCGGAGAATGACGAAGATATGCACGGCCCGTTCGACAGTGTGGCAGATATGATGGAGGCCCTTAATGCTTAAACCGGAGTTTACGGGACAATTCAAGAAAGACTATAAGCTAGCGGTGAAGCGTGGCTGCGACCCGCAAAAGCTGAGTGCTGTTGTGGAATTGCTGTGCGAGGAGAAACCTTTGCCGCCTGCCTACCGCGATCATGCGCTGACCAATTCAAGAAATTACAAGGACATGAGAGAGTGTCACATTCAGCCGGATTGGCTACTGGTGTATAAGATTGAGCGCGACGCTCTGATCTTGAAGCTGATTAGAACCGGTTCGCATAGCGATCTGTTTTAAGGAGAGTGTGCCGGATGGCTAAAACGATCAAGGAAATCGCGGATGAATTGGGCGTATCAAAGACTGCTGTAAGTAAGCAAATCGCAAACCTTGGTTTACGATCAAGTTTGCGAAAAAACGGAAACCAGTTTGCGATCGAAAACCAACAAGAAAAGTTAATAAAAATGGCTTTTCAGAAAAAAAGACAGCAAGAAATAGTGACTGAAAATTCTGTTAGCGATGAGCAATCGCAAACCAAATCGCAAACCGCAAACGCCAACCAATCGCAAACCGCAAACCATGAAGTTTGCGATTTAGTTGGCGTTTTACAGACTACTGTTGATACGCTGCAAGCACAGCTGGCAGTGAAAGACGAGCAGATCAGAGAGTTAAACGCAAGGTTGGCTGAGTGCAGCACTGCATTGCTGGCAGCGCAGGAAACCGCGCGTGCGGCGCAGGCCCTCCATGCTGGGACAATTCAGCAGCAGCTTTCCGATGGCGAAGATCGTGTAGCGGCCAGCGTACCTGAGGAGCAGGCAGGACCGAATAAGCGGCGCTGGTTCAATCGGTTCTTTCGGAGATAACGATAACGGTTGTAAGCAATGATAATAAGCCCTGGTGTAGCACAAAACGCCAGGGCTTTTGTTGTATGTGTTTTGGACATTTGGAGAGAACATCGTGCGCCTACGCACACAGAAAAACTGGTCGCAAGGCGATCTTGCCGATGCGTTGGACATTTCGCGCCAGAGCGTATCCAAATGGGAGACCGACGCTTCTATCCCCGAACTGGACAAACTCTTAAAGCTCTCTGAGCTTTTTGGCGTGACGCTTGACGAACTCGTGCGCGGCGAGGAGGTGCCGAAGACGGAAACAGCCATGCCTGCGGCACAAAATGTACCCGCGTCCTTTGCACCGCAGGCAACACCCGAGCGTGAAAAGCGCCGTACCATCGCTGGAACAGTTTTACTGTGTACTGGTGCAGTCATTCTGGTTTTTTGCCTGCTGCTCTCCGGTGATCCGCTGGCAGCGCTGCTGTTCGGCTTCTTCCGGGCCTTGGGCAACGTCTACACCGGCTTTGCCTTCCTGAAGGCCATGAACCTTCCCAGTTCCGTTTACAATATGCTGCCCTACATCATCTCCCTGATCGTGCTGGCCTTTACCTCCAAGAATTCCCGCGCGCCCAAGGCGGAGGGTGTTCCCTACGACAAGGGTCAGCGATAACCGAATCGACTGTTTGTGCTTCAAAAAGCGTCTTTCCGCAATGCGGAAAGACGCTTTTTCTCTGCTTTTTTCGGCAGAGAAGTGATTTGCGGAATAATTTGACATGGATTTTACATGGTTTGTCTTTTGTCCTTTACATACAGCCGGTATACTGACAATTGTGAAAAGGGGAAAACCCAAATATCAAATACAAATAAAAGGTTACATGGCTTATCGTCGGCTGGGTTGCCGCGCTCGTTGTGCTATCGCTTTTGATGAGCTACGGCGTCATGCCGCTGTGGAGAGATCATCTGCACAACTACAGCAATTTTTCCCCGTATTTTTTGATCAACATTCTGTATAGTTATGTGCGTTTGGCACTCGTTAACGTTTTACTCGTGCGCACACTTGCCGTCTGGCGCGTGAAGCGGGAAGAGAAGAAAGCGAACTGCAATACAGCGGAGACTTAGGAGAATATTGCACATTATGCAAGCGCTTTGTTTCGCGACTGCTGTATATATTAACCAATAATCTCGGGACATATTTGCCAAAACGTCATATTTAAAAAATTGGCCGAATGATGTAATATGTGAACGTGAACAAATGCTATAAACAAAAATGTTCACGTTCATATTAAACAAAATTAATCATAAAGAACAGGGACGGAGGGTAGAAAAGTGAGGAAATAAGAGATTCCCAAAGGACTAACAGGACTGGAATAATAGACTCTACATGCAATGCTTATACTGGGCCTGCACCTCATTCGGCAGATTTTTGTAAAGGAGAGTTTTCAAATGAAAAAATGGGTTTCAATCTTGTTTACCCTGTTGTTGACTGCTAGTATGCTGTCTGGTTGTGGTGGCAATAACTCTGCAACCGATAGCGATGATACCACGGCGAGCGGGGAAAAAGCTGTTGGGTCTAACAGCTCGGAGGTCACCGGCGATATCATGATCTATACCTCTGCTGAGGATGCATTTATCTCCGAAGTGTGTGACATGTTCAATAAAAGATATCCTAAGGCGAATGCCCAATACTATCGCTCTGGTACGGAAGAGGTCATCAGCAAAATCATGGCGGAAAAAATGACCAACAGCCTACAGGCGGATCTGATTATGGTTTCTGACGCGCCTACCTTCGAAAGCCTGAAGGCCAATGACCTTCTGCAGCCCTATGACTCGCCGGAAATAGACAACATCTATACAGAGTTTGTGGATCCTGAGCACTACTATTATGGCACTTTCCCGGCTGCCATGGGCATTGTCTACAACACCAATTTGGTGACGGAGGCTCCCACCAGCTGGCTGGATCTGCTGAGCGAGAATGCCAAGGGCAATACAGTCATGCCCAATCCCCTTTATTCCGGTACCGCTGCCAACGCGCTGATGGAGCTAACTCGCACCGAGGGATTAGGTTGGGACTACTATCAGGGACTGCATGAGAATGAGATTATGGTGGTCAACGGCAATGGCGGTGTCATCAACTCTGTAGTCGCCGGCGAAAACGCCTACGGCATTGTCTGTGACTCCAACGCTTTGGCTGCGGCTGCCAAAGGGTCTCCTCTGGGCTTCGTATATCCCAAAGAGGGCGTGCCCGCCACGGCCGACCCCATCGGGATTACCACCGTCACAGACAATCTAACCACTGCACAAGCGTTTTTGGACTTCATGTTGTCCGAGGATGTGCAGACTCTGGGCTGCAAGCTCATCGGAAAGGCACCCATTCGCAAGGGAATGGAAAATCCCGAGGGTAGCTTGGCTGTGGAGGATCGGGTGAATCTGATCACCGATGCCAAGGTACTCTTTGAAGCCCGCGAGCAGGATAAAAAACAGTTCTCTAAAATGTTTGGATTCTAAATAATCTTCTCGTTTTTGCGCAGAGATCGCCCCTCATATGTTTTTCAGGAGGGACGATCTCGCCATTTTCCGGCATCATCAGACACGATGCCGCAATCAGTCCGCAATATGAAAGTGGGGAACAAATATGAAAAATTACCCTGTGCCCCTTGGGAAAAAAGGGGGTTCACTCAGATCGCTGGCGATGTATATTTTAGTTGTCTTTAGTTTGCTCGCGGTCTTCGGCCTATTTTTCCTGCCTCTGTGGAAACTGGCAGAAGTGGCTTTTGTGGAGGAGGGACGGCTCAGCCTAAGAATTTTCTGGGAGTTGCTGACGGATACTAAGACCCTCAAGGTGATCTGGGACACTATCTATATCAATGTCCTGTCGTCCTTCTTCGCTACGGTTATCGGTGTTGTTATGGCCTATTTTGTGGCCTATGCGGATATCCGTGGAAAGAAATTCATTCACTACGCACTGTTGTTGCCGCTGATTATCCCAGGCTATATCATCACCTTGGCTTGGATGCAATTTTTTGCCAAGAGCGGTTTTGTGGCATCTTTGATCCAAAGCGTTGTGCCGGGAGTGACCATGCCTAACATCTATTCCTACTGGGGCATCATTTTCGTGTTTTCCGTGACGAAATATCCACTGATCTATACTCTGACTCTCAGCACTTTCCGAAAAATCTCGACAGATATGGAACTGGCCGCCACCGTCTCCGGCTGCAACAAGATCAAAACCTTTTTCAAAGTTACGCTGCCTATGTCGCTGTCCGGTGTGGCCAACGGCTTGCTGCTAGTGTTCATTTCCTGCCTGGATAATTTCGGTACGGTGGCTTTCTTAGGTATCCCCGCCAGAATCACCGTGCTGTCTACGGATATCTATCAGGCTATCATTTCCTTCTCCGGGAACAGCTTCGGTGAGGCCGCTGCCGAATCCGTGATTCTAGGCGTGATCGGTGTACTCTCATCGTTGATCCTATGGAAAGTGGCCAAGATGTTCCAGACCATGCAGACGGACATGGAAGATATGGCACCCCGGTTTTTCTTGCGACGTAAGAAGTTGCTGGTGGAGATCCTCATGTGGCTGGCCATTTTCATCATCAACTTTGTGCCCATGCTGACACTAATTGTGACGGCGTTTATGAAGGGTATCGGTGGCGGCTATGGCAGGGATAATATGACGCTGGAGAACTTTGCCTTTGTGTTCAGCAATGCCAAGAGTTTCAACGCCATCAAGAACAGCATTTTTTTGGGCATCACCACAGCACTGATCTGCGTTGTACTGGGTACCATCGTGGCGTATCTGATGGTTCGTCGGCCCTCTGTGTTGATCCGGGTCGTGGAGAGCATTATCTCCGTTCCTTATTCGATTCCGGGCATCATCTTAGGCTTGGCGCTGATCCTGACCTGGGCGCGTCCTCTGCCCATCATCAATCGGACAATCTACGCCACGGTATTCATGTTGCTAGTGTCCTATGTGGTTCGATTCACTTCCTTGCAAATTCGCAACAGTACCACTGGCGTGCTGCAGACGGACATATCTATGGAGGAAGCGGCGGAGATTTGCGGCGCCAGCGGATTCAAAAAGTGGATCGCTATTATCATACCGTTGATCTTTCCTGCCACGATTTCCGGCATGGGATTAGTGTTTCTCAACGCGCTGACGGAGCTGACCACTTCTTCGCTGCTATGGTCAGCTGGTTCTGAAACGCTGGGCGTTGTCATTTACAACTATACCTCTGCGGGATACACCACTTACGCCTGTGCACTATCCACGGTCGTGTGCGTCACGATTCTGGCGCTGGTGCTGCTGTATCGAGGTGTGTCGGCCATCCTGCGGCATAAAATGGGGAGGAACAAACAATGAGTACGGAAATTCGAAATATCGTTATGGACTTCAATGGTTTCAAGGCCCTCAATGACATTAGCCTGAACATTCAGGATGGAGAGTTCATTGCCATTTTGGGTCCATCTGGTTGCGGCAAAACCACACTGCTGCGGCTGTTGGCTGGGTTTAATCATCCTACCTCTGGTGAGATCCGAATCGGTGAACAGGTGGTGGCCAACCGGGATTATGTGCTTCCGCCCAATGAACGATTCATCAGCATGGTGTTTCAGTCTTACGCCCTATGGCCCCATATGAGCGTTCGGAAAAATGTGGAGTTTCCCATTAAAAACAGCAAATTCGTCTCTCCTGAAATTCGGTCCAATTGCGACAGCCGCGTCATGGAATTGATCAAAATGGTGGGCCTCACCGGCATGGAAAAACGGTTGCCTGCCCAACTCTCCGGCGGTCAGCGGCAGCGAGTAGCTCTAGCCCGTGCTTTGGCGGTAGACCCGAATTTGCTGCTGATGGACGAGCCTCTGTCCAACTTGGACACGGAGCTACGAGTGGAGATGCGTCGGGAAATCAAAGAACTACACCAAAAGACCAAGGTGACCGTAGTCTATGTGACCCACGATCAGTCCGAGGCTCTGGCTCTGGCGGATCGGATTGTGGTGATGAACCATGGTCAGATCGAGCAGGTGGGTACACCTCAGGAGATTTATAGCCGCCCGGCCACTCATTTTGTGGCTAAGTTCGTGGGTCGGTCCAATCTGATCACAGGTACCTGGTCTGCCGATATCTTCACCCCTACCGGATCCACGGCCTGTTGGGAGGGAAGTCAAGTGGCACTCGTATTCCGTGAGAGTGGCCACTATCCGGTTAAGCCGGAGCATCTGCAGGTGAAGCGGAACGGCAGTGATGGCGTCCGAGCATCTATCTGTGAGATTGAATATCAGGGTGTGGAGGTCCGTATGATGTTGCGTAACCAAGCAGACA
>ERZ1026862.1362-NODE-1362-length-14521-cov-36.907576_pt1 | contig 14521 bp, 22 predicted proteins | sample MGYA00380161_ERZ1026862 | MGnify/ENA primary metagenome ERZ1026862 (study PRJEB33269, sample SAMEA4719797) | human gut metagenome | biome: human-associated habitat; feature: organic feature; material: feces | place: Cameroon | collected 2013-10 ... | reverse complement strand
GGAGACCCCAAGTAATACAAACTAGAAGATTGATAAATATGGAATTTACCGCAGCTTTATTCTTGCAAATCTACCTACTAATACCCACTATATAACCACTAATATCTATCACCCTTAATATCAATAAATTACACACATATATTGCGATATTTTTAAAGGGTCGCGTCTCAGTAGATATATAATAGATATATAGTATTTCTGTTACTATTTTGTTACTCGTATTTAACTTTTCTCGCTTTTTTCTTGCAGGTAACAAAATAAATCCTTATCTTTGCCTCCGAAATACAAAACATCGTAGCTTATGAAAACAAAAAACGTGAATAAAGAACCAGTCACTATCAGATACAAAGAACTGGCTAACGGAAACCAAAGCATATATCTGGACATCTACAAGGATGGAAAGAGAGCCTATGAGTTCCTGAAGCTCTATCTCCTACCCGAAACTGGGAAGGATAAGCAGACCAACAAGCGCAAGAATGCTGAGACAATGGCTGTTGTCAACGTTATCAAAGCTCAAAGGATCATAGACATCAAGAACGGCATGGCAGGGATAGAAACCAAGACCAAGGGCAAGATGAAGTTGTTCGATTACATAGACAAGTTCATCACATACAAGAAGAAGACCAACCCGAACTATCTGGATTCATTCCTCAGGTGCTCCAAGAACTTCATCCGAGATTATAAAGGAGAAAATGTACTGATGAAGGACATAGACAAGAAATGGTGCATAGGATTCATTGATTACCTGAACACAGCCAAGTCGCACCGAGGAAAACAGCTAAGCAAGAACTCCATCCACACATACTACAGATACTTCGGCTCTGTTCTCGCCAAGGCTGCAAAGGACAAAATCATATCTTCCAACCCTATGGATGATGTAGATACTGAGGAAAAACCTAAGTCTGTACATGATGCAGAGAGGGTATATCTTACCATTGATGAGGTCAAGATGCTGATTGATACCGAATGCGAGAAGGAGATCATTAAGAAGGCTTTTCTGTTTGCGTGTTTTTGCGGTCTTAGAATATCGGACATCAGGAGCCTGAAATGGAACGAGATAGAGCAGGAGACTGACAAAGATGGAACCATCCATTATCGCCTATGTAAGGTTATGCAGAAGACTCAGAAGAAGATAGTCTTCCAGCTTCCATACGAGGCTGTCAAATGGTTGCCGGAACATGGTGATGATGAGTTTGTTTTCCATAATCTGACCAAGAAATCTAAACTTTGTCAGGTTGTTAGAGACTGGGCTAAGGCTGCAGGAATCAAAAAGTATGTAACCTTCCACACTTCTAGGCATACTTTCGCCACAATGATGCTTACCCTAGGTGCAGACATCTACACCACAAGTAAACTACTGGGGCATTCCAAGATACAGACTACTGAGATTTATGCCAAAATCATCGACAAGAAGAAGGATGAAGCCGTAGGACTCATTGATAAGTTCTTCGATAAGGACTAGACCCGCTCCGTACCTTCTCCGCACCCGCTCCGTACCCGCTCCGTACCAAGTCTTAGTCTCCGCAAGGTTTGCAACGTTTGCTGCAAATTTTGCGGAGATTTATAGTTAAACTATGTAATTTCCTTCTGATTCTCAGGAGAAAACCGTAACTTTGCCTCATAAACTTTTAAATTATTGGCTTATGAAAGAAGACATTAGATACATAAAGATATTACTGAACATCATTATTGTTCTACTGGCTTTTGTACTAATTGGTATAACCACGCTAGGAAATATATTAACGTGATTATTGCCGTAACTACAGACTTTGCCTCTATGAATAAACGGATAGAAAACATATTGATGTGGATAATAACCCCCTTCTTCATTATATGGGAGGTTATTGCTAGATTGGTAACTTGGGATTTACCAAAGGAACCAAGTATGCGCTTACCATATATCAGTCTTCTGGTATCTTTGCTTTCGCTTGTTACGTCTATCCTAGTCTTTATAATATGCAGCGATTGACATTATAGCCGATAACAGAGATACTATTAGACTAGCATAGCTTATCCACTTACTCTTTACAGCATTACCATAAACGCTAGTTCTCCAAAGAACAGGAATCTGTTCCCTGCCCTTTGGAGTTATTCTAATATCTCCTATCCCTACCTTTTTTACCAACACATCATCTTTGCAAGCATCAGCAGCTTCTAGATATTTTCTAGAATCCTCAGGTATGGAACGGACTGCAAACCATCTTATCCATCGTTCCTCAAATGTTATATGTTCCTCCTTCTTTAATTTATTCAATAACACTAACAATCTATAGTCATTCAAGTTTTCCATCCTATTTTACTTTTCTAGTTGGGAAAATATTTTTTCCTAGTTGGGAAAGTTATTTTTCGCTCTTACCATTTTTCTTCTCCAACTTCTTTTTCAACCAAGGCTTCATGCCGCCAACGATACCAAAGATGATGGAGAAACCAACTATGAAAAGAACAGAACCCGGCTTGTAGCCAAAGTCCTCCATCACAACAAAGAGAGTAATCATTATTGCCCATAGGACAATGAATGTTGCAACTAAAACTGAATAATAAATTAACTTGTTCATACTAATAATTTACATTTATATCTTATAAAAAACAATTCATCTTCTAAATATTTTATATCTTTCCATTCTTCAAGCATCCAGCAATAATGATAAGTTCTATACCATTTATTCTGTAATGTCTTTCTCTCTTTTTTACTGAAAGTAGAATTTTGAAACAATGCTCTATTTTCATTTAAAAACCTAAGTGATGCCTTTGCATAATACAAATCATGACACCGCATAGACAAACTTGCAGAATCTAACAGATTAGAAATTAGCCAAGCTTTGTTTTCTAAAGCCTTTTTACGGCTTTCATCAATAGCACCACATACATCTACATATAAATCTTTACAATAATCTCTATCTTCTATAGATTTATTACTATGATACAACTTATAAATATCCAAATATCCACGTTCTAAATATTTAACAAACATAGATAACCACCGAATAAAAGCCTGCAATCCCATCAGTATATAAAAGCCGACAACAGAAAGCACTATTAACAGAATAATAACTAAAAATACATTCATACATTATACCATTTACGAGATTTTATCTCTTTCATTTTATCACGATATTCATTCACTCTTTTCATGTAATCTTCCCTGTTTTCACCGAAATTTTGCATTGGTCTTTCAGGTGTCTTTATGTTTGATACTACATCTTCTTTGATTGACTCAAAAGCAATGTATGAGCCAATAGGATTTGCTAGCAACTTAACTGTTTCTAATATAGTTGCTTGACCTAAATTGAAGTTTTGATAAATCCCTAAGATTACACCAATCACAATAATAATCATCAAGATTAATGCCGTAACCGCTTTATGACTTGGAGCAACATAAGCACCACAACAGACAAAGCCATACCCAGCAAATCCATTCGCCAATATAGAAACGATTGCACCGACTATATTAATTGTTTCTCCATCAATAGTTATCCCCCAACCAAAGTTTAAATAACCAGCTAACATGGAGAACAAATAACATATATACATTCCTACTATAGAAGCAGGGATGACACCGATCCACCTTAATACTTTCATTTCACTGCCACATTTTAATTATCCTACATTTGCTTTTCTAATATTGCCAAGGCTAGACACCAGCATATCATAGCATTCCTTGATAGCTTCATACTTTGACTTCCAGATGGATTCATCCTGCTCAGGCTGGGCACGATAGATTGGAGCTGGCTCGGCTACCATATTCGTACTGATTGCTTCCTCTACTTCTCCGGCAGACTCATCCTTACGATACATTGATCCTACACCACGAAGGAGCCATTCGGCTGATATATCATCAAACTTCTCTAGGAATCCTTCTATGAGACCAAGAGATACCGCCTGATCACCTCGAATCTGACGATTACAAGTTACTTGCTGCATTCCTATCATTTTTGAAAATGCAGATATACTTATTTGTCTATCCTCTAAAATAGACTTAATTCTTTGATTGACAACACTTTCCATACAATTCACATTTTTTAACCATACTTAAATAATCATAACCGACTAAAGAAATATACATAAATGTTTGACTAGTTAAACAGAAACGTATATCTTTGCACTCGAAAACGATACAGAAATGTTTTAAAACATTCTTTATTCGTTTTCGGTGGCAAAAATAAACAAAAGAAATGAAATATGCAAGTAAAAATGCAAAAAATCATCTCGGTTTCTATAAAAAATCGGGAAGAACTTAAAAAGAAGTATCAGTGCTCGCTAACAACTTTGTATAATGCGTTAGCATATAAAACAATGAATAGACGAGCTGATGTAATCCGGCAGGATGCTCTAGACAACTTCGGAGGTGTCGAAAGCGAAAAGCCAGTGTTGAACTAATAAAAAGAAGGAGGCAATATGACAGGCTTAGTTTACAGAGGACGAGACAACCAACCTCTAACGAATAGCTTATTGGTTGCAGAAACATTTGGTAAAGAGCACCGTAATGTATTAAGAGACATTAAAAATCTCATTGAAGGGGGAGTGCTCAAAAATGAGCAGACCCCAATGTTCGAGGAAACGACCTACATGAGCGAGCAGAACAAACAGAGTTATCCTTTGTATGTTATGAACCAAGATGGTTTCACTCTGCTTGCGATGGGATTCAATGGCAAGAAGGCGATGGAGTTCAAACTGAAATACATCGAAGCCTTCAACGCTATGAAGAGACAGATTGAGCAATCCAAGCCATCCGTTCCTCAGAACTATCTCGAAGCTTTGAAATCTCTGGTCAAGGCTGAGGAAGAGAAGCAGCAGCTCGCTCTAGAGAATAAGCAGAAGGATGAGACGATCATCGCTATCAGCAAGGCGAACGTGGAGCTTGGCAACAAGATTACTGAAATGCTGCCGAAGGTGAGCTACTACGACAGAATCCTGCAGAGCACAGCCACAATGACCATCACCCAGATAGCGCAAGACTATGGTATGAGTGCTATCGCTATGAACAAAGAGTTGGAATCTATGAGAATCCAACATAAGGTGAGAGGTCAGTGGATATTGTTCAACCAGTTCCTGAAAGGTGGCTACGTTCATAGCAGAGCGGTGGACATCATCCGCAGGGATGGCAGGCACGACGTGAAGTACAACACGGAGTGGACAACGAAGGGAAGACTCTTCCTTTACGAAGCACTCAAAGGAAAGGGCATTCTCCCCTTGATAGAGCAGGAGAACACTCCCAGAGATAAGGGCACTGGTGGAAGAGAGCCTTCCAAGACAACTGGTGCCAGTCAACAAACCATTAACTTCGAGTGATATGATAGACTCAGAGATAAAGGAGCAGCTCAACCGCATCGAGCAGTATTCGATGATAGCTGCAAAGACCATGCTCAACATCAATGAAGCGGCATTCATCCTTGGTATGAGTGTAGAAGGTGTCAGGTTCAACGTTAGGAATCACACCCTACCCTGCTACAAGCCGAACGTCAACCGAATCTATTTCAAGAAGAGCGAGTTGGAAGACTGGATGATGCAGAACCGCAGCAAGAGTATGCAGAGATAGAATCAGAGGCAGCAGCCTATTGTATAACCCATTAAAACAGAAAGATATGTTCGCAAATGTTATGTTGGTGGCAAGTATCGCCACATTCGCTATAGTAGTTAAGGAAATCCACTCTTACTTCAAGGAAGTGAACGAGTAGATATATATGGAGCTGAATCCGGCATAAAAAAATTGTTTGATATTAATTAGTTTAAAATTTTCGTTTTATTTATCTCTTCAAGATAAGGACAAAAGTCTGATTCGCAAGGATTTTTTGGAATTTGCTATTCCCAGCTCCACAACTGTTGTATAGGTTCAAGATTGTTTTTTAGTTAGTATTTGTTTGAATTGGCATAGGTAGCTCAGATGGTAGAGCGGAAGGCTTCATCACCTTCTAGGTCGTAGGTTCGAGTCCTACCCTATGCCCCATATCGCCCGATTCCGAGGAGTCATATCGGATAGGATAAACCTTCCTAGAGAGGTACACGTACCCAAAAGGAGCATTATTAACCACAGATAATGCTTAGACGTGGAAGTGGCAAGCTAATACATACACCTACTGGGTGGAATTTGGAACGCTTGGAGTTCACTTGTGAAGATGCAGACCTGATGCCGTGACCCTTATATATAATAAGGTAGCATCAATAGGTAGAAGCGCACAACTACAATGGTTCTAATGCAGCCAGCACGACTTTGTCATATATGATAAATTAAGTTTCCATACAAAAGTATTAATAATACACTATTTACACAGATTTATGCGATTACTAGTGTTGGGAGTCCTAAGCCTCCACAAATGCAGAAGGGAACTCGGAGCGATTATCACCATCCTGCCAATTATGTTCTGATGTCGCTCCTCGGAGGGGTGTATTATTACTCCCACCCCTCCTTTTTGATAGACACATTTTTCAAACTATATAAAAATTATGTATCATTTACGACTATAGCAGTAGCGACTGCACATTGGAATTTTTAATTCATGACTTCAATCTCCTCTGTTCGTGAGAATCGAGGGGATTTTTATTGTAGAACTTTTTAAAGCAACAAGATATGTTATTCAAACCGAAAAGCTGCCACGACTGCTTGTTTGAGCAGATATGTGACAACCCGAACAAGAAATCAGATGGCACTTACAGATGTAGGGGCTATGAATGGAAGTATCAATAACTATTAATATAATAAGGACATGAGCAATTTAGAGTATTACAACAGACTAAAGGTTGTTCCTCCCGAAGCACTCAGAATGATTCAGTCTGGAAGACTAAAGGGAAAGAGCGACATCAATCCGATGTGGCGCATCAAAGCTATGACCGAGAATTTCGGTATATGCGGTATCGGATGGAAGTATGTAATAACCAAGCAGTGGACGGAAACGTTTGGTAGCGAGGTCAAGGCATATTGCAACATCGACCTTTTTATTAAGGTCAATGGAGAATGGTCAGATGCCATTCAGGGAACAGGAGGTTCTTCGGAAGTTACAACGGAGCGCAATGGTGCTTACGTATCAGATGAATGTTACAAGATGGCACTCACAGATGCTCTGTCTGTTGCAATGAAAGCACTAGGAGTTGCGGCTGACGTGTACTTTGAGAAAGGCAAGTATCTTATAGATCACGATAGCAAATACGACTTGGTTGACAGTCAGGCAGCGCAGCAGTATGCACATACCCAGCAGCAACCTCAGGTTACCGCCAAGGCAGCGCAGCCGCAGTATCATCCCGACAACCTAGCCGAAGCCTTGGAGTGGGTGAAGCGTTGCGTGAACAGAGACAATCTTAAATGGGTGATGGGCACTTATATGCCGCTCAACAGCAACCCTCAGTTTATGCAAGCGTTATCCGCTAAGAGAAAGGAGTTAGGACTATGACACAGGACATCAAGCTGAATAAGCCGAAGGTCACCTTCATAGAGGAGACTCATCAATACTTCATTGGCAAGAAGCAACTGAAAGGTATCACCGGAACGCTGGTGAGAAAAGCATTCCCCGACACCTACAAGGATATTCCTGAATCTGTACTGATGAAGGCTGCAGAGCGAGGAGGAATGATTCACAACTCCTTCGAGCTGTTCTGTACCGTCTTCGATTCCGACATCAAGATGTACCCGAACCCGACTCAGGAGATTCAGGCATTCAATAGTATGCTGATCTCCTACGGTCTCCATCACGTTGATTCCGAGTATCTCGTTACCGATTCTGAGAACTTCGCTTCTGCCATTGATGGAGTCTTCGCTGACAGCGATGGCAACATCTATCTGGTAGATTACAAGACCACCTCCACCCTGCACTACGACAACGTATCTCTCCAGCTATCCATCTATGCCAGATGGTTCGAGGAGCAGAATCCCGACTTGAAGGTGAAGGAACTGGTATGTATGTGGTTCAAGAACGGACAGAGCCGATTCCAGCCGCTGCCTAGGGTATCGGAAGAGAAGATTGATGCACTTATCAAGGCATACTTGGAGGATGATCCTGACTACAAGTATGAGGAGGAAGTGCCGGAAGCCTTCTCTAGCACCGAGCAGCAGTACCGACTCGTCACCGCTAGGATTGATGCCTTGAAGATAGAGCAGGATGCCTTGAAGGAGAAGCTGATGAAGATGATGGAAGCCAACAAGCAGAAATCCATCAAGACTCAATATGGCTCCTACTCCTATGTGGCAGCATCCACAAAGAAGACATTCGACACGAAACTCTTCAAGGACACCGAGCCGGAACACTATGAATACTATCTGAAAGATACTACTACAAAGCCATCCATCAGAATCAAACTTAATTAAGTATAGATATGAACGTAACATTTACAGGCAAGATTATTGCAGCAGGGCAGGTTCAAACTGGAACCAGCCAAAACGGAACTCAATGGAGTTCGTGTGAATATGTTATCGAGGAGTTGAACCAGCAGTACCCAGCAAGAGCCGTGATTCAGGTCTATGGCTCCGACAAGCTGCAGCAGTTCAACATCCAAGTTGGTGAGATCATCACCGCTCACATCGGATTGAAGGCGCATCAGTCTAAGGACGGACGATGGTTCAATCAGTTGGATTGCTGGAAGGTGCAGCGACCAACCGCCCAGCCTCAGCAGATGCAGCAGCAGGGGCAGGTGTACGCTAGTCAGGTAGGGCAGAACTACCAGCAGGGTGCTCAGCAGGGATTCCAGCAGAATCCTCCGCAGCCAGCTCCTATCCAGCAGCAGATGCAGAACTTTCCCCCTCAGGTTGATGCCAATGGTCAGCCTATTCAGCAGCAAGCTCAATATGGTGGTCAGCAGGGTAATCTCCCATTCCCACCCAACAATTAGTTGATATTCAAAAACAAAGGTTATGGAAATCCATCTTGTGCGTACTTCTCTTGGTCTTCAAGCTTATGCAGACGAGGACTATGAGCAGTTGAGAAAGATTAAGGTTGGCTCTGTTGTCAAGGCGAACATCGTCCGTCCACGCAACGTGAAGTTCCACCGCAAGTTCTTCTCCCTGATCCGAGCCGCTTGGGATTGTCTCACCGAGCAGCAGCGCATCAATCTCCGTTCGGTAGAGACCTTCCGTGAACAGCTCCTGATAACATCGGGATTCAGCGAACCGCTCTACGACCTCAACGGACAGATGTTCTTGGAGCGAGCCAAGTCTATCTCATTCGCCAAGATGGATGAGCCAGCCTTCAACGAAGTTTATTCCAAGGTCTTGTACACCATCCTTACCATCATGGTTGCCGATGGTGTATCAGAAGACGAGTTTAACAATATTCTAAAAAATTACACATAATATGACACGTAGAAACGACAAGCGCAACAACAGACGTAACCATCAGCGCAATAACCAGCCAGAGTTATCACCATTCGCCCAGATGCTTTTCGGAGCAATCCTCGGCAAAGGCGCAGAAATGATTGCCAAGAAGGTGATGGAGAAGGACGAGGAAACTCCTTCCATCCACACAGATGGTATCACCGACAAGGATATTCAGAACATCAACGAAGGTAATGCTTCTTTATCTAAGTTGCGCATCCCTGCTGATGGTACTGCAGTAGAGTACCCTATCCCTGATTATTTACAGTTCTTCTTCGATGAGGAAGGTAAGTTGATGGTGCGCAAGAGACAGGATGGTGAGTCTGCTCTTGATGAGGAGACTCAGAAAAAGCCTATCACTTACGATGATATTTGCAAGGAACTTTTCTTGGAAAAGAAAACTTACTGGCTTGGTAATAAAAAAATCAACTATTTTTATCCAGTTGAAAATAACTATAACGACATTAACAACACCACCAGCGAGGCTCAGACTAAGCGTATGGCTGCTTACAATAAGCTGATGAACATCGCCAAGTATCTCAATGGTGATTGGAAACCAGATTTCAATGGACACCATAAAAACTGGAACATCTGCAAAGAAGATGATGATTATTTAACATTATGGACAGACATTACTGAAAATTGTTCTGTTTACTTCAAATCAGAAGAAGCAGCATGCGAAGCTGTCCGCCTGATGGGTGAAGATTCTCTCAACGACCTTTTCTCAACCGACTGGTAATGGCAAGCTACGCTGAAATCAAGGCAAAGCTATTGCAGGAAGGCAAGAAGATACGCAAGCGTTCATCCTACGATGAGCACAACTTGCAAGCCGCAGAGGTCAGGTATATCCGTGGGGTACATCCTGACCTCGAAGGGGTCTTCTTTGCCGTTCCCAATGGCGGCAAGCGCACCTCCCGACAAGCCGCTTGGCTCAAAGAAGAAGGAATGAAGCCGGGGGTATCAGATATGATCCTCCTGAAAAGCACCTCTCAGTATGGTTTCCTCTGCATCGAAAACAAGACTCCGAAAGGTAGGCAGGAACCCGAACAGAAGGTATTCCAGTTTGAAGTGGAACGACATGGTGGCAAGTACATCATCGTCCGCTCAATAGATGAATTTATGAAAGCAATCGACAATTATTTAAACGGAGAACTATGAATGATATAATTCAATCATCAAATGTTGCTTTTGAAATTATAGCAAGTGCTTTTGATATGCAAACAGCTAAGGATGAAAAAGAACTAATAAATGCTTTTATAAAATTCCTTGAAGCCAAAGGCTATAAGGTAACTGCCCCTCCCAAGCAAGTCAAAGACGAATATACCTTTGAGCGAGCATGGGACTTGTACGACAAGAAGGTTGGCTGCAAAGCCAAACTCGAAAAGAAGTGGAACTCAATGAGCCTGAAAGACCGCAAGGCAGCTATAGAGTATATTCCTCTCTATGTATTCTCCCAACCCGACAAGCAGTACAGAAAGAACTTCCAAACTTTTCTCAACCAGCGAGGATGGGAAGACGAACTCATAGGAGCGACACCACCACCAGCATCCGTTAACGAGAAGCCTTCTGATATTAGCCAACTTATCGCAAAGACGAAGGCAGAACAGAACATAACAAATTCGGATAAAGACAACGTTTTCAAGACACGCATCATGGGTATGATAGAGCTTCTGCAAAAGAACCCTCAAAGCCTATGCCGCAAGCAGTTGGAGATTTATCGTGACAACGGAACCTTGGAACGCTTGGGCATCCAATGGAATCCATAACATCATCAACTCTATGATACAAATCAGCAAATACAACAAGCAGCATCCGCTCAGAGTCTTTGAAGCCTTCGCTGGCTATGGCAGTCAGAGCCTAGCCTTCAAGTACCTCAAAGAGAAGCACCCTGAGTTCGACTTCAAGGTAGTGGGCTATTCCGAGATAGAATCATCTGCCATCCAAGCTTACGGACTCCTACACGGAAGAGACATCACTAACTATGGTGACGTGACGAGGATAGACTGGAACGAGGTTCCCGACTTCGATTTCATATCTTGGTCTTCTCCCTGCCAAGACTTCTCCAATGCAGGACTCCGGCAAGGTGGCGAGGAGGGAAGCGGCACACGTTCATCCCTTATCTTTCAGGAGAAGAGAATGCTGGCAGTCAAGAAGCCGAAGTATGTGATGCTGGAGAACGTGAAAGGTCTGCTCACCAAGAAGATGAGGAAGTACTTCTTCCAATATATTTCAGACCTAGACTCCTTCGGTTACACTTCCTTCTACAAGGTTCTGAATGCCAAAGATTACGGAATCCCACAGAATCGTGAGCGTATCTTTGTCATTTCCATCCTCCGCACCGAGGATGATCCGAACCAAGAGTATCACTTTCCCTCTCCTATCAAGCTAGAGACTACGGTTGAGGACATCTTGGAAGATGATGTATCTCCTGAGTATTACCTCTCTCAGCCGCTCCTAGAAAAGTATCTCAGCAAAGCAGACATCAATGAATCCATCCAAAAACTATACCCCGAAGATTTCAATACCCAAAACGGCTGATGGCTGCTCTTCTGCAGTCACCGCCAGCTCCTCTAAGACAAGCGTAATGAATCTTCTGAACACCGCCCATTTTCCAAAAGGTGGAGTATTAATAATTAAACGAGTATGATAACAGGAGGAAAGCGAATGAAATCCCTGCTCCTTTCAGGGAAGGTTAAGCCGGATATTGGTGGGCAAGTATTAGACCTCTACAATCAGATGGTTCTGCAAGGCATCAGCCCCACCATCAAGACAACCATTGATAAATCAAATATGACATTCGTAACAATCATGAGCAAACAAATCATTCATACCGCTCCAAACGGAAAGCGATACTCCATCCAAATCAGGAAGTACACTCCTAGAGACTGCTTCCGGCTGATGGGTGTACACGAAGCCGACATAGACAAGCTCCTGAGCAAGGAGAAGTCGGGAGCCAGCATCATCTGCAAGAGCAAGCTCTATGCCCTCGCAGGAAACTCAATAGTCACCAACTGCCTGACCGCTATGTTCGAGGAACTGATTTTCCCTTCGGGTAATCACTACCACGACAAGACGGGTCAGCTATCACTCTTCTAGCTTATGGATATTTTCGGATATATTAAGGTAGGCAAGCGCATCAGTAAAGCGCATAAAGCCCTCTTTACCCACAAGACCATGGTACTATGGTACAAAGGAAATCCAATCATCGGAACGATGCACGATGGCTTGTGGTATCAACAAGACTTGAACGGAATGTGGGAACAATTAATGTTCCAGTCCGAAGTAACCCACGTCTCATTCTTACCTTCACCAAATGAAGACAGAGAAAGAACAAATCCTAGCCATCATCGCTGAGATTCAAGCCAAGAGAGAAGCCGCTCATATCGTGCCTCCTCACGTCAGAACCACAGAGATTATCAATCGGGGATTCCACAAGCCCTATCAAGCCCTCAATGAGTTAGTCAGAGAAGGCAGGATAAAATGGTGCAAGACCCTCAATGATATGGCATTCACTATCAGATCATAGCCTAGCTATGTTGAAACACAATTAGAAAACTCAAATCAATATGGAAAAAGAATTAAAAATCATTTTAAAGGAGGAACTGGAAGTCTTATCAAAGCAAGCTTACGAGTCTGCCAAGAATAAGGGCTTCTATCCAGAGTCTGTTAACATTGCATTTTATCTGATGTTCATCATCGTGGAAATGAGCGAGGTGTTACAAGCAGCCAGAAAAGATAGACACGGCTCCATCGAAGACTACGAGAGCGAGATTGAAATGGGCAGGGATATGCCTACCGCATACAAGAACACGCTGGAAGGTACGGTAGAGTCTGAGTTTGCCGACATCGCCATTCGCATCCTCTCACTCTTGGGCTGGATCATGGAAGGAGACAAAATCGAGCTATCAGAAGATGAAGACCTCATAGGTGAGTATAAGCTGGCACGTTATATCTTCGGATTTGATTTAGCCGGAGACCTATACCGCATCATCGAAAAGATGGGAGTCTTGGACTTGGATAGTTCACCAAGCTGGTATCTCGCCAAATACCTTCAGGAGCTTCTGATGGACATCTTTGCGATTGCCCATAGCAACAACATCGACCTGAAAGAGCAGATCAAGCTGAAGATGAAGTATAACGAAACTCGTCCGTACCTTCACGGATATAAATACTAGGAGGATAGCCGTATGTTAGCAGCATTATTAATCATATTCATAGCTATAGGCATAGCATTTATGTATGTAGGCATAAGAATTTGCAGAGATTTATGGCATGCTCATATCGGACTGCTTATTTTCGTGATAGGCTTATGCTTTACTTGTATGGCTATAAAACAATTAATGTAGTTATAAGTATGTATATATCATCAAGAAAAATAGATTGGTTCTTCCCCTTGCCAACAATAGTAAGAAATCCAAATCCAGATTGGGGAATAGCTTTCCTTTGGAGAGTTTACTGGTTTTGTAACGATTAATCGCCTTCGGGCATAAAATATAAAGATATGACAGAAGAAAGATTATCTAGAGCTAACGAATTAAGCAACTTTATTAATGCTTATAAAGAAGTTATCGGTAGATATTGTAATGGCATGAGTGCTAATGAAAACAGACTGGGGAGTGCTCTAATAGATATAAACAAGTATGCGCCAAAAGAATCTGCCGACATAAAGAATGCTATAAAAAAGGCTTTAAATAGCATTCAGAAAGAGTTTGACGAGCTTTAGTAACTAACCATCCCTTATGGGATATAAAATAGATAGAAAATGAGTAAAAATGTAATCACATCGTACAAGGGATTCGACAAGAATATGCAATGCCGTGGATTTCAGTACGAAGTAGGAAAAGAGTATGAAATGGACGGAGAAATCAAGTGTTGTAACCGAGGTTTCCATGCTTGCAAGTCTCCGATTGAAGTGTGGGACTACTACGATATGCTTAACTCTCGCTTTGCAGAAGTAGAGCAGTCCGGCAAAATTGATAAAGAAGATAACTCGACTAAGGTTTGTTCTTCTAAAATCAAGATTTCTGCTGAGTTAAAACTTGCAGACATTATCAAACTTGGAGTTGAATGGATAAAAGATGTTACATCACCATATAAGGTTAAGACTACTGATAAACTTGTAGATAATAGCGGTTACTCTGCTAAGATTGGTTCTAGCGGTGACTATGCTCAGATTGGTTCTAGCGGTGACTCTGCTAAGATTGGTTCTAGCGGTGACTCTGCTAA
>ERZ1026862.1360-NODE-1360-length-14532-cov-28.151965_pt1 | contig 14532 bp, 14 predicted proteins | sample MGYA00380161_ERZ1026862 | MGnify/ENA primary metagenome ERZ1026862 (study PRJEB33269, sample SAMEA4719797) | human gut metagenome | biome: human-associated habitat; feature: organic feature; material: feces | place: Cameroon | collected 2013-10 ... | reverse complement strand
GACATTCAGAACCACAATCTGACGCTCTAACCAACTGAACTACGTCCACCATTTTTTAAGCGAGTGCAAAGGTACGGAAAAAATTTGGTTCCACCAAATATTTCCGTACTTTTTTACATTTTTTTTATTTTGCAGGGCTGCTTGGCACTACAGGAGCTGCCTTTTCTGCTGCAGCAGGGGCTGCTTTCTCTGCACCGGCTGCTGCTGGAGCTGCCTTCTGAGCACCGGCTGCTGCATCCTTGCTGGCACCTGGCATAGCAGGAAGAGCGGTCTGCTCCTGGGTAGCACCCTCCATAACGCTGCTCTCGCCCACAGCCTGTGGAGCTACGTAAGCGCAAGCTACGCTGATTACTACCATCAGACCGGCAAGGGTCCATGTGATCTTTTCTACTACATCGGTGGTCTTGCGAACACCCATGATAGAGTTGGTTGAAGAGAAGTTAGATGCCAATCCACCTCCCTTTGACTCCTGGATCAGAACGATGAGTACCATCAAGATGGATACCAGGACAATCAATACTACAAATAATGTGTAAATCATTTTTTTAAAACTAGTTTTATTATTATTATTTATTTTCTTTTCTTCTCGTTAAGCATCAGTTTTTCGAGGAAGCGGAGCTGATCTATATAGAACGCACTCTTCTGTGGATGCTGCTTGTACAGGCGGTCAATAATCTGATAGGCCCGCTCGTACTTGCCCTGCTTGATGTAGATTCGGGCAAGGGTCTCCGTAAAGACACCACCGTTTTCAGAGGCAGCTTGGGTTTCGGAAGAGTCTGCTTCTGCAGTTTCCTTCTTCTCCTCCATCTCTTCCTTTTCCTCCTTTTCTTCCTTCTTCTCCATCATCTCGCTCTCCTGATCCTCCTCCTCCTTATCCTTGTGGAGCTTGAATCCGCCTTCTTCTATGAAGTCATCGATGAGGGCGATGGTTCTTGATGGCTGCTCGTGCTCGGTTTCCGTCTCTGTCTCCATCAGATAGGCCACGTAGTCAACGGCGGCATCGGCAGGGGTAGGCTTGCGCTTCTCTTCCGGTTCCTTCTCCCTTTCCTCTGCTTCGGTTGGGATGGAGTGGAGGAAGTGGTCGATGAGACTGCTGGTGCGGTCGCTCTTCGGCTTGCCTTCCACTGCTTCGTGGCGGTTTGTGTTCTGGCTCTTGAGCTGATAGTGGGCTGCCTCTACCATCTGGAAGATGACCTTGCGGTCGGATATGTAGATGGCGGCACGCCGCAGTTCCTCGTCGAAGCTCGGGTCGTGAAGCAGGTACAGGTTCTGCAACATCAGAAGGCGAGCCGTCTGATAGTACGGATAGAGAGCCAGGAGGGCGCGCAAATCATAGAGCGTCTCCCGGTTCATTTCCTCAGGATGTTGTATCAATCTGTTTAGTTCCACGATATTATTAACTTTAAACTATAAACTATTAACTCGAAATTCTACTACCAGTTTGCCACTGTGGCGTTGAAGATCTGGTCAACCAGGTCTTTTACCATCTGCGTTACCAACTCTTCCTGCACAGAGGCGAGGCTCTTGGTGGTATCGTAGGTCTTGGCAGAGGTGAACTGGCGCTCGAAATCCTCGTTGTGGTTCTTGGTGTTGGTGAAGCGTACGTTCACCGTGATGCTCAGCTCGGTCTGGGCTGAATATCCCTCGGCACTCACCGACTTGTTGCGCTGTGAGTATTGGGTAATCTCGCCCTCTATCTTCAGGTCGCCATTGCGGCTCACCTGGCGGAGCTGGGTGTTGCTGGCAAACTTATCCTTCAGTTCGTTGTTGAACATCGGACCCATCGGACCCCATACATAGGAGCTGCGGATAGGGAAGTCGGCCAACTGGATGGTCTTGGTCGTGGTGTAGTTGATGCTGGCACCGTTGAACTTGTAGCTCACGGAGCAGGCTGCTGTGACACCCATCACCAGGACGATGCCTATTATATATATGTACGCGCGTAGATGCTTCATAAATTGTATTTTTTAATTCTTCTGTAGAGCGTTCTGTCGGAGATGCCCAGTTCCTCGGCCGCCTTCTTGCGGTTGCCGTTGTTGCGTTCCAGGGCGCGCTCTATCATCTGTCGGCTCAGTTCATTGAGGTTGAGCGATTCGTTCTCGCTCTCATTCTCATTCTCCATGTCCTTGATTTCCTCTGCCTCGATATCCTCGGCATCCCGTCTTGGTTCGGCATAGATTCTGCCTTCCTGCAGATTGCCGAAATCGGAAGGGTAGTGAGGTTCTGGCATTCCCGAAACCGATGGGGATGTGATTCCCGAAACCGATGCTGGCATTCCTGAAACCGATGCTGGCATTCCTGAAACCGATGGTACGCCTGAAACCGTGGCTGGAGGCATGCTTGAGATGTTTTGCGGATGGCTGAAACCATTGGCACCGCTGAGACCGCGAGCTTCATCGAGTTGGTCGCGCAGCGATTTCATCTCTCTTCGCAGGTCGCTCACGTTGCCCCTCAGTTCGTAGAGAATCTTGTAGAGCATCTCGCGCTCGCTTTCGTAGCTATGCTGCTCGTTTCCGGCTTGCGGAATGGTGGCGAGCTGGGTAGTTTCCTCATCTCTTGGGATGAACTGCGAGAGGGTTTCGAGATTGATTTCCCTTTCCCGGCTCAGCACCGACATCTGTTCGGTGATGTTCTTGAGCTGTCGCACGTTGCCTGGCCACTTATATTTCAGCATGAGCGCCTTGGCATCCTCGGTGAGTGAAATCTTAGGCAATCGATATTTCTCAGCCATCTGCATTGCAAAGAGGCGGAAGAGCAGGAGAATGTCGTTGCCACGTTCACGCAGCGGAGGCATCTGGATAGGGATGGTATTCAAGCGATAGTAGAGGTCTTCGCGGAATTTTCCCTCGCTCACTGCCTTGCGCATGTTTACGTTGGTGGCTGCCACAATTCTCACATCAGTCTTTCTGATTTCGGTGCCGCCCACACGGATGTATTCACCCGTTTCGAGCACACGCAGCAGTCGGGCTTGCGTCTGTATCGGCAGTTCACCCACCTCGTCGAGGAAGATGGTACCCTTGTTGGCGATGCCGAAATATCCTTCGCTTTCGCCGATGGCTCCGGTGAAGGAACCTTTCTCATGACCGAAGAGTTCGCTGTCGATGGTACCCTCTGGGATACTGCCGCAGTTGATGGCGAAATATCTTTCGCGTCTTCTCGGCGAGTTATCGTGAATGACTCGTGGGATGATTTCCTTACCCACACCGCTCTCTCCGATGATAAGCACGGAAAGGTCGGTCGGTGCCACCTGCAGGGCGACATCGAGAGCACGGTTCAATCCGTCGCTATTTCCGACGATATTGTAGCGTTGTTTTATTTTCTGTAGTTCAGAATTATCCATTTAGCTGCCAAAATTACACATTTTTTTTGAATTAACTGCCTTTTTTGCCCAAAAAGTGGGTATAATAAGGTAGAAAATAGGCGAAAATGTGATATTTCGCCTATTCTCTACGTATTTCGAGCCTATTCTGCTGGTTGTGGAGCAGGCTGTTCTGCTGGCTTCTGAGGAGCTGGCTGCGCCTGTCTTTCGGCAGGATTAGGCTGCTGTGTCAACTTTTTATCAGTCTGCTGGGCAGGCTGAGGGGCGTTGTTGTTGGCATTACCATTGTTGCCACCATTGTTATTGCCGTTGTTTCCCTTAGGGGCATTCTGCTCGTTGTTTCCCTTGGTGCCGTTCTGCTTGTTTCCGCCCTTTGGAGGGAATGGGGAAGGAACGTGCTTCTTTGGGATGGAGAAGCGAACCTTCTCGCTCTCGTCACGCTTCTCGTGGTAGAGCTTTGGCAGTGGGTTCTGGTAAGCCTCTTCGCAGGTTTCGCGATGGCGGAAGGCATCGAGTGCCAGGAAGATGGCGTGGCGGAACGAGATGGCATCTGCCTCGTTGTAGCCTGCCATATAGTAGCATGGGGTGGTGTTGGCTGCTGTATGGATGATAGGGAGACCGGCGGTATAGAGCACGCCATCCTCGTTGAAGAGGGAGTGGAATGGTACGGCTGCCTGGTCGTGGTACATCGCCATGACGCCATCGAACTCGTTGTAGTATCCGTTGCCGAAGAAATCGTCGGCTGGGTAAGGACCGAATGCCTGGATGCCCTTCTCGGCGAGTGCATCGATGGCTGGGATGATGATGTTGCGCTCCTCGGTGCCGCAGCTCTGTTCCTCGTTGATGCTTGGGTTGAGGGCGAGCACAGCGATGCGTGGGTTGGTGAGGAGGAAGTCGCGCTTCAGGGTGTGCCAGAGCAGGGTGGTTTTCTCCACGATGCTTTCCTGGGTGATTGACTTGGCCACCTGGGTGAGTGGTGTCTTGCCGGTGACGGAGGCAATGCGCAGGTCGTCGCCTACGAGCAGGCTCAGGGCATGGCTGCCGTCGCCCAGACAGGTTTCGATGTAGTCTTTGTGATCCACGAAGGTGTAGCCTTCAATCTTGATGTTCTGACTGCTTACCGGGGCTGTGACGAGCACATCGTAGAGACCGTCGCGATAGTCGGTCATGGCACGGTCGAGAGCCTTGACTGCTGCTGCTCCTGATTCCGGAGTAGGCATACCCATATCCACCTTCACTTCCTCTTCTACGGCAGCGAGGAGGTTGATTCTTCCATCCTCAGCATCTTCAGCTTTCTGGATGATGGAGAACTGGGCTGGCAGGTTCATCGCCTTGCGATAGTAGGCTGCCACTTTTGGCGAGCCGTAGATGATAGGGGTGCAATACTCCAGCATCTCCGGTTCGTTGAATGCCTTAAAAATGAGTTCATATCCGATACCGTTGGTATCGCCGTGGGTGATAGCCACTTTGATTCTTTTGTTGTCCATGAAATTTTATTTTATAGTAGAAATCGCAGCTTCGAGCTGCTTGATTAATATTTTCTTTTTCATTTCGGGTGCATAGACAAAGGCGATGATGTAGAGGTTATAGCCTTGCTTTGCTGCCTGGCTTGTTTGCCTATGAATGCGATGCATTACGTAAGGCCCTCCCATGGCATCTCCTTTCATCTCCCAGAGTCCTCTTTCTGAGAGATGAGGAATCACCATATACATGCTGTCGGTTTCACCCGGCATATTGGTTCGGAGAATGCTATCAATCAAAGCCTTGTCATTTACATGAAAAGCATTTGAATTCTTCATTCTTCGTTCTTCACTCTTCACTTTCCCTTTTCCTGCTCTTCGTTCTTCACTCTTCACTTTCATTACGAGCAGGTTCTGCATGCCCGAACTGGCGTTGTTCGAGATCCAGATGAAGTCTTTCGCCTTTTTGCTGGCGTTCATCGCTGCAGGAATCTTCATGTCGATTCCGAACATCTTTTTGATTTCGTCTTGCATCTCCCTGTTTTGTTTGCTGGGGTTGCCGGAGATGATATCTGCCAGATGTTTCAGTTCCACTTCATCCACGATGTGGCGGAGTTTCTCCCCATTGAGCCTTTCCCGCAACTGCTGTGTCGATTGGGCGGTTATGCGAATGATATTCTGTGGCGCTGCATTCTCGTCGTGGTGAAGTGTGACGGAGAAATCCCGTTCTCCGATATTCACGACGATTCGGGTTCTTACGAGCAGATAGTTCCCCCGGGTCTTGCCCTTTTTCACCTGAATCAGTCGGCAGAGTGGTTCGGGTTGGGGCAGTCCTGTCACATCCTCCGTCAGCATCTTGGTTACGATGCTGTCGGTATCTCCCTCAAGCACCACCTCGTAAGGCATTCCCGTGCTTTTGGGCAGTTGATTTTCCTTTCCTCTGTTGCATCCACTCAGCAGAATGTAGAGTAGTAGGCTGATGAGAGGCAACTTTGTTGCTCTGCGTGCAAATGAGTGCTTCATACTTTACATACTCTCCAAAAATTTCTTACCCTTTGGAGTGTAGAGGAATATCAGGATGCTAACTGCAATTACCATAATAATTGTCATTGTTAAAGCCATGTAAAACATATTTCTTATTTTAAAGATTCTCTAACCATTTCTTTCCTGGTTTTGTATAAAGCCAAGCCAGAAAGCTGAGAGCTATGATGAGACTTATCGTCATTGTAAATGTAAATAGATCCATAATTCTTATTTTTTTAAGATTTTATATCCAACGATGAAAAATACCACAGACAGTATTATGCCAATGGTTGCTCCAATAAGCATTGATACAGTTGGGGCTCCATCTTTAAACATCGATGCCAAGCTACCGAGAAAAGTGATAGAGAAAGACGCTTTGCTTAAGTCATAGAAGTATTTACCCGTCTCAGACCTTTTTGTTCTTTCCTTTTCTTTTCTTTCATTTTTTGTATCCATTTGTACCATATCCCCCTCCTTTCTTATCCCTTTCCATGCTTCTGCTCCTCATCCTCGTGCTGTCGGATTTCTCCAATCTTCTTCGAGGTGCTGAGCAAGCCGCAGGCGGCGTAGATGTCCTGGCCGCGGCTGGCACGGATGGTGGTGAAAACACCATGCTGGGTGAGGTAATCACGGAACTGCTCCATCTTTTCATCGTTCACACCCTGCAACGGGATGTCGGGAATCTGATGGAAACGGATGAGATTGAAACGGCAATCCAGACCCTTCACCAGTTTGATGATGGCCTTGGCATGCTGCATGCTGTCGTTCACGCCCTTGAACACGATGTACTCGAAACTCAGGCGGCGCTGATGGGAGAAATCGTAGTTCTTCAGCAACTCCACCACCTGCTCGATACTCATGCCCCTTTCGGCAGGCATCAGTTCGGCACGCTCCGATGGAATAGGGTCGTGCATCGAAATCGCTACATGGCACTCGCTCTCTTCCAGGAATCGCTTCAGCTTGTTCTTCACGCCCACAGAACTTACCGTGATGCGCTTCGGACTCCACGCCCAACCGTAATCGGCGGTGAGAATCTCGGTGGCACGAAGCACATTGTCGAGATTATCCATCGGCTCGCCCTGTCCCATGAACACGATGTTGGTAAGCTTATCCACCTCAGGCAGCGAGTAAATCTGATTCAGGATGTCGCCGGCAGGCAAACTCCCCTCGAATCCCTGCTTTCCGGTCTGGCAGAAGAGGCAGTTCATCTTGCAGCCCACCTGCGAAGAGACGCAGAGCGTGGCGCGGTCCTTATCAGGAATATACACCGTTTCCACGAACTTTCCGCTTCGGGTAGGGAAGAGATACTTGATGGTACCATCCACAGAATGTTGTGCGTCAGAATATTCTGCGCATCCTATTTCGTATTCGGCAGCGAGTTTGGCACGGTTGGCCTTCGAGATATTGGTCATCTCATCAATGCTCTTCACATGCTGCTCATAGAGCCACTTCGCCATCTGTCCGCCGGTGAAGGCAGGCATGCCGAGATCCTTAGCCACCTGCTTCAATTCGGCAAGTGTAAGGCCCAAAAGATATTTTTTTTCATTATTCATACTGCAAAGATAGTGTTTTTTGCCGAAAAAGTGTTATCTTTGCCACATATTTTAAGATAATAAGTTGAAATAAAGATAAAAATCATGGTTTCGAGCCCCCAAAAGGGGCGAAAAACAGAAAATTAGAAACAAAGAAATGAGAGAAAAAATAGACCTTTTCTTGCCATGTGAAGACCTGGAGGTGGCCCAAGAAGCACTCGGAGAACTTCATGACAACAAGACTGTTCAGCATATCAACCTGATGGTGAGCGCCGATTTCGCTGCCCACCATCAGGTGCCAGACGGCTGTACCTTCGTGGTTATCGACCGACTGGAGAGTAGCAACACCGTGGAGAGCATCGCCGAAAATGCCGATGCCGACTTCGTGATGATCTGCACCAAGACCACCCCTATCAGATGGGGTCTCTATGCCTTGGAGCGTTTCCTGCGCACGGCGGATGATACCGCGGCGGTGATGGTTTACTCCGACCACTATTCGCTGGTGAAGGATGATGCATCTTCAGAAAATGCATCTTCTGAAGCAGATGCATCTGATTCGGAAAAAGTATCTGGTAAACTGGAAAAGCATCCTGTGATTGATTATCAGCAGGGTAGTTTGCGAGACGACTTCGATTTCGGAAGCCTCTGGCTCGTCAAGGCGCAGGCTCTGCGCAACTATATCGCCCAGCAGGATAGACAGGAATATCAGTTTGCCGGTCTCTACGACCTGCGTCTCTATCTGAGCCGTGTGGGAGAGATTTTCCATCTGAATGAGTTCCTCTATACCGAGAACGAACTGGATAACAGAAAGAGCGGCGAAAAGCAGTTTGACTATGTGAACCCTAGAAACCGTGAGGTGCAGATAGAGATGGAAAAGGCTTGTACCCAGCATCTTAACAAGGTGGGTGCCCTGGTGGATACCAGCTACTACCGTCTGCCTGATTTCGACGAACAGGAGTTTGAATACGAGGCTTCGGTGGTGATTCCGGTGTTTAACCGTGAGAAGACCATCGCCGATGCCGTGAAGAGTGCTCTGGCGCAGAAAACGGATTTCAAGTTTAACGTGATTGTGGTGAACAATCATTCTACGGATAAAACCGGAGAGATTCTTGATGAAATAGCAGATGACCGCTTGATTCAGATAGTTCCTGATAGAAAGGACCTGGGTATCGGCGGCTGCTGGAATGTTGCCATCAACAGCGACTATTGCGGAAAATTCGCCGTGCAGTTGGATAGCGACGACCTGTATTCATCTCCTGAAACCCTTCAGAAGATAGTGGATGCCTTCTACGAGCAGAAGGCGGCGATGATGATTGGCGCCTACCGCATGTGCGATTTCGACCTGAATACCCTGCCTCCGGGACTCATCGACCACAAGGAATGGACCGAGGATAACGGTTGTAACAACGCCTTGCGTATCAACGGTTTGGGAGCACCACGTGCCTTCTTTACCCCGTTGGTAAGACAGATGCAGTTCCCTAACACCAGTTATGGTGAGGACTATGCCCTGGGACTGGCTTTCTCTCGCCGCTACCGCATCGGCAGAATCTACGACGAGCTGTATCTCTGCCGTCGCTGGGGAGGCAATTCGGATGCCGCCCTGAGCATCGACAGGGTGAATGCCAACAATCTCTATAAAGACCGTCTGCGCACCATGGAACTGATGGCCCGCAAGCAGATGATGCAGGGCAAGGCGGATATCATGGAAGACAGCAGCATCTCCAGATTCTTCAACCGACAGTTGGAGAAATGGGCTGATGCCCGCCATCGCTTCCGCGACCTGAAACATGTGGAAACCCGTCAGCTCTCGGAGTTAATCAAGCTGCAGTGGAACCCTGCCCGCATCGTGAGCACGGGTGCCAAGATAGACAGGAAAACCCTGGGCGAGCGCCCTTGCTTCCTCTGCGACCGCAACCGACCAAAGGAGCAGATGTCGCAGCAGATAGATGAAAACTTCCATCTGCTGGTGAATCCGTTCCCAATCCTTCCGGTGCATTTCACCATTCCGGCCCGCAAGCATCAGTATCAGGCTATCTATCAGAACTATGGCGAGATGCATCGCTTCCTCTCGCTGCACAGCGAACTGATGGTGTTCTACAACGGTCCGAAGTGCGGTGCCTCTGCCCCGGATCATCTTCATTTCCAGGCGGGTACGAGCGGCATCCTGCCGTTGCAGGCCAACTGGCAGCGCCTTTCGCGCAACCTTACCGACGTCATCTCGCTGAACGATGAAGAGAAGATAGCCGTGGTTCACGACTTCGTGGTTCCTGCCTTCGTCATCATCTCGAAGAGTGAGGAGAGCGACGAGATGCTTTTCCACCGTCTTTACAAAGCCATGCCGCTGCGTGGGGGAGAAACGGAACCGATGATGAACATCGTGGCTTGGAGAAAGGGCGATGAATTCATCTCGGTGGTGATTCCGAGAGAGAAGCACCGTCCGGAGGCATACTTTGCCGATGGCGATGCCCAACTGATGGTTTCGCCTGGAGCCCTGGATATGTCGGGACTCATCATCACCCCAAGAGAGGAGGATTTCAGAAAACTGACCGATGAGCGTGCCGAGGCATTGCTGCAGGAATGCGGAGTGAGCCAGGAGAAGATGAACAGCATCGTGAGCAAGCTGAAGGTGGCAAAGGAGGCAGAAGATTCCATTCTGGCTACATCTGCCCTATATAATAATGAGGAGGAACCAGAGGTTACCGTGGGCATCGTGAGTGCCCAGAAGGTACATTTCTCGCTGAACAAGCCTTATCTGGCTAAGGGCGAAATCGTGATTGGCGAGCAGGAGGTGGAGTTCTTTGAGGGAGGTATCATGTGGAACGGCAATCTTTACAGTAAGCTCACCTTCCATCCGCAGAGCGACGACGCCTCGTTCTCTATCAGCGACGTGACCATCGGCGTGAACTTCCACTGGGAGCGCAAGGAGACGCAGACCTTCCTGGGTGCCCTCCGCTTCGTGGTGGAATCGGATAAGATCTATGCCATCAACGAACTGCCGGTGGAGCGCTATCTGGAGAGTGTAATCAGCAGTGAGATGAGTGCCACATCGAGCCTAGAACTGCTGAAGGCACATGCCGTGATTTCGCGTTCGTGGCTGCTGGCGCAGATGCAGAAGCGCAGAGAGGTGGCTGAGAGCGGCAACAATTTCTTCTCGTTCACCAAGAAGGAGGATACGCTGATTCGCTGGTACGACCGTGAGGACCACACCCTCTTTGACGTGTGTGCCGATGACCACTGCCAGCGCTACCAGGGCATCACGAAGGAAACCTCGCCACATGTTGCCGAGGCTATCAGGCTGACCCGTGGCCAGGTGTTGCTGGATGGCGGCGAGATTTGCGATGCAAGATTCTCGAAATGCTGCGGCGGAGTAACTGAGGAATTCCAATACTGCTGGGAGAATACGCCGAAGAACTATCTCACGGCAGTGAGAGATATCGCCTTGGGAATATCGGGAACAGAAAAGGCCCCTCTTCCTAATCTTACCAATGAGGATGAGGCAGAGAAGTGGATCCGCTTCAATCCGCCTGCTTTCTGCAACACGCAGGATAAGAAAATCCTCTCGGAGGTGCTGAACGATTACGACCAGGAGACCGTGGATTTCTATCGCTGGAAGGTGACCCTGACCCAGGAGAAGCTGCAGCAGCTCATCGCCGACAAGCTGAAGATGGACTTCGGTGCCATCCTCGACATGAAGGCGGTGGAAAGAGGAACGAGCGGCCGTATCAGCAAGCTGCAGATTATCGGAACCGAGAAGACCTTCACCATCGGTAAGGAACTGGAAATCCGCCGTGCCCTGAGCGATTCTCATCTTTTGAGCTCTGCCTTCGTGGTAGATAAATATGATGCAGATGAAAACGGTGTTCCGCAGCGCTTCGAACTGATTGGCGCCGGATGGGGACACGGAGTAGGACTCTGCCAGATTGGTGCTGCCGTGATGGGCGAGGAGGGCTATCTCTATGATGCCATCCTGCTGCACTACTATCAGGGAGCAGAAATCAAGAAACTTTATCAATAATGTACTAAGATGGTAACAAAGAAAAATAGTAGGAATCCATGGGCTTGGATTCCTACCCTCTATTTTGCAGAAGGACTGCCCAACGTCATTGTGACCGCCCTCTCTGTGGTGATGTATATGCAGTTGGGTCTCACCGATGCAGAGGTGGGTCTCTATACCGGATGGCTCGCCCTGCCTTGGGTAATCAAGCCCCTGTGGAGCCCGTTCATCGACCTGCTGAAGACCAAGCGCTGGTGGGTGCTCACCATGCAGGCACTCATCGGAGCCGCCCTTGCCGGCATCGCCTTCTCGCTGCCTACTGCCTTCTGGTTCCAGGCAACGATGTGCTTCTTCTTCCTCATCGCCTTCTGCAGTGCCACCCACGATATTTCGGCGGATGGCTTTTATATGATAGAATTGGATGAGCATACACAGACCAAGTTTGTGGGACTGCGAAACACGTTCTATCGCCTCGCCATCATCTTTGTGAATGGTTTCCTGGTGATGCTGGCAGGTGTGCTCCAGGTGATGTTCCGCAACCAGATACGCTTCTCGTGGGCGCTTATCTTCTATGGATTGGCGGGTATCTTCATCGGACTGTGGCTCTATCACAGCCGGTTTATGCCGCGCCCTAAGGAGGATGTGCAGACGGATAGAACGGTGGGCGAAGTGGCGCACGAACTGACGAACATGTTCCGCACCTTCTTCGTGAAGTTCAGGGTGGGGGAAACCATCTGCGTGATGCTCTTCCTGCTGCTCTATCGCTTCCCGGAAGCACTCTTGAATACGATGACCAAGACCTTCGTCCTTCGTCCTAATTCGCAGGGCGGACTGGGATTGTCGCCGCAGGAATATGGTTTTGCCAATGGCACGGTGGGACTGATAGGTTTGCTGCTGGGTGGTATCATCGGCGGTATTCTGGTGAGCCGCGACGGTATGAAGAAATGGCTCTGGCCGATGGTTTGCGCCATCACCTTGCCGGATGTGGTTTACATCTATCTGAGTTATTCGCTGAACAGCGATATTATCGTGGTATCGAGCTGTCTTTTCATAGAGCAGTTTGGCTATGGTCTGGGCTTCACGGTTCTTACGCTCTACATGCTGTTCTACAGTCAGGGCAAGTTCAAGACCTCGCATTATTCCATCTGCACGGGCATCTCCTATCTGGGTTTGATGCTGCCAGGCATGGTATCGGGCTATCTGAAAGATATGGTAGGTTACCGCTTGTTCTTCATCATCGTGATGGCCTGCTGCGCCATCACCTTCCTGGTTACCGCCTTCCTGAAAATAGATCCGGAGTTCGGAAAGAAGGAGAAGGAGATCAAGGAGAAAATAGAAGAGGAAGAAACGGAAGAAATGGAAGTGATAGAATAGATTGAATAGTAAATCTATATATAAATAGGTGAAAATCTGAGAAAAGGTCGTTGGGTATTGTTCCAACGACCTTTTATTGTTAAAGTAATTATTCCCCGATAATCGTTGCGATGAGGTGTCGGCTGCCGCCTCCCTCTCTGAATTCGCAGAGGTAAATTCCCTGCCATGTACCAAGGTTTAATCTGCCATTGGTAATAGGAATGGTGAGCGATACACCCACCATGCTCGATTTGGCATGCGCCGACATATCCGTAGGTCCTTCATCCTGGTGCAGATACCTTGGGTCGCCATCCGGAACCAGTCTTTCGAAGATGCCTTTTAAATCATGTCTCACATCTGGGTCGAAGTTCTCGTTCAGCGACAATCCGCAACTGGTATGTCTTACGAAGAGATTCAGTATCCCCGTCTTAGGCAGCGCCGGCAAGTTCCTCATCACCTCGTTGGTTACGAGGTGAAAGCCGCGAGGAAGCGGGCGCAATGAAAATTCTACTTGCTGTATCATATTCTTCTTTTTGTTTATATTCTTATACTTTATACTTCTATCTTTATACTTTATAATTCCTTTTTCAGCCATTCACCGAAGAACTTATCGTACAGTTCGTAAGTTCCATCCGTCTCTGTAACAAAATCTTTCTCTAATAATCCCTTGATTCCACCTTGTACAAAACTAGCGGAAGGAAGATTGTGCTTCTTGATGAATGCCGATGACATGATGTTTTGAGCCTTGCCAGCGTTGCAGATGGCAAAGAGAAGTTCCTTTTGCTTAGCTGGCAATTGAAAGAGAAGTGCTTCGTATGCAAAAGCACTCTCATCTATAATCGAGTTGAGTGCCAGTTCCATCATCTTATCGTCAGCCCTTTCCATCATCTTATCATCAGTCCTTTCCGTGAGGGAGAAAATCTTGTTGAGCATCCTCTGCAGATACCAGGTGATGCCGTCAAAACGGTCGTATATCTGATAAATGGTTTCTCGTTTGATATGCTTCTGTCTTTCTTCGAAAAGACGAGTGGTAAAGTCTGCATATACCTCTCTATCAATAGCTTTCAGTGTTTTAATGGAGGTGCTTTGGTAGAAAGGACGGGCATGACTCAAGAACATCTCCGACATCATGTTACGCTGAGATCCTGCAAAGATGAAACTGGCATTATGACAGTGCTGAATGTAAGTGCGCAGTATGGCTTCCACATTTGCTTCTCTATAGCTGCTGATGGTTTGAAATTCATCAATGGCCACGATGCAAGGCTTATCAGCGCTCTCCAGATAATGGAAAATTTCATCGAGCGTTGTGGTTGGACTGGTGATTTCTCCCAAATCTACTCCCCACGAAGGCACGCCATTCATGTCGAAGCTGATGGATGAACGGAGTGAGTGGAGGCAGTTAAGAAAATGTTCCACTACTTTAGTGCCTTTAGGTTTCAGACTTTGCAGAATACTTCTGCCTAGCTCCTGAATGAAATCGGCTAGGGTTTTCGTGGCATAAATATCTACAAGAAATGTATAGTATTTATCCTTGATTTCTTCCTGGGCATAGACGTGTTGCATCAACCCTGTCTTGCCGATTCTTCTAGGTGCAATCAGGGTGATATTATTGCCATTCTTGATTTCTCTTATCAAGTCGATGGTTTCCTTTTCTCTATCACAGAAGTAAGCGTCGGATATGTATCCTCGCAGAATAAACGGATTCTCTATCATTGTATATAATCTTCTTAATTATCTTCTTTATTGTCTTTGAATAGTCTTATATCTTTCTGATAATCATGGTGCAAAGATAATTATAATTTTATTATTATGATACTATTATAATGCAAATATAGGAAAGTTTAACCATTT
>ERZ1026862.1354-NODE-1354-length-14578-cov-40.564415_pt1 | contig 14578 bp, 9 predicted proteins | sample MGYA00380161_ERZ1026862 | MGnify/ENA primary metagenome ERZ1026862 (study PRJEB33269, sample SAMEA4719797) | human gut metagenome | biome: human-associated habitat; feature: organic feature; material: feces | place: Cameroon | collected 2013-10 ... | reverse complement strand
GGTCTTCCTATCGCTAAGTGGACTAACTTCCGTACCAACCTTTACAGTACAGTGACCACAGGCTTACATTGCGGTATCAACCTCCGTATGATGCGTTACTCAGACGTATTGCTTCGTGCTGCAGAGTGCGAGAACGAGGTGAATGGTCCAACACAGCAGGCTATCGACTGGATTAACCAGGTTCGTGAGCGTGCCAACCTGAAGGATTTGAGTCTCTCAGACTTCGATACCAAGGATAAGCTTTTCGAGCAGATTGCCAATGTAGAGCGTCCAAAGGAGTTCGGTTGCGAGTATGGTCGTGGTTTCGATTTGATTCGTTGGGGATTCTTCTATGACAATGACCGATTGACTCAGTTGAAGGAGCACGGAACCTTCCGCCGTTCTATTTACGATGTCAAGGAGCCTGTTAGCTACTCTATGGTAGGTGTTGACCCTCAGGTGAAGAGCTCTTACGATACATACGTAAAAGGTCATGAGTTCTTGCCTATCTATCAGGGCTTGTTGAACGACAACCCTAACCTGACAGGTAACTCAGCCAATACGAATACAGACAACTCAACCTACTTCTCAGAAAAGGGTTGGACCGTTCATCCTGTAGTAGATTTGAGCAAGTAACAATATTCATGATCATATAAAATAGAATAACAATATGAAACACCTAAATAAATTAGCATCTGTCTTCTGCATGGCAGCCATGGGCTTGACTGCGCTGACAGGATGCGAGGGAAGTGACATGTTTAGTGTCAATGGACCTGATTGGCTTTCTGAAAAGATAGATTCAATCGCCAATAGCAACAAGGGTACTGCGCCTACCATCTCGCCAACTACGCTTGGTGCTACAGATAATAGTGATGCTTGGTGGACATCTCACCTGGATGCTGATATCAAGATTGAAAGTAATAAGTCTTATTCTACGACATTTACCAACTATACTTCTGGTGGAAACAACTGGAACAACTATGTGGTAGTGCTTCGCAAGGCTGATAAGACGGAGTATTGCTGCCTGCGTTCTGATGATTACGGCTGGGGTGACAGCTTTGCCAGCTGTACACACAGCAACTCTGCATCAGATGATTGGGGAGCATGGCTGGCTCAGATGAATGGTGCCAAGGTAACCGTAACCGTAACCAACTATGGTGATAATACAGCAGATGTTGTAGCTGAGGTTACCGGTACTGAAGGATTGACTTCTACCCAGAAATATTTGGGTATTCCAGTTGAGAGTGCAGACCTCTATCTTGACTTCACAACCGATGGTTGTCACTATGTATTCGACAAGGCAGAGATGGATGTGGCTGATGTAAAGGATCAGCAGCCTGAGTCTATGGAGTTGATTGATGTTCCTGCCGAAGTAGACAAGGGTACTTCCTTGAAGGATTTCACTTCTACATTGAAGGCAAAGGTTACTTACGCTGATGGCGCTGTCAAGGAAGTGACTGCCAGTGACCTTGAATTCGTCGTAGTTCCTGATATGGAGACGGTAGGCGAGAAGTATGTTGTTGCAACATTGAAGAAGACTCTTTTGGGTAAGACTGCAGATAAGACCATCAGTGCAAATGCCAAGTTCAGCGTTGTGGCTGGTATCAAGAGCATCACCGTAACCAAGGCTCCTGAACATACCAATTACTACTTCTTCAACTCTTCTGCTTTTGCGAGTGCTGATCGTACCTTGGCTTTCGATCCTACGGGTATGGAGGTTACTGCCAAGTATGTAGAAGGCGAGGATGCAGTTCTCGACAACTCTAAGTTGACCTTCTCTGCTATCCCTGCTACTGCAGGTAAGCACGAGGTGACTATCACAACCGAGAATGGTCGCAAGACAACTGTTGAGGTAAATGTAGCTGAGTCTAAACTCGTTGCAGCTAATCCAACTCCTTCTGTGGTTGGTGCTACTGATAATTCTTCTGCATTCTGGACAGAATTCTCTGATGATATCAAGGTTCCTGCAGGAAAGACTTTGGAGTACGGTTTCACAAACTATACTGATGCTGCTTCTAATTGGCACAACTTCTGTGTAATCCTGCGCCAGGCATCTTTGACAGAATATGTGGTAGTTCGTGCAGATAACTATGGTTGGACTTACGATAACTCAGGTCCTTATGGATACAAGGATTGTACACCTTCTGGTGGACAGACTGACTGGGCTGCATGGTTGGCTGCCATGAATGGAGCAAAGTGTAAGGTTTATATTACCAACAACAACAATGGTAGAGCTGACATCCAGATAACTATGTTGGGTAATGATGGAGTAACATATACTCAGTCTTACTTGGGTATCTCTGGTATTGATGTAAACGACCTTCAGTCTGCGCTTACCGTAGAAAATGCGCATGTCGTATTCGGTTCATCAGCTGCCCGCAAGCACTATACACGTGCTCATCGCAGATAAGATTTTTCTGAAATAGTATAAAAGGCATGACTTATGTGAAAACACGTTTCCACGTAGGTCTGCCTTTTTGCTTAATTTTCAAGGCTTTCTTAGTCTTAGAATAAAAGCAATCAATTAACAAGTATCATTCATGAAGAAATTAATACTCTCTATGTTGGGGCTTGCTGCCATCGGTGCAAGTGCCCAGACACAGGTCGGCGATAACGACCTGACGAATGCTTATACGTCGAGATCATATAGTAAGCGTGTGGTTTGTCACGACCCATCCATCGTGGTGGATGACATCACCAACCCTAGCGCGCCTACCTATTATATATATGGCTCTCACCTGGGTAGAGGCAAAACCACTTCGGCTAGCAACTACCAGGAATGGTCAACTTTCAAGGCTGGCGAGGAGGCAACAAGCAATGTAAACAGTCTCTTTGCCAACAAGCAGGGCACCTTGGTAAACTATGCCAATGCTTATGCTTCTCATCTCATTACAGAGGTGAAGAACTGCAAGGGCGAAACCGTGAAGTTCGGCAACTTCAATGCTCACGGCTGGCAGTATAAGGGCAATAACGTGCAGGGCATGCAGTGGGCACCAGACATCGTATATAACAAGACCATGAAGAAATGGTGCATGTATATGAGTCTGAATGGTGACAACTGGTGCTCTTCCATCGTATGCTTTGTTTCAGATAACATCGAAGGACCTTGGATTTATCAGGGTCCGGTGGTCTTCTCCGGTTTCCAGGGTTCATACGCTCACAACTCATACGCTGCTGCGGATGACTGGAAGCATACCGACTTTGCCATCGCCACCGGTGAAACCACTCTTCCTACCCGTTATAAGGTAGGTAAGAGTTGGGGAACTTATTGGCCAAACTGCATCGACCCATGTGTCTTTTATGACGACAACGACAATCTCTGGATGAGCTATGGCTCATGGTCGGGCGGTATCTTTATGATTAAGTTGGATAAGACCAATGGTCTCCGCGACTATACCTATACCTTCCCTTACGAGGTGAATGGCAAGACTACCACTCCGGGTGCAGCCAGCGCCAACTGTACCAGCGACCCTTACTTCGGTAAGAAGATAGCCGGCGGATATTACGTATCGGGCGAGGCTAGCTATATTCAGAAGATTGGCAAGTACTACTTCCTCTTCATGAGTTATGGTGGCTTGACCAGCGATGGCGGTTATCAGATGCGCATCTTCCGTTCTGAGAATCCTGACGGACCTTACGTAGATTGCTATGGCACATCTGCTCTCTTTAAGAGCTATAAGATGAACTATAGTTCTACCACTGCCGACAACCGTGGCGTATTGCTCTTTGGCGGTTACCAGTGGGATGCGATGAGCGGTGCTGAGATTGCACAGGGTCACAACTCTGCGTTCGTTGATAAGCAGAACCGTTCTTTCGTGGTTTATCACACCCGTTTCAGCAATGGTGGCGAAGGTCATCAGGTGCGTGTTCATCAGCTCTTCCTTAACGATGAGGGCTGGTTGATGGCAGCTCCATTCGAGTTTGACGGTGAGACCATCACCGATGAGGCTATTGCATCTAAGGCGTCTATCGCAGATGCAGACATTGCAGGCGACTATCAGTTCATGCGTCATCAGTATGGTCAGAATACCAAGGCAAAGGCTTTCGAGACACCAGTCAACATCACCCTCAATGCCGATGGAACCATCACTGGTGCTGAGAAGGGAACCTGGAAGCGTACGGCTGGTACTGATTACATCCACTTGACTATCAATAATGTAGTCTATCGTGGTGTGTTGGTGAAGCAGACTGTAGACTATACCAATATCCCAGCCATTGCCATTTCTGCTCTCTCATCATCAAGCGGAAGCCTGACCATGGGACAGAGTAATTTCACCTATCAGCAGGAGGTTTGGGCTGTAAAGGCAGATGCCAAGGCTGCCATCAAGTACACCCTCAGCAAGATGACATTGCCATTCTCTGACGGCGCCACTCTGAATGCGGCTCCTACTTTGCCTGTCCAGGGCAAGATGGGTGCGAATATTTCATGGAAGTCGAGCGATACTTCTATCTTGACCGATGAGGGCAAGGTGAAGGGTAAAGGCAAGGTCACCTTGACCATGACCATCAGCAAGGACGACTATGAGTATGTAAAGGATTATACCCTGAATATCGATGCTGATGCTGAGGAAAGTACTCCGGTTTATTATCCTGTGTCTGAACAGAAGAATACAACGAATGTCTATGCTGCCAACCTGAGCCAGGACTATACTGTGAAGGCTGGCAATAAGGCACAGTTCAAGTTCTATAATTATACTGTGGGTACAGATAATTACAAGAGTTGGGTATTGGGTGTTTCCAACGTAGCTCATGGCGCTACTGGCTATAAGGAGTATGTGATGTTGCGTAATGATAACTGGGAGAATATTGCCTGGAACAACACCGGATGTACCAGCGATTTCAACTGGGATACATTTGTGCAGGATATGAATGGTTCTCTGGTGGATATGACCGTGGAGTATGCAGCTACAGGCGCATTCAAGATGACTGCTGTGATTACCACCAAGGACAAGAAGGTATATCATTATTCATATTCTAAGACCATCAGCGGCAAGCCTGCCAAGATCAATGTCTTCTTTACTGGCGAGAATTCCTACATCGACGGATCAAGCCTTGTAGATACAGGCATTGCAAGCCCTATCATCTTCCAGAAGAAGACGGATGGCAAGTGGTACAACCTGGCTGGTCAGCAGGTAGACAAGAGCTACAAGGGTGTAGTTGTTGTAAATGGCAGAAAATTCGTGAACAAGTAAATCTCTTATATTTGAATTATATAAAAGATCAAATGAAGATATCTATAATTCTATTGGGAGCAGCAATGATCATTGCTGCTCCTGTTGTTAAAGAGGGTGGCGAAATGAAGGCGGCTGTTAACGGAAATGCCGAAATGAAGGCGCAGCTGGCTTCCCCGACCCCCCTTGTAGTGGATACACCGATGGTACACGACCCTGTGATGGCGTATGAGAATGGCAAGTACTATCTCTACTGCACGGGACATGGCATCACGCAGATGACATCCACCGACCGCAAGCATTGGACTTTAAGTAGGGAAGGCGTGCTGAAGAATCATGAAATTCCCGCTTGGACTCATGATAGTGTGCCGGGCTTTGAAACCCATATCTGGGCTCCGGATGTTATCCGTTTCAAGAACAAATGGTATTTGGCTTATTCCTGTTCTACCTTTGGCAAGAACACATCTGCCATCGGTTTGCTCAGCAATACCTCCTTATCTGATAAGGATGGATGGAAGGACGAAGGCTGCCTCATCGCCTCTAAGGGCGGTAGAGACAACTGGAATGCCATCGACCCGAACTTCATCATTGATGAGAAGGGAAATCCCTGGATGACCTGGGGATCCTTCTGGGATGGTATCCAGATGATCAAGCTCGATAAGAAGACGATGCATGTGAAGAAGGGCGCCAAGCCTCAGACCATCGCCCGCCGTCATGCCGTGGGCGATGCATCAGCAGAACCGAATCCAACCTCTAAGTTTGCCGGCACCAATGCCATTGAGGCTCCTTTCATCATGAAGCATGGTGGTTATTACTATCTCTTCGTGAGCTGGGATTACTGCTGCCGTGGCATCAAGAGCAACTATCGTGTTGCCGTAGGCAGGAGCAAGAAGGTGGCTGGTCCTTATTTGGATAAAGAAGGCAAGGATATGCGCAATGGCGGTGGCACCCTGCTGCTGGAAGGCGACAAGAAGGAATATGAGGCGATGGGCCATTGCTCTGCCTACTCCTTCCCTGATGGCGATTACTTCTTCTGTCATGGTTACAGCGTGCCAAAGAATGGCGCCAGCATTCTGGTTCAGAAGAAAATCAACTGGACAAAAGATGGCTGGTTGACGCTGGAGTAAAGTTAAAATAGCGTTTCCGAATACTCGCTGTGAATCAATGGCATTTAACCAATACAACAAACAGCAAAGAACCGAATATAGTCAATTGGCGGCAATCTGCATCACGCAGGTTGCCGCCTTCTTCATTTCTAACTAACTATCTATCAACTATTCAAAAAATGTATCAATATATATCGAGTATATCCAGGGCTGATGCCCTGGATGTAGTTTGTTGTTTTAATCTTGTTGCTTACTTCAATCTGATGATGTTCAGAGAGCTAGCTGGAATCTCTACCGTAGCACCATTCTTCTCTGTAGTTACGTAGTTTTCTACAGGATAGATATTGGTAGGATTGTCGATGGTGTTCTCCTCCAGACCGTTCTTGGCTGAAAGGCGGATGAGCTTGCCATTCTTGATCTCCTTGCCCTGAAGATTAATCTTCGCTGTGGTATGCTCGGTGCTGGTGTTGGCAATCTTCAGGATTATCTCACCTGTCTTCTCGTCAAGTGTAGCTGTAGAGAAGATGCCAGGAAGGGTGTTTGCCTTCAGCTTGGTGGCGAATACTTCCTTGCCATCCAACTTGGCATAAACACTGTCGCCCACTACCTTCAGCTCGATGTCATACCACTTGCCTGTTTCAATCTTGCCTGGGCAGGTAGCCACCTGACTCTTGGCACCATTCACGATAGACTCCACACCGTGCTGGGTGTTGTTCCAGCCACCAAGGTTCAACCAGCAGTAGTTGTTCTTATCCACGTAGTTGAAGATGATGAGGAAACCTTCGTTGCCGGCATCCTTCTTCGCGCGTACCTTATATATATAACCGTTGCTGGTAATCTCGCCTGGGTTCAGGTGGATGCAGCTCTCCTCGTTGCTGGTCTGCTTGATGATGCTGCCTTCTGTCTTCCACTGACCACGGATATCGGTAGGCAACTCCTGGAGCGTCATTGGCAGAGCCTTGCCGTTCTCATCGCTGTAGCCCTTGTCCTCGAAAGATACCTGGGTGTTCCAGGTTCCCATGCCCACACGGCAGATAGCTGGCTTCACCTGGGTCTGATCATACTTGTATGGATTCTCCTGCTTCACCTTCAGTACACGGGTACCGATATTGTTCGCCATCACGTTCTGAACGTAGTAAGATGGAGTTCCGAATACCTTATCAGATGTATATTGAATCATATCCGGCGCCCACATACGGTTGTTGAGGTTGGCGAAGATAGGAGCGTAGGATGCCATGGTCACAATGTCAGAGTTGTTCTCGATGCCCATCATATAGACAGCCTCACCGAGTGCTGCATCGAGCGAACCCATATTGCCGAAGCCCTGGGTTACGGCATATTCACCTACATAAATCTCGCTGCCCTTGCGGTCGTAGTTATCATACTTGTTGAAGTTCTCGGCAAACCAGGCAGGGTTTCTGTAGTAGTGCTCATCGAGGAGTTCTACGCTCTCGTCGCTGTGCCACTTAGGGTTGTCATCGCCCCAAGCCACCACGTTACCGATGAGGTGCATCTTAGGATATTTCGCCAATACGGCATCCTTGAACTTCTTGAAGCGCTCGTAGTAGTGGTCGCTCTGCTGGCGAGGGTCTGGCTGGTTGTTCTCATTACCAATCTCCAGATACTCGATGTTGTATGGTTCCGGATGACCGTTCTTGGCACGGAGCGCACCATACTTGGAGGTAACAGGACCATTGGCATACTCCAGGGCATTCATGCACTCGTCAATCCAAGGCTGGATGCTATCTACAGGAGTCATACCGCCATGCCACAAACCTACGTTTACTACATAGAGAGGCTTGGCGTTCAAATCTTCGGCAAGCTGAAGATACTCGTCGAAGCCCATACCGTCGCTGGTGCGGTAGCGCCAGTTCACGTTCTTGTGGCCCGGACGCTCCTCGATAGGACCGATGGTCTTCTCCCAGTGGAATGCATTCTCAGGAGACTCCTGTCCCTCTACGTAGCAACCGCCTGGGAAGCGGACGAACTTAGGATGGATGTTATAGAGAAGCTGAGCCAAATCAGGGCGCAAGCCGTTTTCACGATTCTTGAAAGTAGGAGGGAAGAGGCTTACCACATCCAGAACGATGGTTCCCTTGCCGTCGGCTACGAGTTCAAACTGTGCCTTGGCATCGTTGGCATTGGCAGTGAGTTCTGCTGTATATTTAGTCCACTTCTTGCCAACCTTGGCATTGAGTGCGGTTTCTGCATACACCTTGTCGCCCTTGGCGTTGGTGAGTCGAGCCTTCAATCCGCCCTTGTAGCTACCCTTTGCCCAGAAAGAGAGCTTGTAGGTTCTGCCCTGAACGGCGTTGATGCCCCAGAAACCTTCGTTGATGAGAGAGGCTGTGGCAGCAGGCTTGGCAGCGATGGTAAGCTGGAGAGCCTTGCCCTGTGCATTGTTGAGCAGCCCCTTGTTGATGAGTTGTGTCTGGATCTTTGCACCTTCCTGAGCGGAAGTTTTCCAGGTAGGGATGTTCTTGTCATCATCTTCGAAGGAGCGGTTGCTGATGAGTTCGGCATAGAGACCGCCGTCAGCAGCATGGTTGATATCCTCGAAGAAGATACCATATAAATTAGGTGAAACCTTGACGCCTGGGTTAGAGGCATCTACGTTGATGGTTACTTGGGCGTTGGCTGCCAATGTTGTGGCGAGCACAGCCGAGAGTAAAAAATGTCTTTTCTTATTCATTGTTTATTCTTAGGCTTATTTTTGATGTTGCTATTTGATGTTATGGCATGAAAGCAAGCAGTGCTTGAATCCATGCCGCTATTAATACACAGTTGCAAAAGTACACAAAATGCACAAAAGACGGGTGGATAAAATGAATTATATAGTGTAAAAAGGTGGATTTTCTGCTGAAATCCACCTTTTTTATACCTTTTTGCTGTAATTGTGACGAATGCACAGCTGTTATTTATTGTCATCTGGCAAAGGCCAGTTGGGTGATGGCTTGCGGGCTGCTCTCATCTCCTTGTCGAATTCCTCTACCATTTCTGGCAGTTCCTTGGCAAGGTTATGGCTCTCCGTAGGGTCGTTCTTCAGGTTGTAGAGTTCCAGCGGAGCGTTCTTCTTGATGGTTACGCATTTCCAGTCGCCCTTTCTTGCCGCACGCTGCTTGCCTGGAAATTCCCAGTAGAGCAGTCGGTTGTCGGTGTTGATAGGCTTACCGTCCTGATAGGTCTGCTTGCCGTAGAAGAGGGGCAGGATGTTGATGCCGCTGTAGCCTTGAGGCAGTGCCTGCTCTGAACCGGCGAGGGCTGCGAAGGTAGGCATCACATCAGGGAAGTAGATGATGTTGTCGAGCGTCTGCACGGGTACGCGGTTGGGCTGGTTCACGATGAACGGCACGCGGATGCCGCCTTCGTAGAGCTGTGCCTTTCTGCCTCTGAATCCGGCGTTGCAGTTGAAGAGCTTCAGTGGGGCTTGCACGGCTGCGCCGTTATCCGAAGCAAAGATGACGAGCGTATTGTCGCGGAGCTTCAGCTTGTCCAGGGTCTTCAGCAGTCTGCCGATGGCTGCATCCATGTGGGTAACGAGCGAGGCATATCGCTTGTCGTTCATATCCCACGCTTCGTCGTCATACCACGAGGTGTTGTCGATGATGTATGGCTCGTGGGGGGCATCGTAGGCAAGATAGAGGAAGAACGGATGGTTCCTGTTGCGCTTGATGAAGCTGATGGCATCATCGGTAGAGATGTCGGTGTTGTGCTTCACGTGCTTGTCGTGCTCGTTTGCCTTGATGTGGATGAGCTTGTCGTTGTCGAACCGGTTGTAAGGATAATAATAAGGTGAGTTCGACTCTACTGTGCTGATGAGCCAGCCGTGGAATTCGTCGAAGCCACGATAGATAGGCGATGCCTTCGGGTCGTATCCGTCGAGATGCCACTTGTTGACCAGACAGGTTTTGTAGCCTGCGGCTTTCAGCACGGTGGCGAGGGTGGTATCGGTGGGCAGGATATTGGCTCTGCGCACGATGGTGGTATCGCCATTCGGATTAATCTTGTAACCGGTCAGACCGCCGGCTGTGCAGGTGTTGTCGCGGATGGTTGTGTTGCCTGTGTTCTTGCCTGTCATCAGGGCGCAGCGGGAAGGCGAACTGATTCCCGAACCGGCATAGCTCTGCGTGAATCGGGTTCCCGTTTCGGCGAGCTGGTCGATGTTCGGGGTCTTGATGCATTGACTGCCATAGCAGGAGAGGTCGCCCAATCCGAGGTCATCGGCTAGGATGAAGACGATGTTGGGGCGGTCGGGGGTAGCCTTCTGGCTGCTGTTTCCGTTGGCTTCTGGGGTAGTTGAGGCTGCGTTGGCAGCCAGTCCCGGGAGGGCGGCAGCCAGACAACTGCTACAATAGATCAGTTTCTTTTTGTTCATGATTGCTTTTTTTGTTTATGTTGTTTTCAAGTTTTATCTTTTTTGTTTATTTTCCGTACGCCCTTTTAAGGCGTACGGATCTTTATTTCAGCACTTCGAGTGCTTTCTGGAAAGCCCTGTCGGTGGCTCCGGCGGCATTCTGATAGATTTCCTTGATTTCATTCTCCGTCATCGGGTCGAGGAGATAATCGGGAGTGATGCCCACGCCTTCTAGCAGTCTTCCCTGTGCATCTTTGGTCATGCAGGTTGGCATATAGAAATACAGATAGCTGGTTACGTTTCCCTTCCAGCCGCCGTTGCTTGCCGAGTTATCCATCAGCATGGATTGGGCTCCGCAACTGTTTCTGCCGATGAGCTTCACGTGGTTGCCCTGGCTCTTCAGAATAAGCGAGGTAATCTCCGACATGCTGGCACTGTGGTTATCCAGCAGGATGGCGGTAGGAATCTCCCGCTTCAGACTGCTTCCGGTGACGGCGATTCGCTGCGGAATCCATGGGGTGTAGCTATATGGGTTGTTATCTTCCTTCTTGCGAACGTAGGCATAGACGGCTGGCTGGGTTACCAGAAAGTCGGTCAGCAGTCGGGTATCAGCCACGGCACCACCGCCATTGCTTCTCACATCCAGGATAAGCTTCTTGATATCGCCCTTAGCCAGTGGTTCCAGGAATTTGCTGCGATAGGTCTCTACCAGTTCATGGCCTGTGGTAAACTTCAGGTCTTCCCAGAAATTGGTGAATTCCCTTTCGTGCCACAGATAATCTGCCAATCGCTGCGCCATCCAGTTGCGGAAGTTTTTTTCCTCTGCCAGAGCCGGATATTTCGAATTCTGGGTAAGATGGTTTTTCAGGATGCTTACCGCCTCGGTGTTATCTGCTGAGGCTGGAAGTGACTGGATGAAAGATGGGGCACTATCGTAGGCAGCGCACGAGAGATGATAAAGTCCCTGATAGTTCTTGCCCGCATTGTAAGCCTCCATCTTGGCGATGGCAGCCTTCACCTGGTCTGATGCCAGATACTGGTTGGTTTGCGCCAGGAGCAGGTTGGCTTCTTCCTTTACCTGGTCTATTTGATTAGGGTCAGTTACCAGTTCGCTGGCTTTCGTGGCAATCAACTGTTCGTCGATATGATACTTGTTTTCTGCATTCGTAGGCAGATAATCAGAATGATAGGTATAGACACAGTTTTCCGAGATATAGAAATTGCTGAATCCCAGATAGAAGACACCTGGGGCATCTTTCACGAAACCGCCCATCATGCTGAAGTTGTCGGTCAGACTTCCGAAGGCTGTTCCGTCATCCTTTAATTGGCTGCGGGTGTAATCCCAGTGGTAAGCCATCGGGATGATAGGCTCCCTTTCGTAGAGTTTGCTTTCAAACCGAACCGTTTCTGTGGATGAATGGGAAACCGGAAGGGTGATTTTCACGAAGAAATGCTGGTCGATAATCTGATTCATGATTTCCTGGAAATACTGCTTCGCCTTGACATTGTCTGCCAGGATTTCTGCCTGTGTATTTTCTGATGAAGGCTTGAAGGTTTTCAGTGCTTCGAACTTCGGCTTGTACATTTCGTACACCTGTTCCCAGGAGAGGGAAGAGACGCCTGCCTGTTCGTTGAGGTCGCAATAGCGCTGGTTCATCACCCTCCAGAATATCTCAAACAAGTCGCCGTATGAACGGACGTTGGCATCTGTATAATCGGAAATCGACTTAGAGTTGGCGTCGTTATCCGATACACAACTGGTCAGCGACATCGCAAGGGATGCTGCCGACAACAGGAAAACCAGGAAGAATCGCATTCCACCTATTTTATATATAGGACGTTTTTTATATAGAGAGTTTCTCATCTTTGCTACTTTTGAAAATGAAACCTTTATAGTTTATAGGCAATGCCAGCGGTGATGACGCTGGAGTTGCGGCGGGCAGTCTTGCTGGTACGGGCTTTCTCCTCGTAGATATGCGAGAAACCGTATTGGAAGTTATACCCGATGGAACCGTCTATCTTTCCGAAGGAATACCCCACCTTGATGCCGGCTTCTCCTCCAAAGAGGCTGCGGCGCAGATGGTTCTCGTTCTTCTTGAAATCGTAGGTGGTGTTATACTTGATGTAGGTTCCGTCGCCCTTGTATCCTTGCATGATGTTCATCGGATAGATGCCCTTGGTGTGCATGGAGGTGAAGTACTCGTAATATACGCCTACCTGCGGCTTGATCCACAATCCTTTTTCGTGGTAGGGATTATGAATCAGATAATATCCCACGTTGAGGGGGATGCTGATGAAATTGTTATTGTATCGGGTGTTCCAGGAGTCACCGCCCAGATTCTGGTACAGATAGTCGCGCTGTACGAATCGGATGCCGGTTCCTACAGCCAGGTTATCAACTGCCAGATATTCTGCCCCGATACCCGCCGCCACTCCCGGTCTCACCTTATAAGTAGTGGTGGACAAGCCCGATACATCCGTTTCGAGCACACTGCAACTGACACCAGCTTCCGCCTCCACCTTCCATCGGTAGGAGGTTTGCTGAGCCTGAATGCCCTGGCAGCAGAAGGCAAGGGCTATGGCAAAATATACCTTTCTCATAAATAGCATGGATTAAAATGAAAAAGCTTTAATATAATAGCACCAATCCCGCAAATGCCGCATAGAGTATCATGCGGATGGGATTGATCTTCATCACCTTCACGCCGATAAAGGAGGCAAAGAAGAGGGCGATGGAGATGTAGAAATGCCAGGGATTGGCTGGTGTAGAAAAGTTCTCGCCATTCATCAGGAGCAGGGCTGCGGCTCCCACCAAACCGACGATGGCAGGACGGAGACCGATGAAGATGCTCTGGACGGCTGAGGTTTTCATATACTTGTACAGCATACTGCTGATAAGAATCATCAAAATCAAAGAGGGGAGAACCAGGGCAAAGGTGGCCATGGCACTTCCGAGTATGGCCATCATGCCGCTCATGCCCGCATTGTGCACAGCGGTATAGCCGCAATAGGTAGCAGCGTTGATGCCGATAGGTCCTGGTGTCATCTGCGAGATGGCGACGACATCAGTGAACTCTTGCATCGTCATCCAATGATACTGCGTTACCACCTGTCCCTGAATAAGGGATATCATAGAGTAGCCACCTCCGAATCCGAAGATGCCTATCTGAAGGAATACGATGAAAAGCTGAAGAAATATCATATATAATAATGTATTAAGAACAATATGTTTATATATAATAAGGTATATTGTATTATATGCTAATCATAAAGTTCAAAGTTCAATGTTCAAAGTTCAATGTCATTCCGTTGGTTGAATGAACTGTCCATAGATGTAGCCTCCCACGCCTGCGGCGATAATCACCCAGATAGGGTTGACACCTACCAGCCATATCAGGAGGGCGGAGAGAATGGGAACCCAGCAGTTGACGAGCGAAATCCTGGCGCTCTTGGCTAGCGAGAACGTAGGTACGGCTATCAGTGCCACGACGGCAGGACGGATGCCTGCAAATATAGCAGCCACCACCTTGTTGTCTTCAAACTGATGGAAAAACATGGCTATCGCCAGAATAATAAGGAACGATGGCAACGAAGCGCCGAGGGTGCAGACGATGGCTCCCGGTGTCTTTGCCAACTTATATCCGAGCAGGGAACTCATGTTGATGGCCAAGGCGCCCGGACAAACCTGGGTGGTAGCGATGGCATCCAAGAATTCCTCCTTCGTCATCCAATGATGCTTATCGACGACTTCGGATTCTATAATAGGAATCATGGCATAGCCACCACCAAAGGTGACTATGCCAATCTTCATGAATGTCTTAAATAATGAAATGTACTTCATTATAGTTTATAATTTATAGTTTATAGTTTACAGCAATCTTGCTTTCAACTATAAACTATTAACTTTTAACTATTACTTTACTCTTTCTTCAATCCACTGACGTGCATTGACAAATGCCTCAATCCAA
>ERZ1026862.1348-NODE-1348-length-14635-cov-28.604458_pt1 | contig 14635 bp, 15 predicted proteins | sample MGYA00380161_ERZ1026862 | MGnify/ENA primary metagenome ERZ1026862 (study PRJEB33269, sample SAMEA4719797) | human gut metagenome | biome: human-associated habitat; feature: organic feature; material: feces | place: Cameroon | collected 2013-10 ... | reverse complement strand
CTGAGGGTTCAACCATTCCGTTCCTGCGAATTCATATTTATGGCTACCATTCTCATTCTGTATGCGGTAATGATAACACTGTTTTCTTATTAGATTACTTACATTATAACGTGTGTGGGGTCGGATGTCGATTGTTTTTTGACTATAGATAGTGTACCTTTTTCTTTCCTTCTATTTACCCTATTACGTAAGTATCTCTTCCGTTTTCCTTCGCCTGATAAAGCAGACCATCCGCTCTTATGACGCATTCATTTAATTTCTTTCCTGCTCCTTTTACTTGATAAATTCCAATGCTGCAATGCACATCCTGCTCTCTTTCCACTGCTTTATTGTGAACCTTTTTTCTGAAGCTTTCAACACGCTCAGTTAATTCATCCAAATTCCCGGTATTTTGCAGGAAAAGTATGAACTCATCACCGCCATATCTGCATGCAATATCTGACGCATCACACACTTCCTGAAGTGCTGTGGCTATTTCACGTATCCAGAAATCACCAATTTCATGTCCATATGTGTCATTGACAGACTTAAAATTGTCGATATCCACAAATCCTAATGCTCCCACATCACTTTCTGACATATTTTCTAAACAATTTCTAACCTGATCCATCCCACTGGTTTTATTCCATAGCCCCGTCATCATATCGTGGCTGCCTTTGTATTCAGAAAGCAATAATTCTTTTTTTGTATCCAGCCACTGATCTGAAACCTGTGTCATATGATCTATAGAAATAATCATAGACGAAAAGAAAATCACCATATTTTGCAGATACCAGGCATCAATAATATAATCCAGTAAAGCAGTAAATATCAGAAGGACAGCATATAGCAGATACAGATAAAATGTTTTTTTACTATATTGTTTCTTCTCCAACAGCAGGGCAATTAATAATACCAAAATATCTAACACAAGCAGAACCCTGATTATGCCGTAAAGTCTGCCATAGTAAAAATAATTATCATTGCTGAAATAGTAAAATTCTTTTCTGATGCCCGGCAGTGAGATACAAATGATGCCAATAATTCCACACAAAATGGAAACCGCCAATAATATTTTCTTTGCTTTAACAAACCGGCTGCTTTCCTTCATGATGAATAATGTAAAAACCGTCAGATACAGATATTTCAACAAATACATGGAATAATTTACGATTTCCAAATTCCAATACACCCATTTTGCATCCATACCTGCAAATATATAAGTGTCCAGGTCACTTAGCACCAATGCTGTTGTGATAAAATAGATAATCTTCTCCATCACTTTTTTCTCTCTTTGTTCGAGAGCTTTCACATTGCTGGATGAAAAAACAATATAGGTATTTATTATAAGACACCACAATGCAACAAAGCATATATACTGATTTATAATGTCCTGCATATATATTTCCTCACTTATAAACATATTTAGTCAGATAATCATCCATACATCCTGTAATGATCTCAAATAAGATTTCTGCTGTCTGCTCTCCAAACACTTTAAATATATCATTAATCACAACAAGAACCTTCCTTCCGACAGCTTCACTCTATTCCTGCCATTTTTCTAGAATAGCTTAAAGATATTCACGCGGTCATGCATCTTGGCTGCTCCCTCTGCCAGATTAATACTGATCGCAGTATTCTCTTCTGAGGATGCAGCATTTCCCTGTACTACGCCGGACAGCTGTTCAATTCCCTGGCCGATCTGCTCCAAGGACTCTGCCTGGGAGTTGGCTTTCTCCATGGTGTTCTGTGCAATCTCTGCAAAGGACTCCATATCTGCAATGATCTGATTGAATGCGTCTGCTGTTGTTCTTGTAATGTTATTGCCCTTTTCGATTTCCACTAAGGTCTTATCGATCAGATCTCTCGTATTTACAGCAGACTTTGCACTGTCCGCTGCCAGCTTGCCGATCTGATCCGCAACCACCGCAAAGCCTCTTCCTGCTTCTCCTGCTCTGGCAGCTTCAATGGAAGCATTCAGGGATAACAGGTTGGTCTGGGATGCAATATCCTCGATATCTGTGATAATATTACCGATCTCCTTGGAGATTTCTGTAATGTGCTCCATTTCCGTGAGCAGCTCATTCATTTTTTCTTTTTCTTCGTTTGCCTTATTTGCAGAGGCTTTTACACGTGCAGATGCGCTCTGCGTTTCCTTCGCTGTATCTGCAGCCAGATCCACGACAGTGTCAATGGTGGCATTCAATTCCTCGATGACTCCTGCCTGCTCTGTTGCACCATCCGCCAGGGATTTTGATGCATTTTCCACCTCTGATGCATTTGATGATACCTGTTCTGCCAGATTGCTGATCTCGGTCAGGGTACTGTTAAAGCGCTTCAGAATATACAGCAGTGATGTCTTCAATTCTGAGAAATCGCCCAGGAAATCCGTAATGTCATCACCATTTCTGGTCAAGTCACCCTGCGCGATTGCCTTTACCTCCACAGAGATCTCGCTGACATAATCTGCCAGAATACCCATGGCTTCTTTCAGATTCCTGATGGTATCGCCAAGCTCATCCTCAGACTCATAGGTAAGCATTTCTACATTAGACAGTTCACCCTTACGCAGGCTGGCAACTGCTGCCTCTATCTGTTCTACCGGCTCGGTAATGGAATTGGTAATGATCCTTCCGATCAGTGTCGTCACTACAGCAATCGCCAGACCCGCTGCCACGATCACAATAAATATGATTACAGTGCATACATTAGCCATGGTCTTTGCCTGATCCAGTTCCACCTGGAAATCGTTACGTAATTTCGTTAATGTCTGAACAAAGGACTTATAGTTTTCATACACCTCTCCGGTCATCAGCTTCGCTGCTTCCTGCTGCTTATTTTCACGGCTTAACTGCAAAATTTCATCTGAAGCAGTCCTGTATTCTTCCCATGCAGCGCTTGCTGTCTCATAATCATCTTTCCCTTTTTGCGCTTCCGCGTCTGTTTCAATGATTTCGTTTAATTTTGCACCGGTATCCTGAATCTGACTCATCAGATTTTGGATTTCCTCTTCACAGGCAGTCATAGTATCAGCATCTGATTCTACCAGATGCTGATACTGTTTGATTCTGTATTTCGCAGTCATTGTCTCTAAATCCTGCAGATATTCCAATGACGGAGACCAGACCTCTGTGATCTTCTCTATATTTGAACGGATCACTAATGTCGAGATCAGTGCCACCAACACTAAAAATAATGTCATAACAAGCACTGTCATTCGATATACTCTTAATTTTCCTGCAACCTTTAAATTCGCTATTCGCTTTTTAATCTTTTCCATGATAGTTTTCCTTTCTCTTTTTTTATGTTTATACCACTAATTATTAAGTAGTTTTCATATGTACTCGGCTTAATCTGTTTGTTGAAGGTACATCTCCAATCCCCTTTAAATGTCATCTTCAATACAAGGCTAAGCCCTCACTTCGTGAATTCTGATTGATTCCTGCCAAACAGAATAATACAATTGAGTAGGAGGGAAAATTAAATAAATTTTCCCTCCTACTCACACCACCGTGCGTCAGACTGTCTAACTTTATTGCTTTACTCGGCTTCACGTATTGCTTTTCTGACTGTCAAAATGCAGCCTGGTGAAACACTCAGTTCATCAATTCCCATATCTATAAATGACTGGGTAAGTGATGTATCTGCGCCAAGCTCTCCACAGATTCCTGCCCAGATTCCTGCTTTATGTGCATTTTCTATTATCATCTTAATTGCTCTAAGCAAAGCAGGATGATGTGCATCATAGAAGCAGTCAAGCTTTGCATTCTGCCTGTCTATCGCAAGAGTATATTGTGTCAGATCATTTGTTCCTATACTAAAGAAGTCAACGTGTTTTGCAAGTTCATCGCTCATCAATGCAGCCGCTGGTGTCTCTATCATGATACCTTCCTCCACATTGCCAATCTTAATTCCTTCTTTAGTAAGTTCATCTTTTACCTGTTTTGAAATCTCTTTGATCTTTACAACCTCATCCACAGATATAATCATCGGATACATGATGGCAAGATTTCCATATGCGCTTGCACGGAAAAGAGCCCTAAGCTGAGTCTTAAATATCTCAGGTCGTGTCAGACAGATTCTTATAGCTCTATAGCCAAGTGCTGGATTTTCTTCCTTGTCCATCTTAAAATAATCGACCTGCTTGTCAGCTCCTATATCAAGTGTTCTGATGATTACCTTTCTTCCGCCCATCGTCTCTACGACTTTTTTGTATGCCTGAAACTGTTCTTCCTCTGTTGGATAATGGTCTGATTCAAGATACAAAAACTCACTTCTGAAAAGTCCTATTCCCCCTGCATCATTCTCCATGACGGATACAAGATCTCCAGGATTTCCGATATTGGCAAACAGGTTAATTTTACGTCCTGACTTTGTGATGTTCTCCTTGCCCTTTAAATTCTGCAAAAGTTTTTTCTGTTCATCATCAGCCGCTTTTCTCTTAAAAAATTGCTCAAGCACTGTTATATCAGGGTCTACGACAAATTGTCCTTCATAGCCGTCAACAACACCAATTTTGCCATTCCACTCTTCATCAATATCTACTCCTATAAGTGCAGGAATCCCCATCGTCCTTGCCAGAATAGCCGTGTGTGAATTTGCTGAACCATACTTTGTAACAAATGCCAAAAGCTTACTCTTGTCCATCTGAACCGTTTCACTAGGTGTCAGATCATCAGCCACAAGTATGACCGGATCATCCCCGATCTCATTATCCTGTGTATTTCCACACAGAATGGAAATCACACGATTGGTAATATCTTTGATATCAATTGCACGCGCTTTGAAATAATCGTCATTCATATTTGAAAATATCTCTGCGAAATTATCTCCAGTCATAGCTGCTGCGTATTCAGCATTCACCTGCTGGGTTGAGATAATATTGTGCACAGACTCATTGTAATCATCATCTTCAAGCATCATAGCATGTACACTGAAAATATCTGCATTTGCCTCACCGACTTCGACCACAGCCTTCTCATATAAATCATTTAATTGCTCTATAGCTGTTTTCTTCGCATCCTCATATCGATTTATCTCTTCATCGACATCTGAAATCTTCGTTCTTGCTATAACATTTTCCGATTTCTTGTAAAACTGGATTTTTCCAATCGCTATACCGCTGAATATCTTCTTACCAATCTTTGTTTCCATGATTTTCCTCTTTGTATAGACTTTCTTTATAAATTCTCTTTGAAAAATTTCTCTATAGCAACAACTGTGCTTGCCTCATTGGCACCTTCAACAGATACTGTTACGGTATCACCTTTTACAACACAAAGTCCGAGTAAAGACATAAGTCTCTTTGCCTCTGCACTCTTATCACCCTTTGTGACTGTAATAGTGTCCTCATACTTTTTTGCTTCTTTTACAAGCTCTCCTGCAGGTCTTGCGTGAATTCCTACCGGGTCTGTGATTGTGTACTCAAATGTTTTCATTGTCTGTTTCCTCCATCTTTTTAATCTATAGTATAAATTCTAATTTATAGCTCAATCCTATACAAAGAATCCTGTGTTCCAAATTAATTTAATACATATTTTTCCATTGCAACAGCGACACCGTCCTCTTCATTGCTAAGAGTGATTATGTCTGCCACTTCCTTGACATGGTCTGGTGCATTGCCCATTGCCACACCTGTCTTTGCTGCCTGAATCATTGAGACATCAAGCTCCTGATCTCCAAACGCAATAGTCTTTTCTACGTCAAGATTTAATTTATTGCATATCTCAGCGATTGCAGTTCCCTTATTCACACCCTTTGGTGCTATCTCCAGATAAACAGGTGCCGAACGTGCGAAACTAAGATTTTGTAAATCTGCACTTTCCAGATTGTTCTTTATTTCATCAACAATCTTCTCATCCGCACCGATCAAAACCTTGTTCGGTCTTATTCCTTCTTCTTTCCAACGCCTGGCAAGTTCATGCGGATTAACTACTTCTGGCGAATAATTTATAATCTTACTTTCATTCTCAACCATCTCATCCACCTCTGTAACATACCAGTTATTTGCCTGATATATCCACAGCGGAATATTATATTTCTTCGCATAATTGTCATACACAAAAAGCATATCATCACAATCCATCGTATGACTTTCTATGCATTTTCCATCCATTGTTATATATGTACCAGCCGAACTTCCCTCGATACACTTAAATCCCAGTTGTTTCTCTATAAGTTCGACAGCATGCAACATTCTGCCTGATATAAACGCAATATAGATTCCTCTTTCTTTTGCCTCATACAGCGCCTTTTTTGCACGCTCTGAAATCTGCTTTTTCTCATCTAAAAGAGTCCCATCTAAATCCATACAAATAAGATCATATTTATTGCCCATACTACTTGCCCTCTATCACTGCCAGAATTTTATTTACGTTTCTCCTTCCATTTTTGATCCCAAGATTTAATATGGCTGCTAATATAAAGCCAATTACCAGGAGTATTATTCCAACCACTCTCATCCATATAGCCTGATTCATGCCACAAAAGCCCGCATAAATAAATGGCACACCGATTGCAGAAAGCCCTATACACATTGTTCTCCAACGTCCTATAAGCTTGAGTGCCTTAATCTGTCTGTCTGCTTCAACCGTTAAAAAATTCTTTCTGGATTCGCTCATATTACCCTCCCACATCAATCTATAATTTTCGCAATACCTCATTAAGAGATTACCCGAATGTATATTCAATATTTGCTCCCCCTGTAGAAGAAGGGGCATCTTCGACCAAGATGTAATTATAAAGCCCCGGACAGATGCAATACTGTATCTGCCCGAGAAAAAGTAAAAGAAATTAGTATGAAAGATTAGGATCAAAGAATCCAACCAATACACCTACGAACGCTACTACTACTAAGAGTAACATTACTTTTACAGGTGATAATTTCTTTTTTGCCATTAAGTACCAGCATAACATAACAAATGCTGCTGTAAGAGAACCGGGTAAAACCTCGTTGAATTTATCCTGTAAAACAAGATATGCTTCACCTTCATCATTAAAGAGTTTAAATGAGGTCGTTACGCTTACCCATGTTGCAGCAACTGCACCGATTACCATTCCACCAAGTACAGAAACTGAATCTCTGATTGCTTCACCCTGAGGTCCTACCAGGAATTCAACTGCTTTTCCACCGAGCTGATAGCCCTTGAAATACAGGAATTTCATTCCAAAATAAGCAAATAAGTTCCAAACTATAATATAGAAGATTGCACCTAATGGTGAACCACCTGTTGACATACCAAGTGCGATTCCAAGTAAAATAGGAATAACTGTTCCAACTACCAGTGAATCACCGATACCAGCTATTGGTCCCATAAGACCAGCTCTTAAACCGTTGATTGTTTCATCATCAACACCATCTTCTCCGTTTGCTCTTGCCTCTTCAAGACCGGCTGTAATACCGATTACTACTGATCCAAGCTGTGGCTCTGTATTGAAGAAAGCTGTGTATGTATTCATTGCCTCTGCTTTTTTCTCTTCATCATCATACAATTCTTCTACTAATGGAAGCATTGCACAGAGGTAACCAAATGTCTGCATGTGTTCCTGAGAAAAACATGTCAGATGTCCATAATACCAGTTATGAAAAGATTTCAATAAAGCTTTTTTAGATAATTTCTTCTCCATCTTATATATCCTCCTCGTCATCATCATCGTAAGTACCTGATGCTACTGCAGGTTTTCTGATTGCAAGCATCTTAATCTTGTAGTTCATAACAGCGAACATTGCTGCAATAATTGTTGCTCCAACGAGATTTACACCCATTGATGATGCAAGTACAAAACCAAAGAAGAATGGAATGAAATCTGTTGCTTTTTTAACAATCTGCTTTAAGAGAATTGCAATACCTACACAAGGAAGTAATGAACCTACTGTAAATAATGTCTTCATTGCGATACCATCCATAGGAAGTGTAGTCTTGATAAGTTCAACTACGTTAGCTCCTAATTTACACATAATAAGTGTTGGGATGAATGAACAAATCAAATGAGAAATCCAAGGTAATCCCATATCTACGAGATATAATTTCTTGTACTCTCTCTTCTCAACTGCTTTCCAGCCGATATGCTGCCATACAAGGTTGATTGTTGCTGTTCCATAAAATAATACTGTTCCTACAGTACCAACCATGGCACCGAATGATGTAGCAAGTGCTATTCCTTCTGAACTTGATGCCTCAAGACCATAGCTCTTAAGTGCAACCATTGCAAGAGGGATACCGATGTAGCTGACAGCACGAACGTCTGCTGAAACAGTTCCACCTGGAGTTACAAGTGCGATGTAGATAATCTGCATTGCACATCCTACCATGATACCAGTAGGTATATCGCCAAGAACGATACCACATACAAGTCCACCTACAAGCGGACGACCTAATGTATAGTTACCTATTGAAGAACCGCCAAGACCTGGCATACTTGATAAACATGCAAATATTGCCAATATTACGGCTTGAATCCAACTAATTGTCATTTTTCATTCCTCCCTAATTAAATCCGAACTGGCCTCTGAATTTAGACCATGGTCCAATTGCCTCTTCCTTTAATAATGCAAATTCTACATTGTAACCTGCATTTGTGATGTCCTCAAGAGCCTGAGCTTCTTCCTGTGTGATTGACTGGTTGTTACCAAGCTTTGTAGCTCCTGGTCTGTCATTGCAAGGTCCGATTATTACCTTGTTAAGTCCTGGCTTGAAAGCCTGATCTACAAGAATCTTCTTCATGTCTATTGGATTTTTGGTAATCAGGAAATAATTGTCCTTGCTTGCAAGTACCTTGCCGCATTTTGCCTGAAACTCTTCCAATGTCCATACGAAAGTCTTCTTGCCGCTTGCGCTCTTGTATGCTGCTTTTAATACAGGATTCTTTGCTGCTGCATCATTTACAGCGATTAATCCATCACATGGATACTCAAGAGACCATCTTGTACATGTCTGTCCGTGAATCATACGATCATCAACACGAATAAATGAAACTGCCATTTGTAATTTCCTCCTCTACATTAAATATCATCTTCATCTTCAGTTGCCTGAATCGTAAATTCTGTAATAGCGTCCTGTCCCTCTGGAATCAATTCTGCTTTAAGCTCGTCGATATCCATATCATCCTTCATCACTGCTGCGCTTAAGACAAGTGGAAGGTTCATCCCGCTAATCATTGTTGTTCTGTCAAGCAATCCTTCTTCTGCTATCACATTGGCACTCACAGTAAGTGGTGAACCACCGAGCAAATCTGCAAACAAAAGGATTTCATCATCTTCTTTTACAACAGATATGAGTTTTCTCACATTCTCTGCGAACTCATCTGCACCCATGCCATTTTTTAGGCTGGTAGAAAGAATATCTTCCCTGTTCTCACCTGCAAGCATCCCCAATGCATCATGCAGTCCAGGTGCAAACATGCCATGACTGACCAATACAATGTACTTCATTACTATTACCTCCTTCTTCATTCCTAACGTAACCATCCAGTTCCTATACTCATATATTCGCAAAACCGCACGTTGTATTGTGCAGTTTCGCTACTTCGTAGCTGTTGCTCATATATGAGGCGCGTTTTTTATTTTTTAGAAAGGTTATTGAATAGTTACCTTGTTTCTAAAAAAAGTATAAAAAAAAAAGTGACGCATATTCACCTTGCATGCGTCACTTTTTTTTAAGAAATATGTCATGCACCCACATGACATTTGTCACATTTCTATTTTATGTCTTCTAAATACTGGTTTATTTTCCTGTTGCTTACTATAAGTTCCATGCTTATATTCTTGTTGCCGCCCATAATTTCCTGCATGGACTGATCTATCTGTTCCATAGCCGAATCATAATTACGGAAAGTAGGATCAACTACGGCATTATTCAGTACATCCTCAAGTACTTCTGTACTCATATTGACTCTGTCGTTGGAAGCCCTCTCCAATACCATTCTCGTATCATCTGACTCTGTAACAGCCTTTATAACAGATACGCCCTCTGAATAATCAAATATCTCCGATTGAATACGGCTGTCTGACGTGAGCAGCTTCATAAATTCCCATGCAAGCCCCTCATTGTTCGTTCGGGCATTCATACCAACCTGAAGTGTGTCAAGCTCTGATACATTATCTCCCTGTGCTCCAGCTGGCATCTCAACGCACTCCCACTCAAATCCTGAATACTTCTTAATGCTAAGCGGATATGATTTGTATGCACGATACTCTGAAAACAGCATCGGCATGCATGCAACCTTTCCATAATTAAAATCCTTACTTGTAACCTCATATCCCCCAGTGAGACTATTTAACTTCTCAACAAAACGGATTGCTTCCTCTACATTATCACCTACAAGATTACACTGTGTGCCATCTTCATTAAATAAGTTGACATTATTCTCGTAAAATGCATCCTTCCATGAATATCCAACTACACCAAACTGGTCTATGACACCGTCCCCATTTGTATCCTTTGTCACATTCTTACACAGATTGTAGAAATCCTCCCATGTCCAGTCCTTATCCGGCATGGAAATATTTTCCTGGTCTAATATAGTCTTATTGATAAACATAAGTCTTGGCGCACATTCATATGGCAATGCATACTGCGTGTCCATATATTTCCCGCTTTCAAAAGCCGACTTATAGAAATCATCTTCTGAAAAATCGGTATCACTTTTTATGAATCCACTCAAATCTTTTAAACCACCAAGCTGGGCGAAATCATTGAAATCACTTTTCATTATAAAAAATACATCTGGTGCTGTTCCATTAAGCAGCTGCTCTGCAAGCCATTCTGAATAATCATTTTTCATAATTCCGCTTACATACTCCACTTTCACACCTGGATGTTCATCCTCGAAAATTTTGATTGCGTCATCTATTATCTGATATGAATATCCATTCTGAACACCCCAATAGCTATCGGAAAAAACACCTATTGTAATAGTCTGCTTATTGCCATCCAGCAAAGTCTTGACACGGCCGTCAACTACTATCCACATTATCAGCAGCATCAGCAATACTCCGACAGACTTAAGAATTGTATTCTTCTGCAAATCTTTCATCTATTCCACACCATCTTCCAAATTATGATAAATTGCGCCCGTCTGTACAGCCCATATTGCAAGCTGTGTTCTATCTCTAAGACACAGTTTACTAAGGATTGTACTAAGAGAATTTCTGACTGTTCCCTCTGACAGATTAAGCTTTGTCGCAATTTCTTTGTTCGACAGTCCACATCCGACCTGTGAAATAATCTGCCATTCATTGTCCTTCAGACTCTCCGACTGCTTCTCGTCAACCTGTATAACCAGATTGCTATGTGCCATTTTAGAAAATAATTTTACTACCTTCGATGCTATGTCACCATTTATCATCGCATTGCCCTTGTAGACCTTGCGAATTGAATCTGACAATTCTTTCATCGAAATACCTTTTAACAAATATCCGCTTGCACCATATTTGAGAGCGTTAAATACATACTCATCATCATCGAATGTAGTAAGAATGATTATCTTTATATCATCATAATTTTCTTTGACAATCTGTGTACATACCACACCATCCATCTCAGGCATTCTGATATCCATAAGTATCACATCAGGCTTATTCTTACGGATAGAACGGATAACCTTTACCCCATTTTCAACAGCATCTGTCACTTCAAAATCCTGCTCATTATTCAGTATAATCTGCAAACTCTGACGAATCAGTTCCTGGTCATCAGCTATAAGTATCTTAATCATTTTTCTCTTCTCCCCATCTGATTGGTATTTCAGCACACACTGTAAATCCATCACTTCCATCATATTTAAGTCTGCCATTTAGCATCTGTAAACGTTCATGCATATGATGCAGTCCAAATCCCTGCTTTACATCAGGACATCCAATACCATTATCCTTTATAGTAATTGTCAGCAGATTGTATTCTCTTTGGATATTCACATTTATCTCTGATGCTTTTCCATGCCTGATGCCATTTGTAATACTCTCCTGCACAATTCGATACACTACATCTTCTTCATCCTGATTAAAGTAGTCAAACTCTGTATCACAATCAAACTGGATCTTTACACCTGTGGATTGTGATATCTCAGATATCATCTGCTTAAGAGCTTCCTTTAATTTAATCTTATCAAGTGCATCTGGTCTGAGTGCCTTGATTGATCTTCGTACATCCGTCATTCCCTGACGCGCAACATCTGCAATGGCTGTAAGCTGTGTCTTTACCGCATCTGGTGCGACATCTATAAGCATTATGCATGCATCCAGCCCTGTTATGATTCCTGTAAGTGCATGTCCTAATGTATCATGAATCTCTCTGGCAAGTCTGTTACGCTCCTTCGTCTGCACAACAGTCTCCATCTGCTTTGCATATTCAAGAAGCTGTGCATTCTTCTGTTCAAGTTCCTCGTTCAGACAAAGTATCCTCTTTTTCTCACTCATCTGGTCTACAATAAGAACCACCATATAGTAGATAAATGAAAAAAGATTGAGTGCATTAAGGAATTTTAAAATAGCAAACAAAAGTACCCTTGAATTCACATCATAATACATCCACATCGTCTCAAGCGGCACACATGTATATACCGTAGATATCACGTTTGCATCAACTATCATATAGATAATACACGCTATAAGTATGACCCACAGTCGGTATTTCATATTCGGAGCATACTGTATTGCATCTGCAAGTATTAACAAAATCACACCTGCATACCCGAAATAAACTGTATTGCATATCATAAGTCCAACAAGAATCTCGACTGTAATCTTTATGAACAATTCAAAATTATTCTTGCATTGCAGTGAGAGTAAAAATAGCAGACATATAAAATATCCTATACTTAAAATAAATATTTTCCATTGCGCTACAGGTAATTTCCCCGCAGTGTTTAAAAAATCTAAAGCACTTTTATCGTTGATACAGCCCCTTACACCAAACATTGTCACGACACTTATAAAAATCAGTATCAGAAAATTTAGATTTTTCATAAAGGAAAACTGGATTTGTAATGTGCTGTTTCTATCCATTATCGCATTCTCCTATTGCCAGCGTTCAACACTATATGTATCAACATTGGACTGTTCCACAAGTTCTACTGGAATATATATGTAATCCTCCACAGATTTGCCCTGAAGTAAATCATATATTTTCTCTGCAGCTGCTTTTCCTATTCTCGACGGAAACTGTGCTGCTGTCGCTTTCATCATTCCTTCTTTAATCAGAGCCTTTGCATCAGGAGAAGCATCCACACCATACACCCCGACTTTATCAAGCATATTCTTCTCATCTAGCGCTGCAACAACACCTACGCTCGCAAGATCATTCAGACAGAATACCTGGTCAAACTCTGTTCCTGATTCTATTATCTCTTTCATCTTAGGCATTGCGATTTCAAGCTGTCCCTCACATTCTACTCGATCAACAATCTCAATATCATCATAGCCCTTTATTGCATCAAGAAAGCCTCTGATTCTGTCCTTTCCTGATTTAGCTGTCGAATGTTCCATCAGAACAACCTTCGCCTTCTGCTGCTGTGATACGAAATACTCGCCTATCATCTTTCCTGCCGCATAATTATCGGAAGTAATTGTACAGTCAACCAGTCCGCCCTCTTTGACATTGGAATCAACAACCACTATGTATACGCCCTTTTCTTTCGCCTCCGTCAGAACGTCTGTCAGACTCTCCCAATCTACAGGGGTAAGAACAAGCACATCGATCCCCATATCGAGCATTTCCTTAATCTGCTCTATCTGCCTGTCAACGCTAAGTGCAGGGTCACGCAATATAAGCTGATCCCCCTCTGCCTCAACTTTCTGGCTGATCTCTTCACTTACTATTTTATAAAATTCATTGTTCATGGTCATGTAACTTGCACCAATTAAATGCCTGTCACTAAAGTCAAGCATCTCAAAGTGATTCTGCTTTAATATCATTAAAAAAAATGCAATTACAGCTATCCATATTGCAAGTACAATCACGCTAAGTAAATATCTGTTCTTCTTCATAATTCATCCGTACTATACTATAATCTTAAAATATTTATATTTCCGTCTGAGATGTCCCTTTCTCTATATGTAGGGGGAACAATATTGTCTCAGTCGGGGTTTCAATCTCTTCATGTAATTAACAAAGATATTTTAGCACAAAACCCCATTCACATCAAAACTATCTTTTTCACAAGAGTTTCACAAAAAACGAAAAAACGATACTGCATAGATTTCTTACTCCACACAATATCGTTCTTCTATATTTATACTTTCATTGTCTTTGCCAATGATGTAAGCAGTGCTGCCATCTCCGGATTCCCCAGCACTTTCATCAGCAGCTCTGCATCCACTCCATCCGGTACAGTAATCGTACCTCTTTATTGATGATAACATAGGCTTTGTTATCTTCAATCGCCTCTTCCGAAATATCCATATCATCCCAGGTCAGTCCAAGAAGTTCTCCGATACGAAGTGTTGCCGTAAATGCAAGATGAAATGCTATTTTGAGCATTTTGTTATCACAGGTTTCCAATGCCTGCATAAGCATCTCTGCTGTCCAGATCTCACGCTCCTGCTTCTTTGCTTTCGGAACGGTTGCATCCACAGCCGGGTTCTTTTCCATCATATCCCACTTGAAATTTTATTTTCTACTTATATAAAATGTATCAATGGCTTTACTTACAAACT
>ERZ1026862.1347-NODE-1347-length-14637-cov-8.972226_pt1 | contig 14637 bp, 9 predicted proteins | sample MGYA00380161_ERZ1026862 | MGnify/ENA primary metagenome ERZ1026862 (study PRJEB33269, sample SAMEA4719797) | human gut metagenome | biome: human-associated habitat; feature: organic feature; material: feces | place: Cameroon | collected 2013-10 ... | reverse complement strand
TTATGAGATAAAAACTTATCTCATTCTCAATCACTTATAAAAAATACGTACTTTCTCCGCTTAAAAAACTGTCGTAATCTCAACGAAAAAGTGAGATTACGACAGGTTACTTACTTGTTCTTCTCGTAATATCCAATGGCAGTCTGTATGTTTTTCTGTACTGCCTTTGTGCTGAACGTCGCACCGGTGCATCCGTCAATGTCTGTGCGCTCGGCGAGCTTCTTAGCCTTTGATACTTTCAGGTTGTTGTAAAGTGGCAGCAGAAACTTCTTTATGCGGGCGAAGTAAGGCACAGTTTCTTCGTTTTTCAGAGCCACCACTTTCAGCACCTTGCCGTTCTTGAAGTACACCTCTACCGGGGTGCCTTTGCGATAGCCACGGGCTTTACATATTGTTCTGGTGTTTACTGAGCAGGTGCCGTCGGCGTGTCGTTTCATCACGTTGTCGGCTTGGATGGTGATGGCTGCGAGGAGCAGCAATGTTGTCGCTGCTCCTCTTTTGATGCATTTCCTTATTGAAAGCATGTTCTTTGTCATTTCTTGTTCTTTTTCTGAGTTATTTCATTGTTACCTGAATGCGATTGCCTGCCGCTGTGAGCTGTCGGCAGAAGTCGCGAATGCTGTCAGTGGTGAGACTGTCCACCTTCTGCAGATAGTCCTTGTTGAAATCGATGCCCTCGCGCAGTTCGTGATAGCGCACGTATTCCCACCATCCGTTGGTGAGCACGGCGCGACTGTAGTTCTTGCGAGCATATTCCTTCACTTTTTCCAGTTGTTCCTCGGTGGGACCATCTGCTGCCATGCGTTGCAGTTGCTGGTCTATTACGGGCAGAAGCTCGTCGTATTTGTTCGGGTCGCAACGGAAGCTGACGGTCATTGAGCATCCGTCTGCAGGATATCTCCAGAACTGTCCCTCCACGTTAACGCCGTATGTGCCTCCCTTTTCCTCGCGCACCTTTTCTGTGTAGACGCCGCGCATAATCTGAGAGAGCACGTCGAGCTTGAGGTCCGTGTCGGCGGTGTAGGCTATTGGTGCAGAATAGACGATGTTGGTCTGTGCCGAAGGAGTTGCCATCTCTTTGTGGAACACCTTCGTAACCTTTCCCTCCTGAATGTCGAGAGTGTATTCTCCGGGTTTGCAGTCGTTGTTGGTGTTCTTCTTGCCAGGCAAACTTGCCACGTATTGGCAGATAAGCTCTTCAAAGTCGTCCTCGCGTATGTCACCCGTAATGATGAGGTTCATGCCTGCAAGATTGCTGAAGCGCTCGTTGTAAATCTGGTAGATGCGGTCGAAGCTTACCTCGTTCATGCGGTCAGCCGTGAGCGGTTGGGTGCGCTTGCGTTCTCCGTATACGGCTACGCGCAGCGAGTCGTTGTAGGTGACATTTGGGCTTGCGTTGCGATTACGCAGCATCGACTGTTGTTTGGATATCATATTCTGGAATATGGCCTTGTCCTTGCGCGGATTGGTGAGGTAGAGATACATTATCTGCAACCACGTCTTAAGGTCGGACGCCACGCAAACTCCCTTCACACCTTCTTCCTCGTCGTCGATGTATGGCACCACGCGCAGCGCCTTGCCCCGGCGCTTCTTCTCGAGAGTGAGAAAGTCGAAGTCGGCAGCTCCGCTCTCTTTTACTACGCTTCCGAGGAATTGCAGCGTCGGAGCGTCTGTGTCAGGATAGAGCGAGCGACCGCCCATGCGAAACATGTTTATTGTAAGGCGGTTGGGCTCGATGTCTGACTGTCGTGCGCTCACCTTTATGCCGTTGGACAGGAGATATTCGGTGTAGCCGTTGGCGGCTGTATGCTTTGAGAGAATCTTGCCCTTCTTGGGCAGCTTCTTCATAAAGACAGGGTCAACCTGGCGTGACGAGTTGTCGTTGGCGTATTCCTGCTTCTGCGCGTTCTCTATCCATGTACGGAACTGATTTTCTGACGGCATGGTGTATGGCTTGCCGTCATACTCTGTCGGACCGAAGACTATGCATACCTGATTCTGATTGTCAGCCATTTCCTTCATTGTCTTGTTGATGTCATCGAGAGTGACGCTGGCAGAGAACTCAGCCTCCAGCGCTGCCTCGTATTCGATGTTCATGCAAGGCTCGTCGCTACAGAAATTAGACACGATGTTCTTGGCATATTCGGCGTTTCGTGTCTTGTCCTTGTTGTCAAGGCGGTGTTCGATGCTTACGGTGTGCTGCACCTTGGCATGCTCCAGTTCGGCTTCTGTAAATCCGTAGCGTCTCGCCTTCTCCACAATCTCTATGGCAGCATCAATGCCAGCCTGCGGATTATTGGGCATCAGACCGATGTTGAGAGCGAAGGCATCCTTCTCGGTGGTGACGTAGAAGTTGCCTGTGCGGCAACTTGCTGACATCACTCTCGGCTGTGCCTCGTGTGAAAGCTGGGCCAGTCGCTGTCGCAGTATGAACATGGCGAGCTTCGACTTGTAGCTGCCGAGGAAAGCCTCGCGTGTGGCTCTCGTCTCTCGTGGCTCTGCGTCATGCTTCATGTATAGCGAGAAGTTGAGCGTGGGCTGCTCCTTGTCGGCTTGGGTGTATACTATCATCTCCTTGTTGTCGGGCACCGTATAGTAAGTGCGCTGTGGGGCACCTGATGGTACCGAGTCGTCATTAAAGAGGCTCTTTATCTTGGCTTCAATCTCGTCCACATTGATGTCGCCCACAACGATAATGCCCTGCAGGTCGGGACGATACCACTTGTGGTAATAGTCGCGCAGAACATCGTAATGGAACGTATCCACCACTTCTATATGTCCTATCGGCAGACAGTCGGCATACTTCGATCCTGCGTATATCACAGGCATGGCATTCTCCATCATGCGCTGCGTTGCCATACGTGAGCGTCGTGTGCGCCATTCCTCACGTATCACGCCACGCTCCTGGTCGATTTCGTTGTCCTTGAGCAGCAGCGAGCCAGCCCAGTCGTGCAGAATGATGAGGCAGGTGTCTGTAACGCCAGCCTTGCTCACGGGAGCGTTGGATATGTTATAGACGGTCTGGTCTATGGAGGTGTAGGCATTGAGGTCGGCACCGAACTTTATGCCGTTGCGCTCACACCAGTTACGTACGGAGCGTTCGCCGCCATTTCCGTCAGGAAAGTTGCGTGTGCCGTTGAATGCCATGTGCTCCAGAAAGTGAGCCAGACCGCGCTGCTCAGGGTTTTCAAGTATTGAGCCAACACGCTGAGCGATGTAAAAGTCGGCCTGTCCTGGAGTCTGGGCGTTGTGGCGTATGTAATAGGTAAGCCCGTTGGCGAGTTTGCCTTTGCGAATGCAGCTGTCGAGAGGCAAGGTCTGTGCCGAGACAGCTATGCAGCTGCCAAGGCACATAAGAAGAGAGAAGATACGTCTTTGTCTCATATTCAGTATTTAAGTTGTTTTTATAGTCGGGTGTCTGTTTTTTTATTTCTCAACCATCTGAACGCCTCCGACTGTATATTCCTTGTTGTTCTTGACAATTACGATCTTGCCGTTTCTCAGGAATACACCGTTGGCGGTCTTGTTGACATTCACGTCGCTGATGCCAGTCGGGTCAGTCGGGTCGAGAGGCAGAACCTTGAGTCCGGCTCCTATCACGTTGCCATCGCCAAGAGCAATGGTGGTGTTGCCGCGCAGGTTGCCGATAAACTCAGAGGTGCCAGTAGATGTTACCTCGCCATTGTTAGTGCACTTCACTATCGATACCAGTCCTTCGGCGCGTGCCGAATTGCCTACGATGCCGGCTATGTAAAGGTCCTGTCCGCTTACTGCTCCGTTATTGACGCAGTTGCTGATAGCCGTTGCAGCCTCGTCGCCCTTCATCACGTTGCCGACGATGCCGCCCACGTTCTTCACACCGCTGATTGAACCACTGTTGGTGCATCCGTCGATGTCAACAGCAAAGCTGGCGCAGCTTACGATGCCGGCTGTATACTGCTTGCTCTTGGCTGTTCCCTGAGTGTCGTCCACGTTGCCGCTGTTGGTGCAGTTTCGTATGGCGCCAGAGTAAGAGCCGGCAATGCCTGCCGAACCAAGGCCGTTGCTGGTTGAAAGATTGCCGCTGTTGGTGCAGCCCTCTATAAGATAGCTGTACGTAGTGATGCTTTTGCCTGACTGCGATCCGCCGCAGATGCCAGAAGCGTAAGTCATAGCCGTCACGTTGCCGTAGTTATGGCAGTCTTTCACGGTTCCGTTGCCGTTGACCATGAATCCGCATATTCCGCCGGCAGCGAAGTTTGTGGCTGTGATGTCTGCATAGTTGGAGCAGTTCTCTATGGTGCCCATATTTAGTGAAGCGATGGAGCCGACGTAGTTGTAGCTTGTGATGTGGTTGTTCTCGCTGAAGACGATGTTCTTCACCACGCCGTTCTTGTCGATGCATCCGAACAGGGCGTTATACTTACCTTCAGCATTATTGCCGTTCTCGGTGTGATAGATGCCACTGATGGTGTGTCCGTCGCCGTCAAACGTTCCGTCAAAGCCATAGGCTATCTTAGTGATCTGGGCGTTGCCGTCCTTGCCGATGGCAGGCAGTTGCGTCGGGCTCGCTTCCGAACCGCCGAAGTCGATGTCGTTAGTCATCTTAAAGTACTCGCCGGTTCCCTTGTGGTCTGCGTTGCAGTTGTTTGCCATTGCAGCGAAGTCGGCTGCTGTGCTGATGATGTAAGGGTCTGCCTCCGTGCCAGAGCCGTTAAGACCCCATGATACTGTAGAGCCGTCGCTCTGAGCCATTGCTGTCATCGCTGCTATGCAAGCGAAGATAAATGTAAATGTTTTCTTCATATTCTGATTTTTTAAAGTTGTTTCCTAAAATGTTGCTGCCGCGGTTACGGTCAGCGTGTTGCGTACCATTCCTTTCATGTCGCCATCGGTGGCTTGGCGGAAGTCATATCTGAGCGATATGGCAGGACGTAATGGCGTGCCTTTGAACGGCATTTCGTATTTGACGGCTGCATGTGCTGCCACTTGGCTGAAGCTGCCCATTGTGGTTCTCACTCCTGCTTCTGCTGACCATAGCTTGCCTCCTCGTGTGAGCAGACTGCGTCGGGCGCTTACAAACGGAGCGATGATGTGGCGCGATGTGGTGTATGTGTCAGGATAGACGTAGGCGGTCTGTCGGCGTGTCCAGTAGTGGGTGCCTCCCATGATGTGCCATAAGAATATCTGTCCCGACGGTTTCCAGTAGGCGTTCACAGTGGCCATGCCGTAGGTCTGCACCTTGTCTGCCATCTTAGTAGGTTCGAAGTATTCGTAGTATGTGGCTGCCGTGCCGTTAGTGGTTGTTGTCTGCCGATAGTTCTCGCGTTCGGATGTGAGGCTTTCGGTGGTCAGGCGCAGGTCCATCCATACGAGACGCTCCATGTTTTGTGTCATGTCGTAGCGCAGATGCATTGCGAGGCAGTCGCCGTGGTGCTGCTCATGCGAAGCGCTGTATTGCGACTTACGTCCGTAGTAGCCGGTGCGGTGGCTGTACGTGATGTCAGCGAACAAACGGTCATACTTGGCTTGAGCCGTCACGCCAATGTGTTCAGAGAGCAGTGGCAGACGGTTCTTGCTGTCTGTGAACCCCTCGGTGCCGAAAGTCTCACGTTCGCCATGACGGTTGGCATAGTCGATGAGTGTGTAGTAGATCTGGTCCGTAGTGCCGTAGGTCTTAAACTGCATAGCTTCTATGCGACGGTTATAGACCAGTCCTACACCAATGCCGCTGTTGTGAGGCAACGCAAGGAAGGCATCCGTCCTTACGTCCATATCCGTCAGCGTATTGCTGTGACGAAGGTCGCGCTGCTTGGCGTATGTGCCGGCTGTATAGTTGAGGCGTGCGCCTACAGCCAGACGTCGCCATACTCTCCAACCGATGGCTCCGTTTATGCAGAATGTCTCCATGCTCTTGTCGCCGGCATTGCCGTTTGTTTCCTCAACGAGGTCAAACGGCTTCAGATTCATTGTAGGCATAAGCATGCTGCCGGCAGCATCTGAGATGTTGTGTCGGCTGTAAGTGGCTCTGCCGTAAGCCGCAACGTCAGCCGAGAGTCTGCAGTATGACTGCACGTTGGCATCATAAGCGTCCTGACGCTTTCCTTCTGACATGGTGTGCAGCTTGCCTTCGTCGTGACGATAAGAGAGCGTGGCGTGAGCTATGGTGCTGTCGTCGAAGGAGGTGAGAGCTGCGGCGTTGTCCGATGTCAGCCATACGTTGCGCTGCTCGGTCAGCCGGAAGTCGCGTTGTGCCATTGCCGGCAGACACAGCAGATTAGCGAAGAGAACAATTTTCAGCTTCATAGAAGTCATTCGTTGAATTGTTAGTGTCCTGATATACGACATTCCCGTCCACGGTCTTCTCCACCTTTCTTATCAAGGCATGTCCGTAGCCTCCGGTAAGAGTGGCATAGCCATTGTCCAGATCGGACGTTAGGCGCTTCTTGCAGTTGGCGAGAGCTGTGGCGTTATACACCTCTACTGCGTCAATCACCCAGCTACGCGGCATCTTCAGACAGGCATACACGATGTTGCCCTCTTTGCCATTAGGATAGATGATGTTGGCATTGTTCTCGCCGAATTCCTTAGGCGTTACGCCCTCGGTGCGAAACATTATCACGGCTGGAGAAGTCTGGCTCATCGGCCAAGCATTGCCCTTGCCATATTTCACAGCCTTCAGATAGTGGCTTGTGGAGATGACGTCGGCAGGAGAAGGATAATACATGGTGTTGTTATACTTGCCTCCGTCGCTGCTTGTTGCCTCCACGTCGTACATGCAGTAGTAGGCTGCGTTGGCATAGTTGACAGAGTTGCTGTAGGTCTGCGTATTGTCAATGGCTCCATGCACGTTCACCACGAGTTCCGAGTAAGGCGCTATCGTGCAGCCCGGTTGGAAATACCAGATGCCGTTGAGCGCCGGAATCCAGTCGGCGTCGGCATAGTCCAGCTTGCCTCCGTTGAGGAAGGAGTGGGTGTTGGCTTCGGCATTGTATGGCTCGACGATGCCGAAACCTACGTTGTCGAGCGACACCGTCTCAGATGAGTTGTTGTAGATGATGATGCACTTGTCTATGGCGAATTTGCCAGACCCGTCGTCTTTCTGACAACCTCCATTATACAGCTCCTTTATAAGTATAGGGTTGGCTGTCTGCATGGTTGTGATGCTGACTGGCAGCATTATGTTAGTGCTGTTGCTGCCTATTGCCACGTCGGACAAAGCTCCGTTGCATACATGACGGAAGTATTCGTCGTCGCTCACTTTCGATGCGCTGACGCTGTATATGCCAGCTGGCAGAGTGAAGTGGGCAATGCCGTCGCCGTCTGTGGAAGCTTCGAATGTGCTGCCGATGTTGTTGGTCATCTTTACCGAAACATCAGCTACGCTTTCGCTCAGCCTCACCTCGATGTTGTAAGTGTCTATATGCTCGTCGTAGCTGCACGATGCCAATATGGTCAGTACGGTAAGCAGCAGGGCAAAATAGTGTTTCATTATATTGTTCATATTTCCTTGTCTTTAATCGTATGTTGTCTACTCGTCTACAGTCTTACAACTTCACTCTGACGGATGCTCCATAATAGAACTTCGGGACGTATCCGCTGTCAAACAGCGATGTCTTCAGTCCGGTCTGTGCATTGCGGACGGACGCCAAGTTGTTGAAGAAGTTGTTGGCGTAGAACGACAGGCTCACCCATTTGCCTATCTCCTTCGTTACGGAGAAGTTGGCTGAGCAATATGCCGACGCATCCTGCGGATTGAAGTAATATGCAGTGTTGCTTCTTACTATCAGATTGCTCAGTTGGAGATATAGTGTAGGATTGTTGTCCTTGGCTGCCAGAAGAGCCTCAACGAAGGGAATGCGTTCCGATGGATTGTCCCATGTAGAGTAGTATTCTGGGTATACAGCCACATAATGGTCGGTCTGTCCCGTATATTTCGTTCCAGTCACGTCACCAGCCTCGTTGAGCGTTATGGTTGTGCGGTTGTCCGAGAGATTGCGTCGGTAGTTTAGCAATGTCGCCTCCAGACGCATGGTCATGATGAGTCGCAGTCGTGGTATGCGTGCCGTCAGAGTGGTGTTGAGGCTGCATCCCTTGTCCAGCATGCCGTTGCTCACCGTAGGCGTGCTTGCCGTTGAGGCTGATGTGACGTTGCTGCCTACGTAATAGCCTATGAGCGGTTGTACGTCGGAGCTTTCGGCTTGGTCGCCAATGCCGTTGGGACTGCCAGCAATGAACGTATTGTCGATGCCACGATAGTGATAATACTTGCCGTCTATGCGCAGCGACAAACCTAAGGTGTGACGGTTGCTGATGATGGGCATCTCTGCCACCCATTCCAGTCCGTAGCGCGTAACGGGCGAACCGTTCACATACTGTCTGTTGGCGGTGTATGTGCGGCGGGTGGAGTAGGGCAGCGTCACCGTGTGACCGTCAGTGGCTGATGTCACGCTTACCACACCCGTATTCGGGTTTACGTCGTATATGCGGTCGGCGGCGGCAATTCCGCATCCCTCAAGAGCCGACTGCGACGTCTGGTTGTAGGCAAAGGGTGTGTATACGTTCAGAGTCTGATACGGATTGTACGTGCGGCTCCAGAATGCCGAAACGCTCAGTCGCGCCTTGCCGACGGTTGCGTCCAGTCCTGCTTCCACCTGATTGGCATGCTGCCATTTCAAATTTCTGTTATATAAGGCGCGTTTCACGTCGGTGTAGTAGGCATAGTAAGCCTTGCCGTCAGCAGTCGATCCAGGTGTGAATACGAGGCGGTCCGTGTATGTGTCGGCAGGATAGAGCACCTGAAACGACGGCAGCTTAACGCTTTTGCCATAGCCGGCATGCAGCGTGAGCGACGCGTTCTTACCTTTTATTATATTATAGCGTGCGTTTAGTCGTGGCGAGAGGCTTGCTGCTGTGCCGTAGTCAGAACCGCTGATCATAGTGATGTCGTCACGCAGTCCGCCTACGAGCATCAGTCTGCCTATCGTAAGGCGTTCCTCTATGTACATCGCCAGACTGTGCATCGTTGGCAGGAGACTGTAGTCGTAGGGTCGCCATGTGGGAGCCAGACGCATGTCGTCATGGTATGTGCCCTGACCGTTATTGCGTGTGGAGTTTAGTTCGGTGCCGACAGTCAGCTTGTTCACGGCTCCGAGAATGCGTCGTGTCCACTCGCCCTTTAGTTTAAGCTGCATGGTCAAAGGCTTCTGGTCGTTGAATGACCGCACATACCAGTAGCCCGTCGGACCCAGTATGATGTCGCCAGCGCCCATGCCGTCAGCGTAGTCTTTGGCTATGGCATAGCCGTTGGTCATGGTATGCAGATAGGCTTGAGTGGACGAAGACGACGTGTTGGTATAGCTTTCCGAGCGTCGGTCGGCTGTGGAGAAGGCAGCCTGCAATGCTACGTTGAACACTCCTGATTGCTTGCTGTTGCAGAGCCAGTCAATCTGCAGGTTGGCACGTAGCTGATTGTCGCGTTGGCGCTGATAGGTATCGCGAAAAGCGTCCGGGTCGGCTTCTGAATTATATCCTCCGATGTTGCCAGTCAGACTGGTTGTCAGATTGAGGCTTGATCCTTTCATGCGGAATACCTTATTATAGGTAGCCGACATGATGTTTCGGCTATACGCTGTGTGAGGCGATGCTATGTCGGTGAATGAGCGTGCGTGTTCCAACGAGAAGTTGAGCGTACCGGCATTTTTCGCCAATGCCATGCCCTTGCTAAGCGCCACCTGACGTGTGTACGGATTCATCGACGCCTCCATAATCCATGGTGTATGTCCGCGACGAGTGTTCACCTTCACCACGCCGTTGCTTATGTCGCCATACTCCACGCCCGGTATTCCGGCTATCACCTCAATGCTTTCGATGTTGGATGTCGAGATGTTGCGTGTGGATGCTGATTGCGTCTCGCTCATGCTGGCATTGTTGTTCAGACGCATTCCGTCTACCTCGATGGCTGTGCCGAATGCGGCGTTGCCTCTCTCGCCAGAAGCGGAGCGCAGCGCCATGCGCGAGTCGTCCGTCAGAGTGGAGTTGACGGTCTGTCCTCCGGGCAGCAAAGCCATGATGTCATTGAGCGAGAGGGCTTGCGAGTGGTCGAGCGTGTTACGGTCAATAGAGTAAGTAGTGGTGCCGATTGTCGATTTCTTGCGTGCCGTAACCTCCACGCCCGGAATGCTTAGGTTCTCCTCCTTAAGGCGTATGTTCTTGAGGTCTGTGTTGCGATTGATATTGAATTGCACGGTTCGGGTGACGTATCCCAAAGTCCTAACCTCAATGGAGGTCGGTCCTTGGGGAATGTTCTCAATGACGAATGTGCCGTTGGCATCGGTGGTAGCCCATAAGTCAAGATTTGATACCTTGACAATGGCATACGACAATGGCTGTAAGGTGTGTTCGTCAATCACGCATCCCGACACCTTGAAACGTCCGTTGTCAGCTATCGCCGCAGCCGAAATTATCAGTGATAGTATTAATGTTATTGCTTTCTTCATTGCTCGACAAAGTTATCACCGTTTCTCTTTTTATGCAATACCGATATTTGGGTAATTTGTATTCAGCTCGTTGTTTTGACCATACATTTAGTACGGTTTTACGAAACCAAACCTGTCGTAATCTCAATAAAAAAGCGAGATTACGACAGGTTTCTTACTTGAAAGTTGTCGTAATCTCGGATTTTTTATAACTTTGCGACAGGTTCCACTAATATTAAATAGATATGAAGGAGAATATTATAGGTAGAGAACAAGAGATAGAAAAGCTTGAGAATTATATTTCAAGCCGAAAGTCTGAATTTATAGCCATTTATGGCAGACGTCGTGTAGGCAAGACTTTTCTCGTAAAAGAACTGTTTGAAGACCGATTTGCTTTCCGCGTTACGGGTAAAGATAATGTTACAACAAAGGAGCAGCTTATAAGTTTCTGTTTTGCACTTAACGACCAATTAGGTATTGAGACAAACGCCAATAATTGGACTGAAGCTTTCCGACTTCTTCAAAAAGCCTTGGAAAAAATGCCTGAAGGAACCAAAATAATCTTCTTCGATGAACTTCCTTGGTTCGACACTTATGCTTCCAACTTTATCAGTGCGCTTGAACACTTCTGGAATGACTGGGCTTCCTATCGTAGCGACATAAAGCTGATAGCTTGCGGAAGTGCTACCACCTGGATGCTCAACCAAGTTATCAATTCAAGAGGAGGACTCCATAATCGCGTCACCCACAACATGCTGCTTTCCCCGTTCAAGCTACATGAAGTGGAAGAGTATTTCAAATCACAAGGATTCTATTATGAGCGACCGGAAATCATCGAGTGTTATATGGCAATGGGCGGTGTGGCTTATTACTTGTCACTTTTCGAAAACAACAAAAGCGTAGCGCAGAATATCCAGCAACTCTGCTTCACACGTGGCGGAGAACTGACTGAAGAGTTTGAGCGCCTGTTTAATTCGCTCTTCAAGAAAGCCGACAATCATCTGGCCATTGTCACGGCACTGAAGAACAAGGGTAAAGGTATGACCCGACAGGATTTGCTTGATGCTACTGGATTGGCAAACAACGGCAGGTTCAGCCTGATACTCAAAGAACTTGAGCAATGTGATTTTATTCGCAGTTACACCCCATTTGGCAAGTCGAAGAAAGATATGATGTTTCAGCTGATAGATCCTTTCTGTCTGTTCTATTTCAAGTTCATGCATAACAAGGGCTTATTCCTCGACAACTATTGGGTAAAGATGCAAACCACTGCAGAATATGAATCATGGTGTGGACATGCATTTGAGATTGTATGCCTTCACCATATCAACGAGATTGTCAAGGCTTTGGGCATAGACGGTAGCATCAACACTCCTTGTTCATGGTCTTATCGTCCTACTGCCAAGGTTATGGCAGATGAGGAAGCTGATGAAGACTTGAAACACGGAACGCAAATAGACTTGCTGATAGACCGCTCTGATAAGTCAATCTCTATATGCGAGATGAAGTATTGCAATGGGGAATATGAGATAAGCAAGGCATACGACGCTCATCTGGCACACCGCTTGAAGGTTTTCAAGAAAGTGACGAAAACCACAAAGACGCTTATCCCAACTTTCGTAACGCCACATGGTCTGTATAATAATATGTATGCAAGAAAGATAAACAGGCAGGTGACAGGAGACGACTTGTTCTGAATATAGATTGACAAACCCGTAAAAAACATGTCTTCATGTCTTCCTGTCTAAAAAACATGTATTCATGTCCTCTGCTATGCAAATATCGTCTTTATGGTAAAAACCTGTTACAAAATAAAAATCGATTATAGAGTTCCGGTTTGCTGTTTTTACGCTGTTCTGCCGTGAAAACAGTACCTGCGCTTAACGACATAGCCTCTTTTACGGTCTGATAGTGGCACTTTCAGAGTGTAATAGAGGCTGTGTTGTATGACAAGAGTAAAGGTATGGGAGTGTAAAAGTGGCTCTATAGGAGTGTGAAAGTTGCTCTTTGGCGACTCTGATTTCCTAACGCTTCGTCAGCAAACCGCATAACCCGCTGTGTATAAACTTGTTGTCTTCAAACGCTCAAAACTCAAGAATTTCGCACCAAAGATTTTGTTGTGCGCTCAGCTCATAGTATTGAGCATTAGAAATGCAAATATTGTCTTTGTCAAGTTGCAAAACAAACGTAAATCTCACTGCGTTTATGCTTAATTGTGATGTATTATAATTATCTTTGCATTCAGATTGACCATCTCAGAGAAGATAACATAGACTGATAAAATGACAACAGACAATAAAGACAACAAACTCTCAATAGAGAGTAGCGATTATGCTGAGATACTGCGACACGCTGTCGCAGTAATTGAACACGCGCGGACAGAAATAGCCCGACATGTCAATGGCTACGTCTCTACCGCATATTGGGAGATTGGCCAGATGCTTCATGAACGCAAGATTGAAAGTGGGTATGGTGACAGCGTTGTTAAAAGATTGTCGGCAGACCTAAAAGAACGATACCCTAAAATGGGTGTTTCACCACGCCAACTTTGGAATATGAAGAAATTCTATGAGCGTTATGCTGAACATGGTGAGAAACTGCTACGCTCCGTAGCACTTTTGCCATGGTCGCACAATCTATTGCTTTTGAGCAAAGGATTAGATGATGATGCTACTCTCTATTATGCCACAAAGACGGTGGAAAAAGGTTGGAATCGCGACTTGTTGCTCAATGCCATCAAACTCAAAATGTATGAGACACAGGCATTGGCAAGAGTAGACAACAATTTCGACCGCACTTTTCCTGCCGAACAAGCGCAGTATGCCAACGAAGTGTTCAGCAGCAGCTATAATCTTGGTTTCTTGGGAGTGACCAATCCTATCTTGGAGCTTGAACTTGAAGACCGTCTTGTAAAAGCCATAACTCGTTTCCTTATGGAACTCGGCAATGGTTTCACTTTCATAGGCAACCAGCATGTGTTGGAATACAACGGCAAGGAAAGTAAGGTGGATATGTTGTTTTTCCATCGAGGACTGCGTTGTCTTGTTGCCGTTGACCTAAAGATAGGTGCTTTCAAACCTGAGTATGCAGGAAAGATGAACTATTATCTTTCTCTGCTCGACCGCCTTGAGCGTGGTGCGGACGAGAATCGTTCCATCGGAATCATTCTCTGTGCTGAAAAAGACCGTGTAGAGGTGGAACTTGCGCTTGAAGATATGGGCAAGCCTATTGGAGTGGCGGATTATCAGCTGATAGTACCAAAAGAGAAATTACAGAAAGTACTTGCTGACGAGATTAAGGCGTTTAGTGAGGAACAAGGGAACAAATAGCCTTTTTAATATGGAAAAATCTGTACAACAATATAAGCAAGCGGTTAGGGTCATTAAAGAAGCAATTTTACATAGTCAATACAGGGCTGCAAAATTGGTTACCGGTGAACAGTTGTCGCTCTATTTTGGTATTGGTGCTTACGTATCTTTAATTTGGCAGCCATCGGCTGCCAAATTGCAACTATCTATAAATCAAGATACTATAGATATAGAATGTTTCTCTTTGCAAAATGCTCGCCAATGGCGAGCAAATTACAAATGAGTGAGGAACTAAGAAATGCTCTGCCTGATATAGACGAAATGCGAAAGCTGATTACCGAAAACAATGAATAAGTGGCGGATTATCAGCTGTTAGTACCGAAAGGGAAATTAAGCAAATCACTGAATGTCAATACATATGATCATTTTCGTGACGTTACGAAAATGATCGCATTTGACAGTGAATCTAAGCATTAAGCAAATGCTCAGACAATGCGGCATAAACCCTGAAAAACTTCTTCCTGCTGAGGATATAAAGAAAGTGGGACGCAGAGTGGCAAGCAACGAGAAGAAAATAGAAAAGACTTCAAGTAAATTGCCAAAGAAGATAGAATAATAATGAATACTTGCTGACGAGATTTGTATAGCGATGAAACTAACAGAAGGAACATACGAGAATCTGATAACGGACGGGCTTAAGCAGGACATGCTTGAAGCCTCTGGGGAGGGATTGGTGTGTAAGAAGGAAGATATAGATGGCGCAGAGTCGCCTAACATGATGGCAGAACATCTTAACCGCATAATTCGCAACCGTCTGTCGGACGAGAATCTTACGGCAGAGGAACGTGCCTCTTTCGTCAATAGATTGATTG
>ERZ1026862.1346-NODE-1346-length-14641-cov-41.208968_pt1 | contig 14641 bp, 8 predicted proteins | sample MGYA00380161_ERZ1026862 | MGnify/ENA primary metagenome ERZ1026862 (study PRJEB33269, sample SAMEA4719797) | human gut metagenome | biome: human-associated habitat; feature: organic feature; material: feces | place: Cameroon | collected 2013-10 ... | reverse complement strand
GCCCTTGACAGTCGCCGCTTGTGGTAAATTTGCAAAGTAAAATCAAGGGATGACGTTTAAGAAAATGAATGAACGCTCACCTAAAGAAACAATAAAAGTAGCAGGAAAACAAAAAGAGGACGCTACCCGTTACCAGAAACCTTGAGAAAACCAGCCCTACCTATTCCTGGTGTGCCCATCAACATCACTGAGAAAAGAGAGACTATCCTTACCTCTTTCAACCAGGCCTTCGAGTCCCCACCCCCACGATGCCCAGCCAATCCTCCCTCAAGGAAGGCAAGCGAAAGGAGGATTATACCTAACACAAAAGAGACCTGTCACAAGGATGGCAAAGGACTACTACCTTCCAAAAACAAGCCACCATCTTCAAAAAAGTGAAGCAAAAGGAAGAGGAAGCAGATTCTTTCATACCATTTGCCATGACATACAACCTATCTTTTAGGAGGTAGCCTACCCCAAAAGCGGCTCTCCGATCTCCTCCCCCCCCCAAAAAAAGATAGACATAAAAAATCAGAGGCTGATGCTATCAGCCATCAGACAAGCATCTGCGATACCTATTTATCCGGCATAACAGGAAGGTTATGCCGGACGGCTGCGCCCTAAGAAAGCAGCCGAACCGAGGGGAAGAAACCCTAGATAGAGCCTCTCCCCCACTCCCTGCTAAAAGGCAAAACCAGCAAACAAGTCCAACTGCAGGTTACCAGAAAGCCGTCCCTTTAACTGCTTCACAAGTTTAGCAGCTTTCTTGTCTTCCTGCAGAAATCTGATCAGGCTGTTGATAGCCGTATCATGCGCCTCATTCTCGGAACGAAAAAGACCGGTAAAAAGACCAGGCAAGAAAGACCATCCCCTGGTTCCATAGCAAGCAAAAACCCCATATGTCCACAATCCATTGGGATGCTGCAATATTCTAATTTCCAGGTTTTCCTCAATCTCCTCCACTTGAATACGTGATTGCAAGTAGGAAAGTACGTCAACCCAAAGATACTCATTGAGTTTAAGTTCAGAAGGAGCACGGACATACCCTAGCTGCTTGAGCTTTACATAATCACGCCTGGCAAACTCTATATGCCGATTTCTCATACTTGAGTTGTCTGATGCAAAGAGACCTTCCAACTCCAAAATTTCATCATCTAAAATTTCAGCCATGTTGAAAAAGTTGTGGCAAGGTGGTTAGCCTTGCCGTTTCCTTCTTTAATCTGTCACTCTATAATAATACTGTAGCTTAGCCCCTTTGAGATTATCCTCTGCGTAACAAGCTGCTGCATGATAATACTTATCGTAAAGTTTGGCTAGCTCCATGTTTTTTTCATACCACTGGGCAATCTTATGATTCAACACCATCACAAGTTCAGTAATGTAAACACAATTGTCTTTCCATTCATTGAACGCACGATGGAATGTGTCTGTAACGGCATCCCCTCCAAAAGCATCAGCTATGGAGAAATCCTGCCAAAATGTGGTACGTGGCTTGTAACCTGTCTCACTCTCGATGTTCCACTTGGGAACCTTGATTTGAATTGTCTCTGTCATGTTCTTAATCCTTTAAAGTTCAACTTGAATTTATTCTGGATTTCAGATTCACAGCCTTTTTAAGACTTTTGCTATCGTAAAATCCGAGTTTTTTTAAAAATCATTCCGGCATACCCGTCATCACTTTGCCTTTTTACGTGCTTAAAAAATGGAAGGCTCAAGATGTCAGAACACCAAACAATCTGTAGAGAATCTTTTCTGGAATACCCAATCTCTGATTGAGGAAGGCTGCTTGAAAAGATTCTCTGCAGATAGCAGAAATGTGGTGTTTGGTATCTGACAAGCCTGCCATACCTTTGCACGTCAAAAAGCAAGAGATGACTGGTAAGTCAGACAGAAAAAGCACGAGGTTTTATATCGATAGCAAAATTACCAATAGATATAATACATAGACAAACATCGCAAGAGTATAACAAGTTAATTCTGTTTACAATAGAAATAGCCAGGAAACATCAGCTCCAACTTAAGGAAAAATAAAAAAGCCATTGCCTAAGATCCAACACTCTTAGGCAATGGCCAACTTTATCTCTTAGCAGGCATTTTACTTAAATGCCTGAATATACTGCTTTAAAGCATCACGCAAAATCTCTTCACAACTCTTTTTTGTCTTGATCTTAGTGAGCATAAGCTGCTCATAGTCTTCATCGGACAAATAAGTCTGAACACCATGCATAGTGGCTCTTTTCTCTGCAAGAGACATCTTCTTTTTCTTAACAACAGGCTGTTCATTACCAGGACGTACTGCCTGATTCATATTACTAAACGCTGCGCGAAAATCCTTTCCTGCCATAATTCTAAATATTTATAGATTGAACAATTCTTTAATTACCAAAGAGTAGTCATTTGCTGCAGTACAATAAGGTGAATATGAGAACAGGTCAGTCAGCTCTGTCTGCGCCTCATTTACCTTGATGCAACGTCGGATACCATGTGACAAGACCTTATCACCATATGTATCTTTAAGAAAAGCCAGCGCCTGACGGACAATGCGAGGTCTCTCATCCAGCATTACAGGTAACAGACCTAATAATTCAAGATCTTTATTCAGGGCAAATCTACCATTCTTTACCTCATCCAAAGCTCCAAGAATGGCAGCCAAACCATTAACAGAAAGTCCTTCCATCTGAACAGGTATAAGCAAATGACTGGCAACAACCATAGCATTATAAGTTGACTGAGACAATGCTGGAGGGCAATCAATGAAGATATAGTCAAAGAAATCTATAGGATCAGTGATACCTTCACCGGTAAAATCTATGCAAGGACTGCTGATGCAAGCTCCCAACACTTGACGAGGAGATCCGGTATTCTGAAGGAAAGGATCCACATCCTGCATTTTTGCAGAACCTGGAACATAATACACTCCTATCTCTGACTTGTATATAGGAAGTCCCTTACAAGCAATCATAGAATCAAAAACAGTAGCACAACCTTCTGGAGCATGATTCAAAAGGGTTAAGTTACACTGAGGATCCAAGTCTATCTCAAGGATTCTTAGTTTCTTATCCTTTCGGAGCATACCAGCTGCAAGATTTTGCACTGTAGTCGTTTTGCCAACGCCACCCTTATTATTGACGATAGCCAAGATCATTTTCAGTCTATTTTCCATGTCTTTGACTTTTAATTATTAATTCTGGTGCAAAGATACATTAAATAATTGAAATAAACAAGAGAAATCGCAAAAAAGTTTGTTTTCAAACATAATATTTTGCAAACATGTATGTATACATATAAGTTTGCAAACTTCAAACAACTTATATCATACTATTAATCAAACGTTTATAAAAACTAATAAAACAGTTTTCAAACATACATGTTTATTTGTTTTTTGGTTTTCGGTTTTACAAATAGCCAAACATACAAACTTTCAAACGTAAACGAACAGAGAAGGAAAAAGGAAAAGAACAGGAGAAACAAAGCTTATTGATAAATCAAAGTATCGAAGAAAAGCCCATTTATATACATTAAAAAGTATATCGATAATCAAACGTAAAATACAGAAAAGACAATTAAGCAACAGTATAAAGAAAAGTAGAGATGATAAAAGTTCCAGACGGAAACACCGACCTCCCTACTCCACTCTATTAACATCAACAAGAAACATACCTCCCCAAAAGTAACATACGAAGATCTGATAGATAAGAAAAAAAGGGAATTGCAGATAATTGAAAATAGCAATACCAAACAAAATCAAGTAACACCAGGATAAAACTGTTAGCAAACATTTCGGAATACAAACTTACGAAAAAACATGGATCCTTGTTCCTTGCATCAAAAAGATATTAAAGCAAATTATTGAATGAAAAATGTAAATTCTCCCCAAAAATGATTATCTTTGCAAAGCGTCTGAGAGAAAGACCAACCGAGTGCACGTTGGATGCATTGTTCGTCACCCTCAGACGCATTCTCTACCCAACCATCGAAAGAATTCTCGACCAAAGTAAATCATAGGACTTATTTTTTTTAAGCGGAGAACAGAATAAGTCAACAATGGATATAATATTATATAAAGATATCAATAAAAACAAACCTGTTTTCTAACATACATTATTACAGTCTTACAAAAAAAAGTAAATATGAAATGCATCACGAGGGTAAAGAAACAAAAAGCTAACTCAAACATGTTTGCTTTCAATCATACATGTTTGCATTTTTCCTAGTTTGCCAACAAACATACAATCAAACAACCAAAGAAAATGTAAACTAGCATTCAAAGGAACCAGTGTAATAAAAAAACAAAAGACTTAGTTTAATTGAAATCAAACATACAGGTAATCACAAATACGTAATTATCGGTTTACAAACAATCAAACACCCAAACATGCAAAGTTACATATAATCTTGTAAGCAAGCTAACAAAAACACAGGAATGCAAAAAAGTGATTGAAAACAAAGATACATGTAACCAATCATACATGTTTACATACAAACAAACAAATTTAAAAAAGGACATAAAAGTAACGCAAACATGAGTAAAAAGACTAAAAGACATTTAACACGCCTGCGCATTTTCAAACGTTCAAACATTCAAGCATACATACTTTCAAACATTCAAACAAAAGCAAAAGCTTGATCAAAACTAAAAAGAAACAATGAATCTCAAGTGATAAGGTACATTACAAATAGTAAAACAAAACAGCCTAAAACCCTATAATATATAATAGTAAGTACACGTATACAAACATACATGTTTTCATGTAAGCATTATTATAAGTATAGTTATATACTATATATCAGTAAGTTAACAGCTCAAAGAAACATCAGAAAATTAATTCCAACTTTCAAAGATTCATCCTTTCAAACATACTTGTTTTCAAACATTCAAAGAATTCAGTAAATTAGTAATACATTAGTAAAGATGAGAGAAAGTAAACAGGAATAAATTAAAGTCATAGGTATCATGAATTTAAGCGCATAAAAAAAGGATTCAATGAAACATGTTTGTAGGGTAACATGTTTTCAAACATACAAAAAAAAGATACCCAATTAAACTCAGGTTACAGGCAACAGCCTGAACCTGTATAAAACAATCCTATATACAAACATTTATGTTTTTTAGTTTTCAAACATACATGTAAACAAAAGATATTGCATAAAAGAGATAATAACATGAAAACCAGTATTCTGACTTTATATCTTTAAGGTTAACATGTTTTCGGTTTTTCATGTTTAGAAGTTGACTGCGCACAAAATATATTTATTCAAACATTCAAGAAAATTTTCATAAGATCAACAAAATATGAAAGATTAGGCAGCAATACGGATAATAAAACATACTAAAATATTGGTAAACAAAATATCATGTTTACAATGATACATAGAAACTAAAAAACAAAGAAACAAGAATGTTTGAAATCAAAAGGACAAGATTCAACCAAACAAACGAGCAATTAAACGAGCAAACAATATTTCTTGAAAAAGAAAGAAGGAAAAGGTGTAATGATAAAAAGAGATTCAAAAAGTAAAACATAAACTACAGTAATAATAAGTAGCAAAGAATATAAGTTCAAATGGCTCGGTTCGATAGCATACAGTACTGGTTTCATCAAAAAGAATCAGGATGTAAACTCCCAAAAAGAACGTGAAGCTCATACTGAATTTTTAACCACCCATTAGAAAGAACATATATTGCCTTGCAACAGTATTAACAGATAGCTCAAATAATGACTTAACTAATTATCTGACAAGAGGAAATCAAGTAACATGAAGTCTCATTAAAAGAAAAAGGATAAAGAATCTCAAAAAAATGGAAGAGAACAAATGCAATAAGTTTGCGTACGGGTTTTCCATTTAACGGTTTATTTTGTTTTCAAACATACTTGTAAACAAACATTATAGCTATATACCTATATATTAATGCATTAAAAGATATAGCACAAAAATACAAACATACTAGTATGCATGTTTTCAAACTTTCAAACAGATATTGAAAGTAAAGGAGAACACATCATGAGTTGAAAAGATTAGGAAAGCCCAATACAAAATACGATAGTAAAGAAGAACAAAAAGTATGAAAGATAGATTATTGATGGGGTGGGGTAGCAGGTATCTTATACAACAATGACTGTTACGTCTGTCCAACTATAATTAATAACAGCATCTGATAAAAATTCGTGTTAAGGTAGCCATAAATCATCTAGGTAGCCACCTATATCTTCAAGCATGAACTTTCATGGCAATAGTTCCCTATAGAAGTTTCCAGAAGGAGTTTCTTACGAAAAACCAGAATTTCTATAAGAAGAGTCTACACAATAAGCCATGTCGCCTAGCTTTTATATCCATTCTACAGTTTGATTATATAACGCTGCAGTTCCGCAACAAGAAAAAGTACTCTTCAACAATCTTCTTTGGAACAGCGGCTTCTTGCATTAACTCCTCACCATGAAGAGTCGATAACCAGGCTGCAGCATCCACCATATCCTGTATCATTACTTCAGTCATCATATGATGCTAACTACTAAAGCTGATCTAACCCATTCTTAATCTATAGTCTAGACTCCCTACTTTTATAAAGTTTTCAACAGACGATTCCATTCTCATGGTAACTATATAGGTTTAATATCGCCACGTAGAGAATACTATCAGAATGTAGGGTAGGGGAGAAACTAATTCATATGCTCTGTACAAAAAGGATTCTAAAATACAGAAAATAATAAGGTATAGCGAACATTTTTATTTGTTTTCAAACATGTTTGTAAACCTGCAAACAAGATATAAATCTATAGATCAGCAATTTACATTATTCAGCAATCAAGTAAACTAACCTACATGTACGTGTGCTTACAAACTTTCAAACATCCAAACATTTAATGATAGCGTTCAATCAAGAATGATATAGATGGGAAAAAAACATGTATTAATGCAAGTAGGAGGCAAAGTAAAATTCTGGAAACATGTTACAAGGATAGGGTAGGGGAGAGGCAAAATACAACGAGGAAGGGCATGCCTTACTGAAGACATGCCCCGAATAATCTATTCTTCCTCAGAGATTTCAACAGAAGGGATCTCACCAAGATAGGCCCCCATATCCTTCCTGTCTCTCCATACAAAAACATCATTGATAAAATTCATCAACTTCTCATGCTGCTCATGGATGCTATCAACAATTTGATTATAATAGTCTAAATCCTCATCTTTAGAAGTAGAGGTAAGCTGAAGGTTCAGGTCATCCAGAGCGTCGAGATGAGCATTGAGCTTGAAATACACTTGCTGATAATAATTCCTTTTCTCCATTTCCTCATGATGAGTAGATTCCAAAATCATTCTCAGCCCTTCATCCTGTTCCGAGAAGTCAACTTCTTCTAGAGGAATGAATGCAGTGGCTGCTTCATCACCAGCCAGGATGAAGAAAACAACCAACCTATCTCTACCATGCCAAATGTGATGTGGGTCAGTTTGCAACCAATTCTTCACTTTGCGCACAGATGGAATGGATGAATTGAAACTAGATATTATTTTCACCATAATCTTATGTATTAATCGTCAAACAGTCTACCTTGTACTCCCTTACCTGGTTTTCCATTCATATACGGAACTCCATAATCTTCATAGAGCATCTTGCATACTGAACCACAGATTTTTCTCTCGTTAGTATCAAAATCATCTTTACTATATCTCAAGGCTATTTTCTTCAGCTGCTTGGCAATTTTCTCTAGAATTTCAATTCTTTCTGACTGCGAGTCTACTGTAGAAACAGATTTGCTGATGGCAGTGATATAATAGTTGGACTGCTCAACTCTGAAATGCGCACGAAGGAAGGTGTTGATCTGGGTGATGATCTTGGTCAGTTTTGCACCATAACCTTCAGACAGAATCTTGATCTGTGTTGGTGTAACCGGCTTCTTAGCACCAAGTCTTGCTGTATTACCATTTGTTTCAATGATAAAATAGTAGGCAGTAACAGCACCCCTGGAGTTCTTGCTCTTAACCTTATAATCAAAACAAACGTCACAAAGTCCCTTTTCGTAGAGTTTCCTGATGTCGTTCTTAGCCTTGTCAAGCACTCGCTTCTTGAAATCAGAACCGTTTTTATACTGTTCTTTCTGGATAATGTTGCCCTTTTCATCCTTAATTTCTAGAAGGTTGAACATCTTCTTGATATCATGAACGGTCATGAAGAAGATTTTGTCTTCCTTGTTACGGTACTGACAGCAGAATTCATAGAAGCGTTGTGAGTACACACTCTTGAAGCTCATCTCGATATACATGTCAAAGACAGTAAATTCAGATGAGAGGTTGGTGAAGTAGGGGAGGAGTACTGGAGTAACACCCACAGTGTAGGTCTCCTGATCAGGGTGCTCATCCACATACGACAATAAACCAGCATAGATGCGGTGACCGTCTTTAGAATGAAAGACCTTCTTTGAATCAGTGATGTTCTTTAATGCATTGAAGGCATAATCCAGGTTTGAGCTATGGCCGGATACACATTCCAGAAGCTGGCTACGAGTCAGGGTAAGCTGATACTTCTCTGGATGTCCATCTGGAAGATCCTTGTTTTTCTGTATACCACGCAGAATCTGCAACCAACAATTTCTCTCAACTGCAGAAAGATTGCTGATTGCCTGAGTTACATCGTTTGGCTGAGAAATAAAATAGTGTGGATTTTCTGCCAGAATCAATCCATCAACTTTCTTAGGACGCCCAGGTTTCTTCTTAGTAACCTTGCCTCCTTCATCGCCGGAGGGTATTACCTCTGCAACGACTTCCTCAATTTCTTCCTTTTTCTTCGCTTTAGCCATAGCTATATGATTTTAATTTTGGGCACAAAAATACATAATTTCTGCGACAATCCTCTTAAAAAAGTCGTAAATTACATTTTTTTAACCTCTAAAAGACAAGACAAAATTATAAAATCTAGAAATAATGAGCACAAAAAGCAGGAGGTCATTCTATAACTCATTGAAAATCAATAGGGCAATTTGAGGTCTGACCATAAAAAACATGGTATTAGATTCGAAAGTTTATGCGACAAAATTATAAGTAAAAATATGATTTTGAGTTAGTTTGCGACATAAATATAATATAGATTGTCGTAAATCAAGTTATTTCACTACTCTTCTTTTGAGTAATCTTTTATTATTATCACTTAAAATTATATTGTTGTACATTGGGTTTTCGTGATTTATTGGTTTTCGTTAAAGTATTACTTTAATATAGGTTAACTATCTTGTTACGACAATATTATAAATGATAATAGTTTTTATAGTAAGAAAAGCCAGAATTTAAAGGCAAAAACACGCTAAGTTTATAATTTTGTCCGGGCTTGAGTTTTGGGGATTGGGATATAATATATAAACTTTTGAATCTCTGATAGTTAAAACATTGCTGCGACAAAATTATAATATTGAGAAAGGAATGATGATGTATTTTTTAACTGGCACTTTGCTGCGACAAAATTATAAAGAAACAAAAAATATGATTTTCAAAACGACTATTTAATAATTATGTCGCAAATAAAATCATAATAACTATAATTGTGTCGCATGTGATGTGGCATATAGTGGAGAATTCTTAAAGTATAAAGGCTGCAAAAAGAGTACTTTATTAAATGTATAGCTTGTTTTGAGGGAGATGGATGAAGAAAGGCTTTAATGAATATTCCATGTTACTGCGACAAAATTATAAGCTAAATCTAATTCTATAGGTGAAGTATTCCATGATAGAAGTTAACGTTATAATTTTGTCGCAATGTACACCAAAACCCGAAGTATAAGATAATTATAATTTTGTCGCAACGTGATTGTATTTGTTTGTTTATCAGTGTATTGAATGATTTTAATAAAGTAACTTGCGGCAAAAATATAAATGCCAAATAGAGCAGGGGATTACTATGTAATATACCTGCGACAAAAAAATAAAGGAAATCAGATAAAAGTAGAACGTTTTACGACTTCTTTGTATTTTTGTCGCAAATAGATTCAATTTGTTTATTATTCTGTCGTATGATGTATGTTCAGAGCAAATAAAACATAGGGAAGATAAACTATAAAGTCTTTTGCTTCAATATGTTATAAGTATTTATAGAAATGTTATCGCGACATAATTATTGGTTGAATTAGGCAGGAATAGCTGTTAACTCTTGAATTTGCATGTTACGCATGAGGATTATGACTTATATTAGAAAGAGTAAGAAGACCAAAATATAACACTAGCTAACATAAAGATACATATTTTAACACGCACAAAAGTCTGTTCTTTCTTTATAAGGCCTGGCTTTCAAAAACTTTCCCTCCATGAAGCTGGGAGTTTCCTTTTTCTGCATCATAACGGAGGAAGAAACACCACTATAAGTCTTCTTGCCAGTCTGCTCTTTTTTATATTTCCATTTTTGGCTTATTCTTTTCAGTATCTGTAACTGACTGATTTATAATATCTCCCTTTAGCTACCTGCGACATAATTATAAGATGATGCGACAAAAATATAAACCTAGCTGCGACATAATTATAAATCTTAGGTGGTATGTTGCGACAAAATTATAAGGGTATAATATGAATCTAGATTAACGTTTTTTGCATATAAGATGTTTTGTTAGGATAGAAGTGATTACTAGAAGTGAATATACTAGGGTGATCATTTTCCAATTAAATAATTGAAATAATCATATATCTGTCTGATAATCTACATTTTGCAGGTATATTCTAGTGAGACGAACTTGAATTGTTAGGTTTAAACAGTACTTGTCTTGTCTTCAAAATGGCTTTGCTTACTGTATATTATCTCCCATTAATAGTATTCTTCAGGATTACTTCGATTTCGTATCTTTATAAAAATGTCGCACCATTATATGGAAAATGTTTAATATTGGCCCAGGTTATAACACTATCTAACATAAAGATACATATTTTAACGCGCATAAAAGTCTGTTCTTTCTTTATAAGGCCTGGCTTTCAAAAACTTTCCCCCCATGAAGCTGGGAGTTTCCTTTTTCTGCATCATAACGGAGGAAGAAACACCACTATAAGTCTTCTTGCCAGTCTGCTCTTTTTTATATTTCCATTTTTGGCTTATTCTTTTCAGTATCTGTAACTGACTGATTTATAATATCTCCCTTTAGCTACCTGCGACATAATTATAAGATGATGCGACAAAAATATAAACCCACATGCGACATTATTATAAACTCTAGGAGATTTGCTGCGACAAAATTATAAAGGTATGGGATTTGCGGCAATTAACAGATTTTTCATTTCTCATTCTTCTGTAGTATTGGCTCTGGACTTTTCCCTCTGTACTCCATATAGGCATTCTTGAGTTTGCTGCGACAAAATTATAAGGAAATTAATGCCTTCATGGCCTTGTAGAATCCTAAGACAAGTTTGGTGATATGAGAAGAGATAGGTACAGGGTTCTGCAAATCAAGAGAAAGCCTTCTTTTTATTGATTTGTATGGGAGACCAGGCTCTTGGATGATTTGCAATGAAACTTTCCTTGGTAAAACAGAAACAACGTCTTAAATCGCAGAAAAATCCCCTTTTTCCTTTTTCGTAGAATTATGTGTGAAAATGAAGAGAGGGGAGAAGTAGTCTTTTGCATTATGTGATAGATGGAAAAAGAGAAGTGTTACCCAAAATATTTTGGTGTAGCACTTCTCTTTTTTCTTGAGACCTTCCAGCAACAGAGGACTCTTCTACGTTTCCGATTCTAGGCTAGAAGGGTAGGGCAAAGAACTAGTTCTCTGTATTTTGTGGAACGATTTCTTCACGCAGCCTGTTATGAACTGTGAAAAAATCATTCAATAGCGCCCTTAGGTATTCTTTCACATGAGGGATTTCCTTGGTCAGAATGCACTGGCGTTTGGAATGGAGAACAAATTTCTGTCCTTCTTCTTCTATGCTGTAAACAATAGTTGTTCCACTATAGTTGTTGATTGTGTTAATTGCCTTACGTACATTAGACATTTGTTCTAGATCATCCAATGGAACTATATACCATCTTGGATCCCAAATATCAATGAAGAAACTCTCGTTGCTGGCATCAATGACGAAAAGTTCTCCCTGATATTGAAAACACAAGCGGTTCTCGTCCTCTTCTGCAACAGATACCTCACAGTTTAACTGCTTCAGTAGTTCTCTGCACAAATCCCTGGTGTGGGGAGGTTCTGCCTGCTTTTCTTCTTGCTGTATGTCTGCAGAAGCCTCAGGTTGCGTACAGCCGTTTGTCTCTTGTTCTGTAGCCTTTGCTTTTCTACGAGAAAAGTAGTAGATACAAGCTATGATCACAATCGTTGAAATAATAGTCTCCATATGCATCGTTTTATGATTTTCGTTTATTAATGTGGCAAAAATACAAAAAAAATCGTGAAGTCATGAGAAATGGCACAAAAAAAGCCAGACTCTATGAAAAAATCCGGCTTTTGAAAAGAAAATCATTCATTTACTCTACTTATTATGTCTTTCCACTCCTCTGGAGAGTAAGCTGTAACAACTGCAAGTACAGAAACGCCAAGAACAAAAAGTAACATCATATGAATACTCGTTTTCCGTGTGAACCCACGACAGACCTGCTGCAACTAGTAATTTTAAAATATTTTTCCCACTCCCCAAATCCCGAAGATAAAAGGTGATAGGCTTTTTACGTGCAAGTCAATACGATAAATAAGAGTAAACAGGGTGCAAGGAATTTCTGTATTTTTTTCGGTAGCTATCAGCTGCTTAGACAAAAAATCCAGAAATAGCCTTTAGGCGGTACTTGCAGGTTTACGTTTATCGTAATTTTGCAAAGTAAAAACCTCTCTCCTTAAAATCGGGATATAAGAAACTTGGGACAAACTGTTGCAACTGGCATAGAGGTTACATGGTTAAACATATTCTGTGTAAATGATAGATTCTTGTGTCCATCTTTTCTTAACTTTTTCAGGTTATTCTTGTTTAGATGATAGGTAAGTTTTAATTATATTGGAATGGATGTTTTCATGGCGTTCTTTTTCCTTGTGGAATCTTTTCGTTAACAGTTCGCAATAAATTCCGATTTACGGAATCCTTAAACTAAATATAACTTAATCTCTTTTAATGATTTCCGATATGCGGAAACCATTCACCTAAATTAATATTTCTGCATGAATGAACAAAAAAATCCCCATCGCTGGAATTAATCCTAAGCGGTGGGGATTTCAATGCCTGCCGTAATCATCTTCTTGGTTTGAAGCTTCGTCTCTAGAAGCTACTTGTAGTTCTCATCATCGTAAGAGATGATATCCAAGTCTTCTGCAATTTTTATAAGCCCGTTTTTGATTTTTTTACCCAAAGTTAATGGCTTAGGCTTGGTAACTGACGATTCTACAGAAACTTTTCCTGAATCTTCTGCGCTATGAGGGTTGTTCTCCTTCATACCCTTAGTTGCCTCTTCTTCAGTCTCTCCTTCTTGAGCTGTAATCATGGCGACCTTCCCTGTATCATCAGTGTTATTGTTATCTATAGTTTCTGTTTCTTGCTTTTGCTCAGTTTTATCTGAATGCGTCTGGAAGTTGTCTCGAATAGGATGATAGAGTTTGTCGATGATTCTTTGATAGTCTTCTTCATCCTTTGACGTAGAGGAACTTTCTTTTACCTCCTCGGACAACTCATTGTTGAGACCTGTTGCAAGAATGGTGACTTTGGCATCCTCGTCCAAGCTGTCATCATCAGAGAGACCCCAGATCACCTTGATGTCTGGATTCAATTCATCAAAGAAAGCATCAATTTCTCTCATTTCCCGAACAAAGATTGGGTGCTTGCTGGAAGTATAGATATTGAAGAGTATGCGCTGGGCATTACTGATGTCGCTGCCATAGAGTAGAGGAGAGTCCAGGGCATTCTTGATGGCATTCTGTACTCTTCCCTCGCCACTGGCTCTACCCATGGCCATGATAGCACCGCCGCCGCTCTTGATGGTAGTCTCGATGTCACGGAAGTCAAGATTGATGGTACCCTCTACAGTGATGAGTTCTGAGATGCTCTTGGTGGCATCGCTCAGCACCTTGTCTGCCAGTTTGAATGCATCCTTTACGGTTATCTCAGAGTCGGCATAAACATCACAGAGACGTTCGTTGTTGACGATGAGCAAGGCGTCCACGTTCTTGCGCATTTCTTCTACACCCTGTAGGGCCTTGACGATTTTTTTTCGCTTCTCAAAGTAGAAAGGAATGGTGATGATACCTACCGTCAAGATACCCATGCTTTTGGCGATGCCTGCAATGACGGGAGCAGCTCCTGTGCCGGTACCGCCACCCATGCCTGCTGTAACGAATGCCATCTTGGTTCCGTCATCCAACAGTCGCTTGATGTCTTCCTGGGTATTCTGTGCTTCACTTCTTCCCACTTCTGGATTAGCCCCTGCTCCCAAACCGCTCTTTCCGAGCATGATTTTTACAGGCACAGGTGATTTGGATAGCGACTGGCTATCCGTATTGCAAACGGCAAAGCTCACATTTACAATACCTTCTGAGTACATATTCTTAACGGCATTGCATCCGCCACCACCCACACCAATCACCTTGATGATGTTCTTGGTAGTGTCTTCTGTCTGTCCGAAATCTATAGGTGTCCAATCTTCTTTCATCATTTCAATATTTCAATCTAAGTAGGTCTGCGGGGTTACCCCCGCTTTCCCCTTCAAGAACCGTGCATG
>ERZ1026862.1345-NODE-1345-length-14642-cov-16.954343_pt1 | contig 14642 bp, 13 predicted proteins | sample MGYA00380161_ERZ1026862 | MGnify/ENA primary metagenome ERZ1026862 (study PRJEB33269, sample SAMEA4719797) | human gut metagenome | biome: human-associated habitat; feature: organic feature; material: feces | place: Cameroon | collected 2013-10 ... | reverse complement strand
TATTCTTGCCGTGTTTCCTTTATACGGTCATTTCGATTGTCTATTTTGTAGCATCATACATAGACAAATGAAAAAGCGGATGGCTGTTGTATAATCAACTCCATCCGCTATCTTTGCATTTTAAATGCCTTTTTAATTGTGTCATTCTAATAGAATAACGTGTGCCTGAGTATTGTCCATATCAGGCATTGTCATTCCAACTGGCGCACCAATATAAGTCGGATCTGTAATGACATAATGTTTTCCATTTAAAGAAATATAATCCCCAGAAACATTGTCTGTAAAACATACAGCACTTGCCAAATGCCCTGGATAAAACACTAAAATAGTTTTCAATCTCAATAAATCCCTTACTAAACGAGTGAATAGTATAGCTCTGTCTTCACAATCGCAATATGGATAATATAAGGTTTCCTCTGCAAAGAAAGCTCTGTCATGTCCCCAGACCTTATCATCATATTCATAAACAAAGGCAGTCTGAACCCAATTAAGCAATTTGTTTACAGCTTCCAGTTGACTCAATCCTTTAATTTTCTCCATTAGTGCAGGATATAGTTTTTCTTTTACATGCTCATCCAATGGCGTATTGGCATACATTGCCCATCTTGTCATAAAGTTAGCATTAACTTCTGAAGAGGGGTATGTATTATAGAACTCTATCAAGTTTTTGTTCACTTGAACCTGAACTTGTACATCTGGATATCTCTTCGAAGTCAAAGTTCTTACATCACTTGCCTTGTATTCAAACTTTTGATTTTGAGGAATATACAAAGATAAAGGTTTTTCTTTAGGAAATGATGCGTCACATATTTCAAGTTGATTCTCGTTACACTCAAATGGATAAAAATTCAAATCATCTATATTGAAATATGGAATCTCATAAATTCCATGCTCGCTTGCATACAATAAATATAAGTGTTGTCTATTCCTTCCAATTCTCATTTTATAACCACTTTGACTAAAAATATAAGAAGTTAGCATTGTGGCTTCATTTGTATTTCCATATATGGTTTTTGAAAATGAAGATAATAAATTAAGGTATGCCCAATCGCACAAATTTTTGCTAACCCTTATTGCAAGACAATCTCTTATAGTATTGTTGAGTACACCTTCTGCTGACAATTGTGTCCATACATTAGATAGCTGTTCGTTGTTACAATCATGTAGAGACAAGTTTAGGTCTTTATTAAGGCGAACTTGGTATTTTGTCCCACAATAAATAAATTCAACCGTCCTTTCTTGTGGTTGATAGTCCTCTTTGATTGGTGCAATAGGCGTAGGTTGTGGATTGGGGGTAGGTGGCACAACAACTTCCTTGATTGGTATTGGATTGCTCTCAATAGGCTTGCTTTTATCTTCTTCTGGGATTGTGACAGGTGGCATTGTCTCATCCTTGGGTTTTGGAATGGCAGGTAGAGCATTATATTGCTCCCATGCTCGTTTTAAAAACATTGCATATTGTTCATTTGCTTCTTTTCGGAAAACATTGTATTTTTGCATTGCTTGTTGCTTAAAATCTTCATAAGCTTTACTTGGGTCGTTATTTTGTGGATAACAGGTTGTTGCACAACAACTCAACAATATACCGAACAATATTTTTATATTTTGCGTAATCATATCGTTAAGCAATAATAGATAATTAAAATCACTGTCAAAACAGCAATTAGAAACAATTTAACGAATAATATATAGGAAACGCCATCACTGATGGAATTCCATTCTTTTTCAGTCTCTTCCTTTGCGAGTTTCCCATTATCTAATAAAATATGTAACTTACGGCTTTTTCTTTCTAAGTATAAATAATAAATCATTTCTATAGCCAAATAAAAAATGGACAAGATTATGATCACATAAAGTAGAATTTTTTTATTATTTTGAGAGGCCGCAAAGATTAAACCCCATGCAGATGCAAATATTGCATATACTATTTTTCTGCCAATTTCACTAAACTTATTTGAATAAGTACTTATATAAGACTCAAGTGTTTGCAAAACATCTTGACTCGTATTCTCATTATTAGCCAATTCTTTATTACACATATTATTTCAACTTTAAATTACTCCAAATTAAAGACATATTGTTAGATACACTAACTGTAGGAGATTGTATCTTCCCATTTTCAACAACTGAGTTTTGGCGTACCTGTTTATTGATATATGTTCCCAAATCTCCCAAAGAGACTTCTCCTTTTGTCTCTTGCAATTTCTTTAGGAGGAAATAGGTAAACATACTGTGCTTTTTCTTTTTATAGGAAAAAGCTGTCTCATTACCTTGCGCAGCAGACAGAACAACCATATTCCCCTTTGGTGACGCTTGTTTTGACTTAACTATCACACCTTTTGAATCTTTTAATAACATATTTCCTTCTTTTGATGTTCCACAAAAGCAAGCATCAAGAAAAACCGTAGTTAACTTGGTAGGCATATCTCCTAATTGTTTATACATATCAGCTATGCTTAAAGCACTTCTATAATCATTGGCTATTCCGTCAGAAGGAAGCAAGTATGCTTGATTTGTATGTTCGTCTGGTATGCCATGCCCAGAATAATATACAATTATATTAGCTTGTCCATCAAAGGCACAAGCTCTGTCATTTAGCCAGTTTAGTCCCATACGCATATTATTTATTGTAGCATCTTTGATGAATTTGATGTTCTTATTGGAAACTCCTAACACATTTTTACAATATTCCATAAATATTTTTCCATCATTATGAGCATAAGCTACTTTGGAAATATCAGCCTCATCGTAATTTTCATTTGCTATAATCAAAACAAAACTTTTTCCATCGTTTATGTTTCCCCTAGGTATATTAATATCTACATCAGAAGGGGTTTGCGAATACAAATATTGATATTTTTTTAAGTCAGCATTTGATTCACAACATTGAACAACCAACTTTCCCTGACGGTCAATATAACCGACATTTCCATTTTTGTACACTCTTGCTAATTCTTCGGATGTTCCAAAGGCATCTGCTTTATCATAAGAGAATGGAACTACTATTTGGTTTGACAGATTTATATACCCCCATTTCCCTGCTTTATTAACCGCAAACAATTCACATTCACTACTTAATCTCATGTTGTCATAAGTAGCAGGTATAATAATATTGTTGAATTTATTAATTACTCCCCATTTCCCGTCTTTTTTGAATAGAGCATAACCTTTTTCATTAAAGCCCCACAGCTCATCATATTCAAAAGGAATAATAAGTTTACCATTTTTATCTACGCTTCCCCATTTCCCGTCTTTTTTTAATAGAGCATAACCTTTTTTATTAAAATCCCGCAGCTCATCATATTCAAAAGGAATAATAAGTTTACCATTTTTATCTATGCTTCCCCATTTACCATTTATTCCTATGTTTGTAAACAATCCATCTTTTACATAGTATTTCATATCATAATTCGTTAAAATAAAATCAGACAATAATTTACCTGTTTTAGATATTAAGGCATAGCCATTTCCTTTGTTTTTTTGAGTAACCAAAGCAACCCCCTCATTAAAAGAGTATGCGCCATCATAAATGCAAGGGATAACTAATTTTCCTGTCTCACTATTAACAAAGCCATATTTGTTGTTTTTTCTTACTAATATTCTGTTTTCGTACGACATTTGTACATCATCATATTTTCCTATTTCTACTTTTTTTCCTTTATTATTATAGCTATACCATATTCCTGTTTTTGAGTTCTGAAAAACAGTATATTCATCATCTCTAAAAAACCAACCAGTTGAATGCTCTAAAGGTATTACAACTTCTCCCTTTGTATTAATATATCCATTATACCCCTTTCCTTTTCCGACACAAAGAAGATTGTAATTATTATAACAACCATGATAGTCATCATATTCGAATGGAATAGCGGTTTTCCATGTATATGCTTTGATTGCTCCCCATTTTCCATTTTTACAACACATAATAATGTTGTTATCCAATAAAAATGGTTGAATATTGTCATATACAAATGGAACTACTTCTTTATTTTCTATAGAAATTATTCCATATTTACCATTTTTTTCGCAACTAAATAAATTCCCAACATTATTATTTTCAATAACGTCCAAGTCTTGATATATGCAAGAAACGATCTCTCTTCCATGTATGTCTATAATTCCATACATATCATTCTTTTTAACTTCTATCCATCCTGTTTCATTATCTTCTAAAATACTAGACCAGTCGTCATCATAAATAGATTCTGTTATGCGCTCGCCAAAAATATTGACATAACACCTTTTCCCCTTTTCAGACAAAGGGAAAAGGCGATTCTCGTAATTCTGTGCTATTGAAGGAATGACTACTAACAGCAGCATAAGACTAAGTAATATATTCTTCATTTCGAATCAGGTTTAAATGTTTTAAAAATTTTGTTTGCTTGATTGTAAATAAATATGTTTTGGGTTGCGAAAAATAGCCCCCGTTCCGTCTGTTCCCCTTTCCTATGAAAAGCATCCTCAATACACAACCAATTTGGAGAAGCCATGAGTTTGTTCTTTAAGAAGAGAGGCCCATCGTACCATGGCTTGTCTTTGTTTTGAGGTAATGTTTGAGTACAAGTATCGTGAAGAAGAACTGATTGTATGTCATTCATCGACAAATATTCAAATTCATCTTCTACATCTTCAGCTATATGACTACCATCTAACAGAGCGAAATCTATATGTTCGGCAGTTGCTAAATAATCCACAGACCGCATATTATGCAAAGATATTTGCTTGTATCCCTCACATATATCATAAACGGATTTTTCAAAATTTGTGTCACAAAGGTGGACCTCAAAGGTACATCCCATGTTTATTGCTTCAATAAAAGCCGTTGTCGAGAACCCTCGGTGTGAGCCAACTTCAAGAACTTTTTTATAAGGATAAGCCAATAATAAATTGAATAATATCATTACATGGGTATTATCCATACCCCAGCCGTCATCACTAATAGTCGATGGATACTTCTTCTTTATAGAATATCTAAGATTTGGAAATATAAAATCTTCCATATTGCTATCTATTTTCACAAACAATTCTAAACCCACAGTCATAAAAACGTGAATTTCTGTTATTTATACAGCGATATGAAGCACGGCAAAACCTTGAATAACAGTTCCAAGAACCACCACGCAAAACACGTGCATCTTGGTTTGGTACATGTTCCACATTATAAGGTTTAAAAGTGTCCAAACACCATTCCCAAACGTTTCCATGCATATCGAAAAAGCCCAACTGATTGGGATTATACAACCCTACTGGACAAGGGCGGTTTATTGTCTTACCAACAATTTGAGAATTATATGGGTAGTTACCATTTATATTGGCATCATTAGAAGTAAAACTATCACCATTTGCAAAGACAGTGTCGTTGCCTGCTTTGCATGCAAATTCCCATTCTGCTTCTGTTGGAAGTCTATATGCAAATCCTTTTTCTCTTTCAATCGTCATGTTGGATAACCTTCTGCAAAATTCCATCGCATCATCCCAAGAAACAGACTCTACTGGAAAATTATCAGTCTCAATTTGTTGTACAAATCTCCATCCATCACCATATTTAGAAAAATATGAAGGGTTAATATGCATCACTTTCATGTATTCAGCTTGCGTTACAGGATGTATGGACATAAAAAATGTTTTTACATGTTGTAAGTGTGCAGGTTTCTCGTTATCTCTTGCCATATAGTCATAACTTGTCGCCCCCTGCCTAAAAGTTCCTTCCTCTACTTGAAGAAATGGCATTTCTAAAGAGTTTAAAAATGTATATGTAGGCATTTACATAAACAATTAATAAATAACACAAACCAAACAAACAAGAATGATCTTGGTATAAATTTGTACATAGACATACCTCCCATATGAAAATATATATTCTTATACCATTTTTTCTTACGTTCGCCTTTCACACCTATACAGTTATTAATGGTCTCTGTACTACCAGCCCAAACAGGCGGAAAATCATCGTATGTATAACCTTTATTTAGAATAAAGTCATTCCATTTGGATAAAATAAAGGCAATGGCTCTTTCACTTGACCACACAGTATAAAGAGAAGATATCGAAAAACATACTCCTACGATTGTTAGAATGGATATATAGATTGTCTTATCTTCGTTTGCAGATTCTACAACTTTCCAATACGCAGTAAGTAAAACACTATGCATCAGAAAACTCCATCTTATTCTGGTATCTACGATATCTGTTTCCTTTTCAATAAGCTTACGAATAACCTTGTCATAGTCATCATTTTGCATACACATATTCATCTTTGTTTATTATAACAGCCATTCCTAAATATATCAGATCTCGTAATTTTTGTAAATCATTATTGTGGAGTCTAATACATCCTTCACTATCACGTGTACCTATAGATTCAGGCTTACATGTGCCATGAATACCGATACTATTAAATTTGGGAATTTTTAGTCTGAAGAAAAATGGTCCGTATGCACCTTTGCGTAGTCCTTTTCCGTCCTTGAAATCATGTTTCCATTTTGTAGAATTTTCGATAGAACCGATAGAAAATATCCCTTCAGGAGTTTTCATGTCACCGATTTTTGACTTGTTTCCATAGTTTTTTCCAACGGCTATTGGACATTGGAAGATAGTGTCACTATTTTCAACAACAGACAACTTTAATTCTGTTTTTGATACAAAAATATACCGTTGCCCCAATATGCTATTGCAAATAAGCGACATGAACACAAACAGCAATGTTCTCATTTTAATATTAGTGAATTCCATTTATTAACTAATTTGTTTGAAACATTTATCTTTGGAGACTGCAATTTGCCAATTTCCATAATAGAATGTTGACGTACTTGTTGGCTTATGTAAGTCCCAAGTTCGCCTAATGAAACCTGTCCTTTTGTTTCTTGTATTTTTTTTAACAAGAAATAAGTAAACATACCATGTTTTTTCTTGTTATATGGATGGGAAGTCTCATCCCCTTGTGATGCAGAAAATACGATAGTGTTTCCTGTAGGTTGTGCAGATTTAGTTTTTACCATGACACCTCTTGACTCTGGCAACATATATTTTCCATCCCTTGATGTTCCACTGAAACAAGCATCTAAGAATATCGTTGTTTGTTTGGTATTGGTTTCACCAAGTTGTTTGTAAATATCATCGATTCCTATTGCGGTGCGATAGTCCTTAAAGCTACCATCCGATGGCAAAAGATAAGCATTTCCATTTTTTTCATTTGGCATTCCATGCCCCGAATAATATACGATGACATTTGCCTCACCGTCAAATGCGTTTGCTTTATCGCAAACGCAATTTATCCCAAAACGTATTTGATTAAAAGTGGCATTTTCTAAAAGCTCTATGTTTTTTACAGGGATGCCTAATGTTCGAACGCAATAGTCTTTGAAGGTTTTTCCGTCATTAATGGAATAACTTACATTAGGAATAGCCTTGTCGAAATATGTTTCATTTGATATTATTACTACAAATGTTTTATCATTTGTTATATTGCTTAATGGTATGTTGGTATCAACATCAGATGGTTTTTTAGAGAACCAATAATTGTCATATATCCATTCGCTATCATATTCTGAACCCAAAGGCATAATTTCTTTTCCTTTTCTGTCAATGTATCCATATTTCCCATTTTGTTCTACAAAAGCAATATCATCTCCTTTATCAAAAGGGTATGCATAATCAAAAATAAGAGGTATGATAATATTATTAGAATGATCGATGTATCCCCATTTCCCATCTTTCTTAACTGGTATAAGTTCTGTTTCTCCGTTGTAATAAGGGCTAAGGTCATCATATTTAAATGGAATAATGATATTGTTTCGTGTATCTATAATTCCATGTTTTCCCTCTGTGTTTTCGCATCTTAAATACCCATTTGTTTCAACATACCATAATCCCTTATATATAAAAGGTATCAAAATATTCCCTTTTTTATCTAACATGCCTTTTAAACGCCCTGTAGTGATGTAGTTATCATCAATATAAGTTGGCATGTCATCTGTGTTGCAGATAAATTCCCCATTTTTTGATATTAATATATATTTTCCCTTGCTAAGGACTTTGGCAATTCCTTTATGGAAGCCATTTTCTACGCGGTCGTATATGCAAGGTATAACTAACTTTCCTGATTTTACATCAACGAAACCATATAAACCATTTTTCTTGACTGCGGCCATTCCGTCAGCGCAATAACAAACCTCTTCGTATTCGCCAAGTTGGATTTTACTTCCATTTTTATCGTAAAAGTACCAGTGTTCGTTAATCATATTTTTAGCAGCAATATAGCCTTCATTAAAACCTGTAGTACACCATTGGTTGTGAACTAAAGGTATAACGATTTTTCCTTTACAATCAATATAGCCTTCTTTATCTCCGATTTTGACAAAAAGTAAAATTGATTTATTTCTATCATTGGAATCATTCCTGTAACAATCTCTTATCCAACATATATCATATATAAAAGGTATCGTTACTTGGGATGTGTAAATATTTATAGCACCGCATTTTCCATCATTCCTTTCGAAGATTAAAGATTCGTTACCAACGAGTCGGGCATCAATTTCCTTATATAAGAAAGGTATGACAATATCACCTTTTACATTAAGGACTCCATATGCCTTTTCGTTTTCTACAACAAACAATATTTTGTCATTAGTTGGAAAAACATAGCGATTATTTTTATTCAGCCTGTGTATTGGTCTAATGCTTTTGTATTGGCATGGAATGATTTCAATTCCTTTAGCATTTAGAACACCATACATATCATTTCTGCAGACAATAATCCAGTCTTCGCCTCCAAGACCGTAATCGCAATCGTAAATACTTTCCGTTAGACGTTCTCCCCAAATATTAACATAGTAAGATTTACCATTTTCTTCCAAATGATAGATTTTCTTATCATAGTTTATGGCGTAGCATACACTAATTGTTCGAACGAATAAAAATATTAATAAGATGACTCTATATATATTCATGATAACTTAAAATTAAAATATTAGTATTACATTTTATAATGCGAACCTAAACACTGAACCTTTCTCTTGAAGTGCCGTGTTTACTAATTCTATTATATTTTGATTAAATTTGGATATGTATTTCTCAAGTTTGTCTTTGTTCTTGTCATTCAATGAAATCTCGCCATTAATCAATGCGTGGTAGTATGGTTCTAAAGAAAGGCAAAGTTGCGTGTTTATGTTTTCGTTGAAGGTCGCAACGATGGTTTCCACCAGTACATTATACAACTCATAAGCCTTGTCAGATATTGGATGCTCATGCAATAATTCAAGAATCTTCTGGTCCATTAGTAAGATCCGCATTCGCTGTTCCACGGAACCAGCCCATTCTCGCCCCATATTCTTTATCATTCGTTTATTTTTGTATTCTATATGTAAAACAGAATATAATCGTTCTATTCTACTTGCATATTCCAAGAAATAAACACTTGTCATGCATATAGCACATATAACAGCAACTCCATAATCATTTGTCTTTTTATTAATAAAGGAAGCAAGTTGCGAATATGCTAATGTATCTGCTGCATATTCCTCTAAAATAGAATCGTCTTGTGATATGCAATGTTTTTCTATATCATACATGTTTTGTATAGCCTCCTCTATGTTTTCTAAATGAAAGTCCAACACCCTTTGCTTATAATAAGAAATCATTTCTTCTTTGGATTCTTGATTGTCATGTAAATATAGATGAGATAATTCATGATTGAGAACGAAATTTATCAAATGAACAATCCATTCCGGATTCCTTTTAATCAGATCTTCTACTTGAGTTTTGTGCTGTTCGTATTCGTTGTTGAAGGAATTCTGTACAGAATTTGCTTCTTTGTAAAGATGGCTTTCCAACAACGCATAAAATAATCTATACTGCTGAAATAAACTGGGTGTTCCAAAAACATACAAGACTGCGTATATCGTTAATTTTTTATCAACAGTCAAAATTTCTTCATCAGGTGATATGTAAGGAAGCGTAAATAATCTCTGTGGATCATCTAAAGATATTGATGTTCCAAATTCTTTGTTATATTTGTCTTTCGCATACTCGTATACATCTATAAAAGAATTGTTCTTTGCTTTATTTCGTAATATCATTTGATACAATATTTCTAAGTTCTTTTTTGATATATTAAAGTATGACTCACCCAAGACTTGAATTGAGATTTTTATTCTATCCCATATTTCTTCATAGTGATTGTATAGTATATTGGCGATTATGCCTGCCAAAATTTCTTCAGGAAGATTTGAAACTAACTCAACACAAGATTCCATTAAGGCTCCTTTCTTATAGACTATGGATTTTGAGATTGGATAATCTTTGAAGAAAGCTCTGTATTCCTCTTGTGATAAGCCAGAAATAGAAATACTCCATTTATCTTTATCGTTGGAATTTTTAGTATTGTTCATTTTGCTTGTTCTTAATTGTAAAAAAATAAAAGTGTTAGCTTGATAAAATGAGATTTACTTTATCACTTCCTTATGCTGATAGCTATCTTTTTATAGGTCATATCCTTGTCTTTTGTCCGATTTCTTGCTAACCACTTCTGAAAGTCTTCGTTTGAAAGTTCTCTTGGCAATGCCTCTTCTCTTTTTCCATCTGTAGCTTTTACAAATGTATTCGGTGAGAAAACAACGTATACCTGATTGAGTTCTTGGCTATGTGAACACGTCATGGTATATTCATCCACATACGCTTTCAGATTTTGTGGAGATAGTTTTTCGGAAAAGAAGACGTATCTTTCGTTTGCATTGATCTTTACATTGCCTTGCTCTTGGTTCTGGTAGGGTAGAAGGCAAAATGCTGTTCCATCGTTGTCAACTAAATACACGGCGACATAACCACTGATGGGAGATGTAAATGACAAGAACAAGTCATCTCCGCTTTTGAAAGTGTCATCTTCATATTTATCTTCTGTACCATTGCGAAGAACTAATGCCTTGAAGTTGATATCTGCCGAGACAATCTCGCGTATTTTTCCTTTGATGTGTACTTTTATAATCATTTGCCCGTTATCAAAGGAAGGCTTAAAGTCTGGTTCTCCAATAGTTTCTATCCATTCTCCTCTTACTTCACTACCGCCAACAGAGACGAAGTCTATGTCTGACTTTCCGTTGCTATTCTTAACGGTAGTAGCATTGTTTTGGGAAACAACTGTGCCGAACTCATCTGCAATCAATTGAACTTTGACTCGTTCCAAGGCGATTTGTTTGGCTTTTTCTAAGTCAATGTTTTCGGGAACGTAATAGGTGTATTCTCCACTTACTGTTTTTGTTTTTTGTGAAAAACAACAAATGGAGAAAATACAACCAGCCAATATGCAGAGAATCTTTTTTACCATCCTAAGATTTCATCAAGTTTCTTTTGAATATCTTCGCTTTTGCTTTTTAGTTCATCTTGTACTGCTCGTTTAGCAGCAGCTTTTGCCATGGCTCCATTGTAGGCTATGCGAACAAGCACTTCTTTATTCTTGTTCGTCTTTACGCGATAGCATTCCATGACAGTTATGGTGCGTCCAATGCTTTGAGAGATGAGATTCTTGGCTCCCATGATACTTTGAGTCAAAGAAGATGCCTCTTCATTTGCAAGTTGTTGATTGGCTACTGAGTTCTCAATCAATGCAGTTACTTCAGTTTGTATCTGACCTGCAAGATTCTGCTTGGCTAATTCCAAAGCCTGCATTTTGGCGGCATCATAGTTCTCGCCAATGCTCATGGCTTCGCCCATAAGATACTTGGGGTACATATCTTCATCATACTCCATCTGCATTTTATACGATTTATCCAACTGTTTTTCTAAAGGCAACGCTCCTGGCGCAGTAATCCATCCCTCTTTGGAGAGTTTCTTGGCTTCTTTTCTTGCCGTTTTTGTTGCCTTTTCGTTAAGTTCACTTTTTGAAGCCTTACGAAGTTCCTGTCTTTCCTTACGAATGTCTTTCGTTGTCTGTGCTGTCATGTTTGCACTAAGGCAAAGAAGGGCAAATGTACATACGATTAATTTTCTCATTGTTTTATTGATTTTATGTTATATAATTAGACTACTTTTATAAATATACTTGGGATATATGCTGTCGCAACCAAACACAAACCAGAAATCTCGACCACTACACGTTGCTGTCCTGAAATACGAGCTACTCGTCCTGTAACACCCTTAAATTCTCCACCTATTACTTTTACGATGTCGCCAGTTTTATAATGGCATTGTTCCGATGAAACAATTCGAACATGCTCGCTTTCTGTACTTGTTGCTTTGATGAAGTTTGTCATTGCTTCTGACGGAATGGTAAGTGGAGGGTGCTTACCGTTTGCTTCTATTGGCTTTATCTTGTCAAGATAATATTTTAGGATAGGTGTTTTTTTATCATCCTTCTTCTTAACAATTTCGGCAACTTCTTCTCTTGTGGCATATACAAAAAAGAGATTGGGAAGAAGAGGCTGTAACATTCGCTTCTTCTTCCCAATCTCCTTCTTTATGACATAGTGCATAGGCATATAATATTGTACTTTAGCCTTAGATATTATGTCGTATGCTTTTTGAGTTCTGTTGAAAGTAACTCGTAATACAAACCAATAGTGATTTGGCTTTTGAACATATTCCGAGGTCGCCCCTGTTTGTGAGCGTTGAGCTTCGGGGAGGACATCAGAGGTAAGTCTAACGTGAGGAGAATCATCATGTTCTCGTTTGGTATGCGCATTAATCAATGCGTTCATATCATTCTTATGTCTTGCGTTATTATGCAATTATTAGGCACAAAAAAAGCGTGGAATCGTCCTGTTGTCCATTCCACGTACCAAGGCTCTAGCAATTGCCCATCTAAGTCGAACAGACAACGTCAGAGCCCACGCCGATATGAAATTACATCCGTAAAGAGACCTGTATAATACATCAGATTGTACACAATGAGGTACAATCTATGCTTACAAGGTCTCCACGGGATTGATATAATCACACCCGGGACATCTACCGTTGACCATATTCGAGACAACAATTATGAATTTGCAAGATTCGACTCGTCTCAAACACAGCGTCAGATAAACGCCTTCTATATGTCTTGACTCTCTTCCCACCCATTGCCCGCTTATTACCGAGAAAGTTGTTTGGACTTCTCAGCTTTCAGCTCGGCGTTGGCTGTCTGCGTATCGACATTGAGTAAACCCAATTTGACGCACAGATTCGAGAGTCACTGCAAAAATAACAAATTTTCTTCAAAACGAGCAAGGTTTACTTGGATTTTCTGTCAATACTGTCCGATTTTAACATTTAAGAGACTATTATTGCTGTATATGGAAGTATGTGAAGTGTAATATTATAGATTGCAAACTAAAAGTAGCAAAATGCAAACAAAAAAAGGAGCAAGAACATTTTGTCTTACTCCAATATATTACAAAAGTATCAATGCTATTTTTGTGTCCGTTTATGCAAGATTATTTAAGTCATTACATACTCCATAATGGCTCGTTTTTCCACTCTTGTGGAAATCCCATAGAACGAGTATTAATCTTCTCACTTTTATCCATGAGAAACAAAAGACGTTTGGAAAAGTCTCCGTTTGCTGCTATAGATTGCTCCATATATGCAAGACAGCACAATTGATGGTATAACTTGTTAGGACGAAAATTACCAACAACTACCCATGAAGAAGGTAAATATTCAGGCATTATAGGCATTGTTGGAAAACGTCTGTTCCAAATACGAGCATGATGGGCGCAAGCGTTTCGCAATACAGCTATGCATTTTATCCAATTCTCCAGATACAGATATTGGGGGAGTTTGAATTCTTTTGCCACTTTCTTCTTTACAGAGTTGTCCTTGAAATTACAAAACAACTTGGATAGTGTACCAAAAGAAACAACCTCCAATGTCTTCCATGCTGGAGGAAATGATGGAGAGGTGTAGTTACTATAGTATTCGGCAATAAAATCTTCTCTTGACCGATTTACCTCGGCTGCAATGTTATCAAGACAAGAATTGAAAATACTCTGATTCTTAAACTTACTGACATCCATGAACCAAAACGGTCCATGTTCCATGGAGAAATAATGAATAATTCGAGTGCGGAATGCAATTTCTATATCTTGGATTGCGGTAAAAACCAAAGAGCGCAATTCTCTGTCAAAAACATACAAGTTTGTAGCAAAAGTAAAACTGCTATTTGGTAGAAACTGATGAGATTCTGTATTTTGCTCCATGGGTTGTAGATAGCTTGCAAAGCGGAAATAACTAACCGAATGAAGAAATTTTAGTGCATCTTCTTCATTTTCGATTGTCAGCCCACGTTCTTTCAAAGTGCTAAGCTGACAACTAAAATCCATGGCTTGCTTTGTGTACTGCATACTACCTTTATAAAACACGAAGTCCTGCCGTGGTACGCTTTCAAGAAGAGGCGTGGCAGGAACTGTTGCTGCAAAGGTACAATATTTATTCCGAAATGCCAACATTTCGTTTGAGAATAAACACTTCGAGCGTCAATTTTAACTTTTTTGTCGTTTTTATTTACATTGGTAGAAGTAAATATCATTTATTTACGATTCTTTTCACTCGTTGCACTGTACTCACGCCCTTTCCACTTAACTTCGCCACATCCCGAATGGAATACCCTTTGCGGAGCAAACTTATTACTTCCCTATATTCGGCTTTCATCTGTTCTTCCGTTTTTACAGAGC
>ERZ1026862.1341-NODE-1341-length-14681-cov-36.540749_pt1 | contig 14681 bp, 10 predicted proteins | sample MGYA00380161_ERZ1026862 | MGnify/ENA primary metagenome ERZ1026862 (study PRJEB33269, sample SAMEA4719797) | human gut metagenome | biome: human-associated habitat; feature: organic feature; material: feces | place: Cameroon | collected 2013-10 ... | reverse complement strand
ACACAGAGTAGATCGTCGGCAGCGTCAGATGTGTATAAGAGACAGATCTGAAATTATACCTATATTGTGCTTAAACTATAATCTCAAATTGAGTTCTAGTATTAAACATATCTCACATTTCTGAAATATTGGTATGATAAATGATATGTAATTTGAGTGATAATAAAGTGTACCATGCGTACATTTTTTATAAAACTTGGTAGCAAAAAAGCTATTAAGAAATATTAGTAAGTAAAATAACCATAAAAGATAATTAAGCTTATGATTATTGTAATTGGAGCAACAAGTTTTATCGGTGTCCATACCGTTACGGAACTTGTAAATCAAGGATGTGACGTCTTGGTTACAGGACGAAAAAATCGTTTTAAAGAGCATTATGATGCTTTAGGTGTAAAATATTTAAACCTCGACCTTGATAGAGTAGAGGATTTTGAACAATTGCCAAAGAAAGATGTTGAAGGCATAATTTTGTTAGCGGGGCTACTTCCTGCTAATGCGCCAGTAAATCTTGATGAGGATGAAAATGCTGCAGACTATTTTCGTATCAATACTATTGGTACTATTAACTGTCTGGAGTATTGTCGTAAGAATGGTATCAAGCGTGTAATTTCTACTTGCTCGTATGGCGATGTTCGTGGTGCTTGGAGTGGGGAGAGAAGATTGACGGAAGAGGAACCAAGAAACTTCTTCTTTACGGGAGACCATTCGGTATATACTATTTCCAAGAATGCCGCCAATGATGTTATGGAATATTATAATCAGCAGCATGGAATGAAGAATGCAGTATTCCGTTTCCCTACTGTGTTTGGAGTAACTCCACACATGAGCCTATATGTGAATGGGGAAATGAAAAAGTCAGGTTTTCAAATTTTTATGGAAAAAGCTGAGAATGCAGAAGATATTACTGTATTTGGTAACGCTCAAATGATTCGTGATGTTGGCTATGTAAAGGATATTGCTCATGCTTTCTATCTCGCTATAAAGAGTGAGAATACGTATGGACTTTATAATATGACAGCAGGAGGTGGTGTTACATTGCAGGAACAGGCAGAAGTGATGAGAGATGTATTCGGTCCTGCAGATGGACGACGCTCTAAAATAATTTATAGACCAGAGATTCCAAATAATACAACCTCATATCTTTTTTCAATGGAAAAGGCAAAAAAAGATTTTGGATTTGAGCCGAAGTTTAAGACCTATCGTCAAATGATGGAGGATTTTAAGAAAGATTGGGATAACAATCTATATCGTGATTTATTTAAGTACTAATATAGCAAAAATTGATTTATGTATAAAAAATATTTAAAGAGGGTGGTTGATTTTTTGATTGCCCTCTGTGCCTTTCCTTTTGTTTTACTTCTTTGTATTGGAGTCTGGATCGCTATAAAGTGTGATGATGGCGGACCTTTGTTTCATATGGCTTCTCGCATAGGCAAAAATGGAAGAATATTTAAAATGTTCAAGTTTCGCTCGATGATAGTGAATGCTCCTGACCTTCGTATGGAAGACGGAAGTACATATAATGCAGCTGATGATCCGCGTGTAACGAGAGTGGGTAGATTTCTACGTAAAACAAGTCTGGATGAAATCCCGCAATTGTTGAATGTGTTAATTGGCGATATGGCATTGATTGGTCCTAGACCAGATTCTGCTTTTTATTTAGAACATTATACTCCGGAAGAACGAGTAATTCTTACAGTTAGACCAGGAATAACCGGCTGGAATCAAGCTGTTAATCGTAATTCTGTAGGAACAAAGGAAAAGCTTCAGGCTGATATTTATTATGTAAAGCATTTGAACTTCTTGTTCGATATAAAAGTTTTGTGGTTAACATTTAGAACAGTTTTGTCTCACAAAGATGTATATAGAGCGTAAGGAGTTTTAGTAGCTTAATAATTAGTTAATTTGTTAATTTGATTTTATGCAAAAAATACTTTTAGTGTTGGCTGCAGGAATATTGCAAGTTCCTGTTATAAAAAAGGCTAAAGAAATAGGCTATTATGTGATTGCTGCTGATGGCGATTCTAATGCTGTAGGTTTACAGTTGGCAGATAAAGCAATTTGTGCTAATATAACGGATGAGGAAGTTATGCTTAAAATAGCGCGTGAGCAGCATATTGATGGTGTGATACATCCTTGTTCGGAAGTGAGTATGAATGTAATGGGACGCATCAATGACGAATTAGGACTTGCTGGTATTACGAAAGAACAGGCTATTCGAGCAACAAATAAGCATTTGATGCGTGAGGCTTTTGAACAGGGTAATGCTCCTTCGCCAAAAAGTATATTGACCGAGAATGTCGAGGATGCTTGGGAGCATTTATTGAATGATTTCTCAACGGATGGAATATTGAAGCCTTCGCGTAATTCTGGTTCAAGGGGCATTGCCAAGGTTACTCGTGATATGGATAAAGCAGACTTTATTAATGCATATAATATCGCTCTTAATGAAAGTCGTGATAAGTCTGTATTGATAGAGCAATTTATTGAAGGTCCAGAATTCTCAATAGAGATTATTGTGTGGAATGGTGAAGTAAATGTGCTTACTGTTACTGACAAAAAAACAACAGGAGCTCCGCACTTTGTTGAGTTAGGTCATAGTCAACCGTCATGTTTTTCAGCTAATGATGTAGAAACGCTGAAGGCTGCTGCTGTTGCAGGCGTCAAAGCTTTAGGTGTTAATAATTGTGCTTGTCATGCTGAAGCAAAATTAATGGATGGTAAGGCTTACTTGATGGAAATAGGCGCTCGACTTGGAGGAGATTTTATATCTACAGAATTGACTCATCTAAGTACTGGAATAGATATGGTGGCTGCTGCTATTGATGTGGCGTTAGGAATGGAACCCGATTTGAGCATAAAGGAGGAACCTAAAGGTGCTTGCATTCGTTATTTTTGTCCAAAAGCAGGTAAACTAGTATCTGTAACAAATACTGAGGTTCTAAATGATCCAAGAGTATATAAGAAAGAAATATATGTACGTAAAGGAGACATAATACCAGAGATTACCAGTAGCTTGAGTAGGAGTGGCCATGTGATAGTAATAGAGAATACTCCTCAGGCGGCAGTAAAACTGGCAGAGAAATTAATAAATGAAGTGAAATTTGATACAGTAGAGGTTTAATGAAGGTTTTACAATTAACAGGCTATTTCTTACCAGAGAAGGCTGCAAGTATATATTTAGTGGAAAATCGGTTGGAGGCGTTTGCTAAGGAAAACTTTGATATGGTGATTCATGCTTCAAGACCAACTAGAGGACTTTCTGCCGAAGAGTATGCTGAATACAAAAATAAGAATGTAGAAATGATGTATGATGGCAAATTGCGTGTGCATCGTTTTCCAATGTATCGCGAGGGTAAGAATCCGATACTGAGAGCCCTGCGTTATTCTTTAAACTGGGTTATACAATTATGGTATGGTCTGAAAGAAAAGAATGTAGATTGTGTTTATTTAGAGTCAACCCCACCTATTCAAGGATTATTGGGTTCTTTCCTTAGTATTTTTAGAGGTTTTCCTTTTGTTTATTGCTTGCAGGATATTTTCCCGGATTCCCTTGCTGGAACCTCTCTTGCCCAAAAAGGTGGCTTGCTTTGGAAAATCGGTCGTGTTATAGAGAATTTTACCTATAAACATGCTGATAAAATCATTGTTATCTCTGAGGATTTCAAGAAGAATATTATGGCTAAGGGTGTGCCTGAGGATAAGATAGTTGTTGTCTACAACTGGGTAGATCAAAATGCTGTGATAGATATCCCTCGTGACAAAAACAAGCTTTTCGATAAGTATCAGCTTGATCGCTCTAAGTTCTATATCGAGTATAGCGGTAATATTGGTCTTACACAGAACATGGATATGCTGCTTGAAGTGATGAAGGAATTGAAGACAACGCATCCTGATATAGGATTGGTGCTTGTGGGTGAGGGTGCATATAAAGCACAGGTGGAAGAAATCGTGAAGCGAGATAATCTCACCAATGTAACAATGATACCATTCCAACCATACGAGGATATAAGCTATGTATTCTCTTTGGGTGATGCAGGTCTTGTTATTTCTAAACCTGGAGTTGGCGCTAATTCTGTACCTTCAAAGACATGGAGTATCATGTCGGCTTCTCGTCCTGTGCTTGCTAATTTTGATGAGAATGAATTGAAGGATATCCTGGCAGGAAATGAGTGTGGTATCTTTACCAAGGCTGGAGATAAAGAGGCATTCAAGCAATCTGTTATCAAACTTTATGAAAATCGTGACCTCTGCATGAAATATGGAACAAATGGGCGCAAGTTTGTGATGGATAACTTGACTCGTGAAGTTGGAACTCAGAAATATGTGGATGTTATAAAAGAGGTCTGTGGTGGAAAATAATGATTTTGCACTCTTATCTTTGATACAACAACAAGCATCTGGAAAAACTATAAATTTCCCAAATACAATAGATTGGAAATATGTGATGGATAAGTCCTTCAAACAAGGAGTTGGAGGACTCGTCTTTGATGCATTGGAGTATATTCCTGCAAATTGTCGTCCCCATAAAACAATATTATTAGCATGGTTTGGGCAAGTTGTTGGAATGGAGAGGCTCTATGAGAAAAACAAAATGGCGATTGCTCAATTGGCTTCTTTTTATCAGAAATTTGACATTAAGATGCTTCTGCTTAAAGGTTATGGATTGTCTCTCTGTTGGCCGCATCCTAAGCACAGACCTGTTGGCGATATAGACATTTATAATTTTGGTAAGCAGACATATGCTGACGAAATGATTCAGAAGCATTTTGGAATAAAAATGGATAATTCTCATCATAAGCATTCTGTTTTTACTTTTGAAAACGCAATGGTTGAGAATCATTATAGCTTCTTGAATGTGCATGCACATCGTTCTTCGGCAGCTATTGAAGATATATTGCTTCAAGAGTTAGCTGATACCATGGATTCTGATATGCCTAATGTATTTTTTCCTTCTGTTCGTTTCAATTCCCTTTATTTGCTCAGACATAGTGCTGAGCATTTTGCATCTGTTGATATTAATCTGCGCATCGTATTGGATTGGGCTTTCTTCGTGAAAGCTAATTCCGTGGATTGGGATTGGTTGCTTGAAAAGTTGAGGCAAGTGGGAATGACGAAGTATTTGGCTGTATTAAATGCTATTTGTGTAAACTACCTTGGTTTTGATAAATCTCTTTTTCCAGACCTCAAAGTTGAAAAATCTGTTGTTGAAAGAAGTCTGAATGATATACTTTCACCAGAAGTGGAAGACGAGTTTCATGATAGTTTTATGGACGAGGTGGCTTTTCGCTTTAAACGTTGGTGGAAGAATAGATGGAAACACGATTTGGTTTTTAAAGAAAATCAATGGCAATCTTTATTAACACAGGTTTGGAGTCACTTGTTGAAACCAAGCTTGTAATATGGTATAAAATTAATTTATTTTTTTAATAATATGAGTACTGATTTGAAAAGAAGAAATGTACCTTTTTCTCCACCTGATATGACGGAGGCTGAGGTTAGTGAGGTGCGTGATGCTATTTTGTCTGGTTGGATTACAACTGGACCACGTACCAAAAAGTTGGAAAAGGAAGTTGCTGAGTTTGTTGGTGTGGAGAAGGCGGTATGCCTGAACTCGCAGACAGCTTGTGCCGAGATGGCGCTGAGATTGCTCGGTGTTGGTGAAGGTGACGAGGTTATTGTGCCTGCATATACTTATACTGCTAGTGCTTCTGTTGTGGAGCATGTAGGGGCAACTATTGTTTTCGTAGATGTACAGAAGGATTGTCTCGAAATGGATTATGAGGCTTTAGAGAAGGCTATCACTCCTAAAACTAAGGCTGTGATTCCTGTAGATCTTGGTGGTATCCCTTGCGATTACGATCGCATCTTTGCTATCGTGGAAAGCAAGAAGAAGATGTTTACTCCTAAGACAGATCTACAGAAGATGATTGGTCGTATAGCTGTTTGCTGTGATGCTGCTCATGCTTTTGGTGCTTCACGTAATGGTAAAATGGTGGGAAGTATCGCAGACTTCTCTTCATTCAGCTTCCATGCGGTTAAGAACTTGACTACTGCTGAAGGTGGAGCTTTGACTTGGAATCTTCCTTTTGGAACAGAAAAGGTAGTGAAGGATTTGGATAAGAATCCTGAGAATACCTTCAGCGGCGTGCCTGAGATTGAGGGGGAGACCTGGAATGAGAATCTGTATCGCAAGGCTCAGCTGCTGAGCTTGCATGGTCAGAACAAGGATGCCTTGGCTAAGACTAAGTTGGGTGCCTGGGAGTATGACATCATTGGCACTTGGTATAAGTGCAATATGACAGATGTTGTTGCTGCTATTGGTCTGATTCAGATGAATCGTTATAAGGGTATGTTGGAGCGTCGTCGCCTGATGATAGAACGCTATAACGAGGCATTTAAGGATATGAATGTGGCTGTGTTGCCTCATTATGACGAGGAACATATATCTTCTGGTCATCTGTATATCGTTCGCCTCTTGGGTAAAACACGTGAGGAAACCAATAAGGTGATTGAGATGATGGCGGAACGTGGTGTGGCTACTAATGTTCATTATAAGCCACTGCCAATGATGACTGCCTACAAGAAGTTGGGCTTCGACATCAAGGATTTCCCAAATGCTTTCCACATGTTTGAGAATGAGATTACTCTGCCTCTAAATACCAAGATGACGGATGAGGATCTGGAGTATGTAATTGAATGTTTCAAAGAGTGTGTGAAATAATTATATATTCAAAGCGTCAAGAATTGCTTGCTGATGTTCAGAAAAGCAATTCTTGATGCTTATAATCTCGTTTGAAACGGAATGTTTATACAAACTTATATAGATAGATGGAAATAAATTCTGAGCTTCAAATATCACAGCGTGGTATAGATATGCCAGAGTCGCCTATCAGAAAATTGGCTCCTTTGGCATATAAAGCCGAGGATAAGGGCGTAAAGATTTATCGTTTGAATATTGGACAGCCAGATTTGCCGACTCCACAAAAAGCGCTTGATATCTTGAAAAATATAGATAGAAAAACCTTGGAGTATAGTCCGTCACAGGGATATGGCTCCTTGCGACAGGCGCTTGTTGGCTATTACGAGCGTTATCAGATTAAGCTCAATGCGGATGAAATCATCATTACTTCAGGCGGCTCGGAGGCTGTGCTTTTCGCTTTTATGAGTTGTCTGAATCCTGGTGATGAAATTATCGTTCCAGAGCCGGCTTATGCAAACTATATGAGTTTTGCAGTTTCTGCAGGTGCTGTGATTCGTACTGTAACAACAACTATTGAGGAAGGCTTTTGTCTTCCAAAGGTAGAGAAGTTTGAGGAACTTATTAATGAACGCACCAAAGCTATACTGATATGCAATCCTAATAATCCAACAGGCTATCTTTATACTCAAAGGGAGATGAATCAAATTAGAGATTTGGTGAAGAAGTATAATCTTTACCTATTCTCTGATGAGGTGTACCGTGAATTTATATATACTGGTTCGCCTTATATTTCTGCGATGCATCTTGAAGGTATTGAACAGAACGTGGTATTGATAGATTCTGTGTCTAAACGATATTCTGAATGTGGTATTCGTATAGGTGCTTTGATTACAAAGAATGAGAATGTACGAAAGACCGTGATGAAGTTCTGCCAGGCAAGACTTAGTCCTCCATTGATAGGACAGTTGGTTGCAGAAGCATCCATAGAGGGTACTGAGCAATATTCTCGTGATGTATATGATGAGTATGTTGAGCGTAGAAAATGTCTTATAGATGGTGTCAATCGCATCCCTGGCTGTTATACGCCTGTACCAATGGGCGCTTTCTATACTGTAGCTAAGCTCCCTGTGGAGAATGCTGAGGATTTTTGTGCATGGTGTCTTACTGATTTCGTTTATAAGGATGATGAAACACCAGGAGGTTGCATAGGTGAAACAGTGATGATGGCGCCTGCTGCTGGTTTTTATTCAGATTCAGAATTGGGTAAAGATCAAGTCCGTCTTGCTTATGTTTTGAGAAAAAAAGATCTTCAAAGGGCTTTGCACATATTAAGTGTGGCTTTGATGAGGTATAGGGAGGAAAAGGCTTAAGCAGTTTTATGGAGACGAATAATTCTTATATTAATACTGCGGAGTTAAAAAAACTTTTAAAGTTAACAAATATCTCATAGATCGGATGATACAAATCAGATAATAATAAACAAATTAATTGAGTTACATATTATGTGTGGAATTGTAGGATACATAGGACAGGCAGAAGCCTTTCCTGTACTCATTGAAGGCTTAAAGAAATTAGAGTATCGCGGATACGATAGTGCTGGCGTTGCTATGATAAGCAGCAAAGATAATCTCAATGTCTATAAGACAAAGGGAAAAGTTAGTAATCTTGAAGCCATGGCTGCCGACAAAGATTGCAGTGGTAATATCGGTATTGCCCATACTCGTTGGGCTACCCATGGCGAACCCTCTGCAACAAATGCACATCCTCATATTAGCATGAGCGGTGAATTGGCATTGGTGCATAATGGCATCATAGAGAACTATCAGGTGTTAAAAGAGCAGCTTATAGAAAAGGGGTATGAGTTTAAGAGTACCACAGATACCGAAGTCTTGGTGCAGTTGGTGGATTATTACTATCAGCAGAATGGCAAAGATTTAGTTTCTGCCGTATGTCAGGCACTCAACGATGTAGTTGGTGCTTACGCCATTGCAGTAATCGAAAAGCAAAATCCTTGTCATATTGTGGCTGCCCGCCAGTCAAGCCCATTGGTGATTGGTGTTGGCAAAGACAATAAAGACTTCTATATTGCCAGCGATGCAACTCCTATTGTAGAGCATACAGATAAAGTTGTATATTTAGAGGATGGACAGATTGCCGACATTCGTGTGGATGAAGAATTGAATATCATCAATTTGGACCATGCTTCTTGCCATTACGATATAAAGACGGTAGATCTCGATATAAGCAAACTCAGCAAGGGCGGTTTTGATCATTTTATGTTGAAGGAAATCTATGATCAGCCAAACTGCTTGAAGGATTGCATGAGTGGACGCCTCTTTGCCGATAAGGAACATCCTGAGAACAATCGCATTGTTCTCTCAGCTCTTCGCGATTATCGCGATAGATTAGTCAATGCTAAACATATCATCATCGTTGCTTGCGGAACCAGTTGGCATGCAGGACTCATCGGCAAGCAACTCATTGAAAAGATGTGCCGTAAGAGAGTAGAGGTGGCTTATGCCAGCGAGTTCCGTTATGGCGACCCTGTGATTGAAGCAGACGATGTGGTGATAGCAATTAGTCAAAGTGGCGAGACCGCAGATACCTTGGCTGCTATCAAGTTAGCAAAGGAGAAAGGAGCATTGATTTTCGGAATCGTGAATGGTGTAGGTTCATCCATTGCTCGTGAGACAGATACTGGTATTTATATCCATGTTGGACCAGAGATTGGTGTGGCAAGTACAAAAGCCTTCACAGGTCAAGTCACAGTCCTTACCCTTCTTGCTTTAGCTTTAGGACACGAACAAGGAATCTTGAACAATGCCGACTATTATCACATGATAGAAGAGTTGTCTGAGATTCCACAAAAAATGGAGGATGTGTTGAAACAAGCTCCGATGATTAAGGATATCTCAAGGATGTTTACCTATGCCCATAACTTCCTGTATTTGGGCCGTGGCGTAAACTATCCAGTAGCGATGGAAGGTGCATTGAAGTTGAAGGAAATTAGTTATATCCATGCAGAGGGCTATCCTGCCGCCGAGATGAAACATGGTCCTATCGCTTTGGTAGATCAAGATATGCCTATAGTATTTCTTGCTACTCATCATGAATTGTATGAGAAGATTATATCTAACATGCAGGAGGTGAAGTCAAGAAACGGTAGAATCTTGGCTGTGGTGACAGAGGGTGATCTGCAGGTTAAGAAGATTGCTGATAATGTGGTGGAGATTCCAAGAACATTAAATGCTTTGGTTCCTTTGTTGAGCGTAGTACCTTTGCAGCTACTTGCCTATTATGTAGCAGTAGACAAAGGACTTGACGTAGATATGCCAAGAAACTTGGCAAAGAGTGTTACTGTAGAATAAACTACAATAGGCAATAGGTGTATTTTATCGCTCTTTGACAATTGTTGAGGAGTCTGTTATATTTCAGTATCAATGAATATTATAAAGACAAATATAAAAGGTGCGCTCATTATTGAGCCGCACCTCTTTCGTGATAGTCGTGGCTATATTTTTGAAAGTTTTAGTGAACGAGAGTTTAACGAAAAAATATCTCCTATTATAGGACATAAGGTGCATTTCTGTCAAGATAACGAGATCTTGGGTAGATATGGTGTTGTGAGAGGCTTGCATTTTCAGCTACCGCCATATACTCAAAGTAGATTGGTTAGGTGTGTAAATGGTAGAGTGCTTGCAGTCGCAGTAGATATGCGTAAAGGTTCGCCTACTTATGGTAATCATGCTGCCGTTGAATTAACGGAAGATACACATCTTCAGTTCTTTATTCCACGTGGTTTTGCTCATGGTTTTGTTGTACTTTCAAAGACAGCATTATTCCAATATAAGTGCGACGAATTCTATAATCCAGAGGCTGAATGTGGTATTTCTATTCTGGATGATACTCTTGGTATAGATTGGAAAATACCAATATCGCGGGCTAAACTTACAGAGAAATCTATGCAATATGCAAAGTTGAATGACTTCGATAGCCCATTTGATATTAATGTGGATTTATATGGATAGAGATTTGCTATAGAGGTGAGAATATTAGAGGATTAGGGATTTTTTTTAATGGTGGCAATTTCGGCAAGTATTTCACCAAGAATGGTCACTTTACTCAACAAAGCATGGTAAAGAAATACTTCATAAAGATATGGAGAAATATGCATTTTGTAAGGTATTATCCTGCAGAGGCATTAAGTGAGCCAATTTTCTGAACTTGGCACTTCTTTTGGCGGATGAAGAACAAAAAATAATAGATTTACGGGCGAACGGCTCTACTCTTTATAAAGAGGTTCATTTCAGGGATGGAGCTTAGTAGCCCTTTTTTATAATAAGAATATGGCAGACAAAAATAATACAAACAGAGAATGCCTTCCTAAGTTGGCAACAGGCATTAGAGGGCTTGACAAAGTGCTGTATGGGGGAATTGACGCAAATGTCCTCAATCCTTTATACATAAAAGAACAGTCTATAGAGAGAACACCTCTGGTTATCGTTATCCGAGGAAACGAGGATGACAATGACAAGTGTATGCTTGCCATGCAGATGCTCTATGGTATTGCCCAGTCTATCGAGAATATCAAATCGCAGTATCCGGTATTCGATAAGGATTGGAACAATGAGCCTATCATGTATTCCACCTATTACCAAGCGCATAAGTTGGATGACTTGTTCTTGGACTTCTTCATTTCTTCCTCTCTGCAAGAGATATTGAGAAAGAAGGCTTCGAAAGATACCTCTGTCAACCTCAGCTCGAATATCTTTACGGATATATTGTTCGATAGTTCTCAGATATTGTGCCAAGGTATTTCTAGAAATGCCAACATTCCTTATTCTGCCATTGCCACCAAGACGGATGCGATGATGGGAGATGGCATCATCTATTACAACAGGCGGACCAACTCGCTACATGTGAAGGCTGACTTGGCTGCTGATGACAACCAATACAACCAAGTGTACCGAAGAAGGCATGGCTCTGTCAATGAGTATAGCAAGGATGCTTATGGCAAACCGAAGGATGACTTGTTCCATCAATATACAGGGTTGCACTTCTTGCCATTCGTGATGGAGAACAATACGACAGCAGAAGATGTTGCAAAAAGGATAAGTCCTCAACACTCTTTGGTAGCGGTGGATGTCTCTGACCAAATGAAACTCACAAGAGAAGTGGTTAATAATATCCTTGATGGATTGCAATCTGCCAAAATAGCAATCCTTTGCGTTGACTCTACCGCTGATGTGCCAGAAAATCGAGTGAATATGATTGTCGAATTATCCAAGGAGTTGAACCATAGATTTGTACTGAAGTATCTTCAAATCATCAAGAGCGACAGTCAGGAGTTCTATCAGGGACAGCATCAGTACAAAAAGCGTGACTTTGGCATCGAGGTTTATCCTCGTAAGGAATCGTATCTGCATGAGCGTAGATACCTTCAGCGTGCCTTGGTATATACACATACTGATGCCTTGACGGATACTTACCAGCAATACATGAAATTGCAGAAGTATTATTACGATACGCCTACCACGACATACGAGGACTATGAGGCGGAACTAGCCTCTGGGGGCCACAAGCCTTTCTATGCCATCTATCCCAAGAATTACATGGAGCAGATGTCCATCGACCTGCTGAACAGGGTGTTTATTCCTATCAATCCATTGCGCCATCTTATTCACAAATCGAAGGAGGAAGATGACTTCTTTGAGAATGAGTATATGTATGGCAACGCAGGATTTGTGACTGCCGTAGTAGGCAGGGCTAATACTTACAAACGTTTCCTTACCTTTGGTGGTATCTTCGGATCGGCTTGTGCCAAAGACCACACGCTCATCATCATGATGAACAAGGAGGAGACGGTTACGAGAAGACGATTGGTCTGCCCTGCCCGACCATCATGTGGGGACAGGGAGAAAAATAAGGAGAAAAACAAGGAGAAGAACGAGGCATGCCTTAATTGCTATCACTATATCCACTTCATGAACTTTTGTATGGGTAATATCACACCAGCTGAGTTCCTGTATTATCTGGAAAAGCAAATAGAGGTGGCATACGATGGCGACAGTCAAAAGCATATCAGAAGAATCGTGATAGATGACTTGCAGATATTGGATTTCTGTTTCCCAAGATTGAAGGATGACTTGTTCCTGGCTGCATTGGCTGAACTTTGCCGTCAGCATGACATCATCTTATATATATTGTGTGACAGGGCTGGGTCGATGCTTCCTACGCTGCGTGCCTTGGCTGACAATGTGATTATCACGGATAAGGACGAGAAGGATGGTCATCCTCTGATCTTCGTGGAGAAGTTTGCCGGCTACACCAATACACCGAGCAAGATGTATTGTGGCAAGGTGAAGAACGTGAGCAAGCTGTTCAGATGTGTGGAGAACTATGACAGCAACGGATTCAACAAGTTTGAGTTTCAATCCAATATCGTGGAATTGGAGGATATGGACGAGAAGACATTTTATAATTTTGATTGACAAGGCGTATGAAAGATATGAATGGCAGTAGCTATAAGCAGTGGTGGCAAGACGAGACGTGGGCTTTGGTGCTAACCGTGTTATGTCCGATAATAGCCACATCGTTTACCGTGTTGGGATATTTCAAGGACTTCAAGCTGCTGTCCCCAAACTGGGGATTGGAGGAGTTTACGAATTTGCTGTATGCTTTCCAGACTCTTTTCATGGGCATCGTCTTCTTCTATATCTGGGGGCATAAGGACAAGATAGTAAGGAGGTTGCTGCAAAAGGAGGACTTGATAGAGACTTATTTCAAAAGGGAGTGTCATATCACGGACGAAGAGGACTTTCCGATAGAGGAACGGTTTGCTGCCATCAGGCATTCCGTGGCTCGTTTCTACCAGGGATGGATGGCTCTGTGGTTGGTATGGTTATTCTACAATGGAGTGATGCTTGTCATGGGTGTGACAGGAGGAAAGATAGGCTCTGCGTCGTATGCTTACAATATGTTCGTGTTCAGGTGCATCATGGAGATGGTGGGTAGTATCATCCTGTTTTACATCTATCTGGTACTGAACAATGTGACCATATCCAAGGAATATCGACAGGATTACAGTTCGACAGACTTTAGGTTGGGGGCAATATTCCTGTCTCTTTGTATCATTGCGATATTAGCGTTGTTTATCCGTGCGGCATCCATCCCTACGATGAAAGAGGCATTTGCACCGATGCTCCAGGTTAGTCTGGCTCTCGGTCTGTTCTCCACTTTTACCTTTGTACTGGTATTGGGAAAACTGAATAGCTATTACCTGCAAATACCGATTCTGCTGAGTATCTTTGTGTATATATTCGCCATAGCGCAAGTGTTTGCGCCATTGGAACTGATAGCGAGTGGCTGGGATTGCGTCAAGGATGGCTTTGTGGTAGCGACACTGCCCTGTGAGGTGACAGGTAAAGAGGTGAATTATCGCATCTTTGATGTTGTGGTGTCTTCGCCCGTCTTGGATGTAACTGCATCCCATCGTTTGGAAAGGCTCAACTTCTATTTCTTGCTGTTCTCTATGTTTGGAAAGTTGGCGCTGGCTTTGGTGCTGTATTGGACGGTATATAAGTTCCGCTTCATCTATTTCGTGATTACCAAGAACTTGGCTTTGACGGAAACTCCTGAGAAAATGAAGGTGTTCTGGAAGTATATCGGGAAAACTGTGGATTGACTGGATAGCAAAATGACAGTAATCAGAACGATACACCCTGTAGGTCATGGAGGCTTCTTTACGGAAGAACTCTGTGATGCAACCGAGTGCTACAACGTGGTTTACGATTGTGGCACTCGTAATGGTATCATATTGTTGGAGCGAGAAATCAACAAGGCTTTTAACAGGAAGCAGTCTGTTGACCTATTGTTTATCTCTCATTTCGACAGAGACCATGTGAGTGGACTAAAGGAACTGACGAGAAGGAATCTCCTCAATAGCAGTACCAAAGTGGTGATGCCTTTCCATTATCCA